>RCNB010000937.1_pt1 | contig 18838 bp, 15 predicted proteins | sample 2041321 | NCBI WGS metagenome assembly RCNB01 (sample SAMN09708232, study PRJNA481090) | Marine sediment metagenome, whole genome shotgun sequencing project. | reverse complement strand
ACATCTTGGCGAAACGGATAATCGGTGATGATCTCTATAGAAATAGGAACAGCCTTTATACGTGTGGACACGATGTTCGGCGCATAGGCCACAGCCGCCAGTCCCTCATCCTGTGTCTCCATCCACAGGTGAGTGGCAAATTTGGGCCAACCTTGACTGAGGTTGGAGGTACAGCAGCCGTAATTGGGTTCCAAACCGTAGATGTTGGATTCCGGGCCGTTTGTGGTCCAGAGTCTGTTTTCCCGGATGCTGCATTCGATCTGATTGACCTGCTGGTCGTACTGGTGGGACCACATATCCGGAGAAAAAGTGGCTGGCAGGGCATTGAAGATCACTTTTTCCAGGCGATCGCCGAAGGCAGGGTCCCCCAAGATTGACAATAGTATCTCCAGCGAAAACTGATATTCCACTACCGCGCAGAGCTCCGTGCCCTGAGATGGATTTTTTCCTGCGAAGCATTCATCCCCGCTGAAGATTCCCGTTGCTTGTCCATGGTAGAGGTCTTGCTTTGCGATCATCTCCTGGGCCATTCGCCGGTCATTCTCATAGCCGGTCAGACGCCACCATAGCGCTGGGGCTTTGACAGCCATTCCGTTATTGACCACATGGCCCATGTAGGTCCATTTCCCCTTGGGAGTGATCCCGGTAAGGGGAAAACGCCGAAAAAATGAACTCCAGTCAAAACCTTGAGCGTGGAGTTTCACAGCCAGGTCCAGAAGCCAATCCTGCTCGGTCCTTTCATAAAGCCAGTATATGCTCAGCAGTGATTCGAACCAACGGAATTTGCCCCAATTGAAGAGCGGCCTCCGGTCGATATGTCCATCCACCCACCTCAACGTCTTCTCCACAACCTCTGGAATCCGTTCATCTCCAGTTGCCTCATAGTATTGGATCAAAGGTTTCAACACCAAGAATATGGCCCAGAGATCATAGTTGGGCGGAGATTCCGCAGGTGAGATCCAACCGGATTCGTCCTGGTTCGAAATGACATAATCCATGTATTTTGTGACTTTGTTTATTAGATTTTCATCCTCCAGGAGAAAAGCCAGAGGCACGACACCATCCAGCCAGTAGGGCGCCCTTTCCCAGGCATCCGATTCGCCACCAAACCAGGCACTGTCATGGATGTCAGGCCAAAACTCATCCAGGTGTCCGCTGAGCCCGTCGGCCTGGGTCCGAAGTTGATTTTTTAGCCACCCTGTGGGTTTGATCGATCCCAAAGGCATAGGTTTGAGCTTGACAGGTTGGAGTGACACTTCCTCTCGAGACATACCCAAATCCTCTTTACTCTTTTGGCTGCTACAGGAATGAAAGGTTACGAAGATAATAATGATCAAGATCCCAGTATATAAATTGAATCGTTTTCGCATTCTACCTCCTCTTCATGCATAGGAAATAATAAACAAAATAAGCAACTTGTAGCATAAAATTTACACAGGAAAGAGTCAAATGCAAACAAACCAAGAAATGGCAAAGGGAGGCACAGCCCTGGAAGGAACCTTTATTTATTTTATCGCATATGCTACAGTCACAAAGTATAAAAGAAAACCAATCCATGCTTCTGATTTAAAGGAGAGCTTCGATGAAAAAAGCAAGTATTTTTTTTGCTTTTTTTCTTATCATATCTATAGGAACTCTTATAATTTCCCAAGAGCATGCTCTGCCTAAAAAACGCACAATTCCTGGATATCTAACCAAAGATGAAATCCTGACTGTCGAACTCTACAACAAGACATTGCCCTCGGTTGTAACGGTGTACACTCGACGACAAGTCTTTACTGAAGAGGGGCCGCAGTATGCAGAGGCTTTGGGGAGTGGCGTTCTGATCTCTCCCGAGTGTCATGTTTTGACTGCAGCCCATGTTGTAGATGGTGCAGATCAGCTTGACGTTAAAACCTTTGATGAGAAAATATACCAAGCAGAACTATTGTTTAGTGAATCCAGGGCGGATATCGCTTTAATCAAGCTCATTAATCCACCAGACCTCAAGCACGCCAAACTCGGTGATTCGGACAAACTGGCTATCGGCCAGCATGTTTTTGCCATAGGAAGTCCTTATGGATTGGAGTTCTCGTTCTCTGCGGGCTACATAAGCGGATTCCGGGATTTTGACCGACTTTATGACGGAACAATACTAGCGGAATTTATCCAGACAGATGCAGCCATCAACTCTGGAAACAGCGGAGGCCCACTTTTCAACACAAAAGGTGAAGTGGTGGGGATCGCCTCCCGGATCATCACAGCCTCAGGCGGCTCTCAGGGTTTGGGCTTTGTTGTAAGCATCAATACGGCAAAACAACTTCTGGCGCTCGAAGAACGCGTCTGGATCGGTTTTGAAGGGATCTTTTTGGATCAGGAAACGTTATCTCGGCTGCTGAACCAAGATTTGGAAGGGGGCGTGTTGATACAGTATGTGGCAAACAATAGTCCCGCAGATAAAGCAGGACTCGTAGGAGGGACCATCCCCGTGAAGATCTTCGGGAGGGATATCTTACTTGGCGGTGACCTTATCATACAAATAGGAAATCAAGAAACTTGCCACAGCGAGTGCCTAGCAGACGCTCATAAAGTTATCGTTAATTTAGATAAAATTCCGATTAAATTTATGCGCAATGGGAAAATTTTTAAGACTATTATCGATGTCTCAGGCAGTCGCAGAAACTTTCTGAAAAAATAACACATTACCTGTTCGCTAATCTTTCTTGCGGTACATCCGGGCCAATCGTTCAGGAGAAATCCCAAGATAGTAGCCAAAATAAATGATTTTGTTTTTAAGGGTTGTCCGCAAAACTCCCTGGCGAATAAACAATCGTGAAGAAGTTGTGACGGGCTCAGGGATAAATGACAATTTTCCGCATTTTTTCAAACGCTGGATAAAGTCCACATCTTCCATCAAAGAGATGTTTGCAAATCCACCCATCTGACGAAAGACAGAAGCTCTCACAAACATGGCCTGGTCCCCATATGGGAGCTTAAATACCTTTGTCCGCCAGTTGATCGTCCTTTGAGTGAATTTCAGAAGTAGCGGTGATGGCTGAAACCTGACTAAAAATGCACCTCCAATAATTTCTGGATCGGACATGGCATTTCGCACAAGCTTGGCATATCCCTTGGGGAGCAGCGTATCCGCATGCAAAAAAAGAAGAATATCCCCTTTTGCCTGTGCAGCACCTGCATTGAGCTGTCCTCCTCTCCCCGGATCGGAACTGATCACTTTTGCTCCCCATTCTTCTGATCGAGATACTGTTCCATCTCGGCTTCCTCCGTCAGCAACAATCACCTCACCATGTTTTAAATCTTTCAAATGATCCAAAACCTGAGAGATTTTCTTTTCTTCGTTTAATGTGGGAATGATGATCGATAGAAACTTTTGGTTTACCCGTTCCCAGATAGGAATATCTTCCGGCAGATCCACATCATGTAACGGTTCTAGGACTTTCACAGACAGCCCTTGATTCTTTGCCCGTTTCAGTGTTTCCTCAAATACGGTGTGTGTCCCCCAGCTTATCGAATCAAACAACGTAGGCATCATGCGCCTAAGACCTATCAAACAGTACCCTCCATCTTCAGCAGGAACAAGCACAACATCATAGCCTCTCAATGAATCAAATGCCAATCGGGCATGGAATGCCGTCAGTTGAGGAGCATCTGTCCCCACAAGAATGGCATATTTGATTCCTTTTTGAAAATTCTGGGCGAAAGCCCGGCTCATCCGTCTCCCAAGATCTCCATGTCCCTGATGGACATAATCAAACTCTTGGCCCAACCAGCCCATCATTTGTCGCTCGTCTCCTCCCACGTAACGTATCTCTACACAATCGGAATTTTTTTGGGAGAAAGACCTTGCCCATATAAGCGTGGATTCGGTCAAATTTTTGTGGATTGTAGTGGCTTTTTCAGCTGTGAGTTCGGTCAGAAGGCGGGTTTTGACTTTCCCGGGTTCAGGATATCGTGTGAATATGATTAATTTGCGGCGCGCCATCCCGATCCTTAGCGTCTCCAAGCAAACCAGCGTTTGAGCACACGCTTCAAAAATGGGCTGAACTTTTTAGCATAATATAATCCACACACCCTCTTGAAGGCATCTCCCTGAGTCGGATAAGGATGGATCACGCTCACAAGTGTCTTCAATCCTTTACCCGCAACCATCGCCAAGGTGATCTCGTTGATCATTTCTCCAGCATGCCTGGCCACAACCGTTGCCCCAAGAATTTTAGCCTTTCCTTTTTTCACAAGAACCTTAACGAATCCTTTCTCTTCTCCGTCAAGAATCGCTCTGTCCACATCTTTGAACGGAAGGATAAATGTTTCCACAGAAATCCCCTTTTCTTTGGCTTCCCTTTCATACATTCCAACATGGGCGATTTCTGGATCTGTGTATGTACACCAAGGAACGATCAGAGAACTCACTTTTTTGCTTCTGACAAACAGAGCATTCTGGACAACTATCCGTGCCGCCGCCTCGGCCATATGGGTAAATTGATAATCGAGGCAGATATCACCCGCAGCATATATGTGGCGATTGGTGGTCTGTAGGAAAGCATTGACTTTTACGCCTTGGCTGTCATATCCCACTCCTGCAGCTTCAAGATCCAACCCCTCTACATTGGGAATTCTGCCGACTCCAACCAAAATCTCATCTGCCTCGATTTTTTCATCCTTGCCTTCGGCTGTCAGATGAACAACCTTTTTTTCCTCGTTTAAAGTCACTTTTTTCACATCGGCACTCAGAAGGCACCGTATTCCTTCTCCGTCAAAGACTTTGCCTAGAAGTTCAGCAGCATCTCGGTCTTCTCGCGGCAAAAATTGGGCATTCCGCTGTATAAGCGTCACTTTTGAGCCCAACCTATTAAAAGCTTGTGCGAGCTCACAACCGATCGGACCGCCGCCGATAACCGCCAATGTTTCTGGCCTTTCCGTCAAAGAAAACACCGTTTCATTGGTTAAAAAGCCAGCATCCGAAAGTCCTAGAATTGGAGGATGTATGGGCCGAGCACCGGTGGCGATCACGGCTTTTTTAAAATTTATTATTTTATCATCAACCTTAAGGTGTCGCGGCCCTTGAAATTGAGCCTCTCCAAGGAACACATCGATCCCGATGGACTTCATTCTTTCAACAGAATCATGGTGACTGATCTGAGCCCGCAGGCGCCGCATCCGCTCCATTACTCGGGAAAAATCAACTTGTACAGAGTCACCAAGAATATTTATCCCATGATCTTTTGACTCCCATACCTCACCTATCACTCGAGAAGATCGAATGATGGCTTTGGAGGGAACACAACCAAAATTCAGGCAATCTCCTCCCAAGAGGTTTCTTTCAATCAGAGCGACTCGAGCTCCAAGGTTAGCACCCCCTATGGCAGCCACCAGCCCAGCCGTGCCTGCACCCACCACGACCAAGTTGTAACAAGGGGCAGGCTCGGGGTTTTTCCAATCCTTGGGGTGAACTTGAGATATAAGTTCTTTGTTGTATTCATCCTCAGGCAATAGGTTAATTTTTTCTTTCATCTTCTGCTTCTCTTTCCCTAGCCTTTAATTTCCTCCTTATATGTTTTACGAGGAGGATTATAATGACAACGGTAGCCACAAAAACAAAAAACAACGCCCAAGGAATTTTTCCTTCAGAGACAGTTTTTGTGACAACATCTGCGCCAACGACAAAAAGGACTGTACCTGGCAACATGCAGAGCCATGACCAAAAAACATAGATTCTGAAAGGAATGTTCGTGAGTCCAAATCCATAATTCAGAAGATTGAACGGGAATAGGGGGACGAGCCGGGTAATGGCCACGATGATCGATCCATGATCGTGGGTCATCTGGTCCAATCGGTGATATTTCTCTTTTTTGGAAAATCTTTCTGCCACTGCTTCTCTGGCTACATGGCGGGATATCAGGAATGCCAGAGACGCTCCCAGGGTGGAACCGAAGCTCACCGTCACTGTCCCGATCACAGAACCGAACATCACACCAGCCAAGATCGTAATCACAGATCCAGGGATGGCTAATACCACAGCCGCTGCGTACACAAAGACATAAACGAATGGTCCCAGAGCTCCAAGGGAAAAGATCCATTCTCTGAGTTCACCCAGACGATCTCCCAGGTTAAAGACTCTGGCGATCGTCATCAAGACAACAAGAAAAACCGCCAAAACGATCGGCCTGAATAAACTCTTTTGAGTCTGGCTCATCTTATGGCTCTTTCGTTCAAAGTCCAATCATATTTTATGTATTTAATCTTGTACTCTGATCTCATCAGAAAATTCCTTTGTTTTTCAGGAATATGAAGAGAAATGAAGAACAGCACGGCTTTTTCTTGCTGGGAGTGCCCTTCAAATCCTGTTTCTGTAGAATATCGGTTGAGGAAGTCCTCACCAAACCACTTAAAAATAGAAGATAGATAGACTATGCGTTTGTTTGTATCGATGAAAAATTTTTGGGAATCGGAAAGAAATTTCTGTGTCTGATCATCCAATTGAACATCGAGTTTCTCTCCGGTGTAAGGCTCTCGACGAAGCGCAGGGCATCCTCGGGCCGCACAGACCAAGGCCATGTGAATTCTCGGCTCTTCAAATTTTTTTCTCAAGATCTCATGTTCGATCTGATCCAAGGAAAGGTTCTCTCTCAACACCGAGAATGTGATCTTGTCCCACACCCCTGAAATCTGGCGGATGCTGTTTTTTGGATACCGAAGAGATTTAAACGGAGAAGATTGTATCGGATAATGATCGATGATGACTTTAAGGGTCAGCACATTGTAGACATTTAACCAAAAGGCAACTTTCTCCAGGTTGGAAAAGGATTCATACGTCTGTAGTTCCAGGCTATCAAGAAGTCGCACAAAATCTTCTAGGTCTGCTGGTTCGGCCTTCAATCCCCGGTAATCGACAAATCCATTTGGATCCACAAATCTTTCCAACACTCTTCCATAGGGCAACATAAAAGGAAATTCATCAACGGCCTCAGCGGTGTGAATTACAAGTGTTGTCAGGATAAAAATACACAAAAAAGCTTTTAAATGTTCCATCAGGATGAACTAGAAGCGAGTGAACCTCCACAGGAAGAACCAAAACCAGCAGTACATCCAAAACAATGCCTGCCCGTTGCGATTTTTCGATTGATCAATCGGGAAAAACCAAAATCTTTAATATTCACTAGAAATCCCTCAGAAAGCGGTTTTCTGAGGGCGATGTTAAAATCGCAGTCATATAGGGTCCCATCCCAGGCCACACAAACTTGATGTCGACACATGAGGTCACCCACAGTTTGACAATTAAAACCGTTTAACAACATTTCCATATAATCCTTGTCCCTCTTCTCCTTTTTAAGCCTTTCCCAAAAGCGGCCGATCGGCATGTTCGTGATCGTATACAACCCGGTGAACCGGATGCCATACCTATCGCGCAGTTCTCTCCTATAATCATCTTCCAACTGGTCCTGATTCGGTGGCAGGACAGGACCACCGGGATTATAAACGAGATGGAGGGGAAGGTCACAAGCGATTCCGTATCCAATACTGTTGAGTTTTCGCAGCATTTGGATGCTTTTCTCATAAACACCCAAACCTCTCTGTTTGCAGACATTTTCTTCCAAATAACAAGGCAAAGAAGCAACAAGATTAATGTTGTTTTTTTGAAAAAAATCGGGCAAATTTTCAAGGTTCGATTCATGGAGAACCGTCAAATTAGTGCGGACCTGAACAGTGTGACCATCTTTTCTCAAAGCTTCTGCAAATTTTTGAAAATCAGGATGTAACTCTGGAGAACCTCCAGTTATATCGATCAATTCAGGAGGATTCTCTTTGGCTACCCTTATGATGTGGGACATGATCTCCGAATTCATCATTTCCGTCCGCTTGGGGCCACACTCAAGATGGCAATGCGCGCAGCTCAAGTTACATTTAAAGCCCAAGTTCACCTGTAGAATGCGAAGTTCGGTGGCATAAAGGCTAAAGCCACATTCCTGTTGCACTCGTGTTTCAAATGCATTCATGCCAATTTCCTTTAATCAAATCTATACACAAATCCTTCAAATTTAGGAGATTCATAAATCCTTAAAAGCCGAGTGATGGTCTCAATAAAAATGTTCTTGCTCCTTTTCAGATTATCTGTCAAAACTTCAACAGGAGTGGGCTCACTTTTTACCCCGTTGGCATAATCTACACCAAATCCCACAAGAGCGTACGGAATTTCTAGCTCCCCGGCCAAAACCGCTTCCGGACCAGCCGTCTGGCTGATGTAGGTGGCGTATCCTTGAAGAAATTTTATCTCCGTTTTAGAGTTGAAACGGGGACCGGACACATGGCCATACACGGCGTGAGTGATCGGCTCATCGGCCACACGGATAATCTGCTTCCTAAATTGCTCACAGAATGGGCTATCGAACAGAAAATGGCCCGAGTCTTTTTGACCGACCTCATCATATATCGTGCACATCTCTCCGCCAGGAAGTCGGTTATCCGGGAAAAACAGCTCATCAAAAACCGCCAGTTTAGCAAGTGGAATATCCGGGTTCAAAACTCCACATATGGTCGTACCCAGAATCGCTTTGACTCCCAATTCATTAAGAGCAAAAAGATTTGCTCTAAAATTGATCATATTCGGAAGAAGTCGGTGATTTTTGCCGTGTCGTGCGATGAAAGCGATTTTTTTATCGCCCATAACCCCGGTCGTTACAGAGGCATTGCCATATTTCGTCTCTAAAATGTGTTCCTGCTCTTCATTCATACTAGGAAATGCGTAAAATCCTGATCCAGATATTATACCCAAGTCCATCACATTCTCCCTCCTTCAGGTAAATCCCTATATTTTTTAGAAATTTTATCAATTTTATGATATCGTAGCGATAGGCTTTAAGCAAGATTCTATGTATTTTAAAATGGGTTTTTCTTTCTGATGTTCCAATCAGAGATAATCCTCTTCATTCAATCGTTTTCTACGGACGCTTTGACCTTTTTTTTCAAGTTCTGGACAACATTGGGATATCCCGCTTATGTCATGGCTTTTTTGATCATCATCATGTTCGGGGTACGGTTCCGAGAGGGATTTATCCTCATTCATGCAGTGTTATGGACAACAATCGCCACCCTAACACTAAAAAATCTTTTCGCACTCCCCCGGCCCACCTATGTGGATAGAAATGTTCAGCTTTTAGGAGAAAATCATCCCAATACCACTCCCTTCGAAAACATGGGGGCAAAAAATTTTTTTGGGCATCTGCCCCATGAGGTGATAGAAGCATTTCGGGATAATCCTTTCGATTCCTGGGGATTTCCATCCGGACACACCAGCAATGCCACCTCCTCGTGGGGTTTGCTCATGTTGAGGTTTCAAAAAAGATGGCTCTTCTTTATCGCCATTGCCATGATTGTCTTCATCCCGTTCTCCCGTATGTATCTGGGCCGCCATTTCCTTGCAGACATCCTGGGCGGTTACCTTGTCGGAGGGATCATGTTGTTTGTTTTTTATCACTTTTTTTTCCAGAACAGCTGGATTATGGGTATTTTCGATATCCAATCCACCCAAATCCCTGGAAGGGGAAAAACAATAATTCTGTTGGTTTATCTCTTCTTTCTCCCTCTCGGACTGCTCCTGATTCCGACTTTCCCATCTAATTTTTTAGCAATTCTTATCGGTGCAAACATAGGATTCTTGATTGTCTGGAGGCGGGGCATTCCCAAAGATTTTGGATCTTTTCTCCAGAGGACAGTTCGGGTCCTCATCGCCTTTGGTGTGTGTGTTGGAGTTGATCGAGGCCTTGAGGCCTTTCATTCCCTCATCTTCCAGAGTGAATCCACAGCCCTCTCATCCCTCAGGATGGGGATAAGCACGTTTTTCCTCATATGGGGAGCCACAGAACTCAACATTAAGCTGAGATTGTTTAAACGCGTCATCTGATTTTTTTGCAATTCTATACAATAAAGGATAAGCTAAAGTTTATGGTTGAGGCTCCTCAGATACCAGATCCCGCCCTCCGAATGTCAGAAAACAAGCGGCGACTTCTGGCCAGTCTTCCAGCCCTCTTGATCGGCCTGGCCTTCGGACTGGGGAAAATTGTCCGCGACTGCTCGCTGACCTGTAATGTGGGATATCAACTGGCCCCTGTGGCTGTTATTGCCATTGCCCTTCTCTCGATTCCTGTTTCTGTCCTGGCTGTCCGCTTCTCCAGCCGTTTAGGTTATAAACGCTGGCAAATGTGGAGCCTAGGACTCATTGCCCTCGGCTTTTTTATTTTCTGGGCGGCGGCCTATAGCATCATTAGCAAATATCCAGTGAGTGCTGATACTTTAGTTGATAACGGAGGAAAACTTTCTGTCAAGCTCATTTATCTCGGCTTTTTTGTTTGGCTCGGAGCTATCGGAACGATAATCGTCCCCAATATAAAAAGCACTGTTTACAGAGTATTCAAACATTCGGGCCGGACAAAAGCACTTGCCTTCACCATTGCAGCTGTGATTTGTGGTGGTTTAATGGGAGGAGTTTTGGCGAACCTTGTTGTCCCGATGGCAATGCGTAATCTTGGTTTGCGTTTTGAGATGGCTAGAGATTTGCTCATCCTGTCTATGGGAATTGTCATCCTTTCCATACTTCCAGTTATTGCTGTCATTGACAAGCTATGCTGCCGTATATTCAACGAAACGGGATTCGTACACCCTAAGGAAGAACTGTCAATCATTTATTCGGATCTGGGAAAATCCAATTTTCGGAAGGCTATCCAATGGATTACCTCAGATAACCGTATCATGCGTATGGCGTTCATAATCTCGATGAGAGGTATGTCCGAGACCGTTCTGATCTATTTGTTTTATTGGCTTGTCACCGAGCAAACTCCCGCTGTCAACGGACGAACTCTGTTTTTTGCAGATTTTTATATTCTACTCAATGCGGGTACTCTTCTGATGCTGCTGATGGGGACAAACCGTTTGATAGATCGTTACGGATTGGTGTTTTCTTTAGTCACTCTGCCTGTAGCCGTTTTCCTGGGGAGTATTTATCTTATCTTTAACACAGCAATGGTGGTGACCTATGTCCTCCGGATTGTGGATACAGCCTTTGAGCAGTCCTTTTATTTTCAAGGTGTGGACCGATTATTGCTTGAGATAGATGAATCTCGTGCGCCCTATATTCGTCCCATACTGCAAGGATTGGCAGTCCGAGTCGGAAGAGGCTTTGGAGCCACACTCATCTTGGTCTTGGCCCTTGGCATCGGTGTGGCCCCTTCCCATATGGCCGTTTTTTTCGCCGCAATCCTGTTGGTATGGATGGCCACTGTCCTCTCTCTCCATCGCTCCCCAAGGGGAACGGCTTAATTTAGTTCCCTGGCCACGTACTCAAATAATCCACAATGTTTTTTGTTTCCTTCTCGTTTAAAAAATTGGGATTACGAGCATGTTGTTTCATCCTCTCCACAGTGGCAAGCCATTCTTTTTCACTCTTTTGGGCTTGATAAATTCGATCAAGGTCATGGCATAATGTGCATTTCTTATCCAACAACGTCCTCCCGATTTCCTCCTCCACTACATCCTTTTTCTCGCCTATTCGGTTTTCCTGCTGCTTGACAAGAAAAAAGATTATCTGTTTTGCATTATAATCACGAATGTTAGGAGTATCGATCAAAGCCATGCGATTAACGGTCCTTGTCCAGCCTTCCTCATCTTTAAACGACCGAAAAATCCTTTCCAGCGTGTGACACTTGGAACATTTTTTTACGACAAGCTGACGCCCGATGTCCTCATTCATCGTCTCTCTATCAATAGATGAGATAGTCACTTCTCTCACGGCCCCTTTATACAAATAATAATGCCCGGCGCTGATGGCGCTGAGCAAAAAAACAAAAAGGAATATTGTCATCCCTAAAAAGAACAGACGGGAAGTCAGAAGTTTATATTTCCTCGCTACAAGCAACTTCACAGCCAGCAATGGCATAAGGGATAAGGCTAAAATTACATGGAGGATAGCTCTCGGAGACAATTCATCCTGGTAATAACTGATGCGTATGATCATGGTAACGACCATCAAAACATAAAGGGCGATGAATGTATATCCCAGGATCCGGTGCCCCCGGATAAGAGTTTTGCCATGGACTCGATCTTTGGATCTTCCTTTCAAATGGATCATGATAAAAGCTGTAACGGCTCCCAACAATATGAATAAAACTCCTAATAAAGCATTTATGAGTGGATTCACTCTTCCCCTCCTTCTGCCAGTTTGACTCCAGTAATTCTGGCCAGTTCAGGATTTATGGCTTTCAAATCATTCTTGTCCAACTTGTGAATATCACCCTTACCACAGATACGTGCAAAGGTTTTTATTTCTTCGGTGGCAGCACTTATGAAATTCGCAACCCTCTGGGCTGCCAAGTCCACATCAAGACGTTTTCTCAGAGCTTTTGTCTGGGTGGCTATTCCATAGGGGCATGTGCCGAGGTGGCATTCCCGGATATATTTGCAGCCCATCGCAATCTTCAGTGCCCCTGCCATGTATACGGCTTCAGCTCCTAGAGCCAGAGCTTTGGCTATATCGGCAGAGTGTCTGAGCCCCCCTGTTGCAATGAGTGTGATTCTCTCCCCAAGTCCATTTTTTTCGATATAATTCGCAACTCTCGGCAGCGAGTATACAAGAGGAAGGCCGACATGATCTTTAGTGAAGATGGGCGCAGCTCCTGTTCCTCCCTCACCGCCGTCTATGACTATCACATCAGGGACATTTTTTTGGGAAAAGACTGCATCCAGATCCTTTTCGATGTGAGCTCCTACGATTTTCAAAGAAATTGGCTTATTGCCTGTAACCTCTCTCAACCATGCAATTTTTTTGGATAAATCTTCAGGTGTCTTTATATCCTTATGCCGTGAAGGTGATTCGGCCATCTGATAAGGGGGGAGTTGTCGAATGCGTGCTATCTCTTCTGTCACTTTGCTTCCAGGAAGTTTTCCTCCCATACCGGGTTTAGCCCCCTGGGAAATCTTTATCTCAATCATATCGGCTTGTTTGATTCGCGATTCACTTGCACCGAATCTTCCGGAGGCGTACTGAAGAGTGATGTGATCGGCCAACTCTCTTTCCTCATCGAGCATCCCCCCTTCTCCGGTATTGGCGATTCCACCGACTAAACTGGAAGCCTTTGCCAGCGCCATTTTCGCTTCACGGCTCAATGCACCAAAAGACATCCCTGCATTCAGAATAGGAGTCTTGACTGTTATCGGATGAGAGGAAGCCTTCCCTAGGATGACTTCTGTCAGCACAGGCTCATCATCCAAAAGAGGTGGTGTAGAGATCTGGCCTGGCATAAATAAAAGATCATCCATATTTAGAAACTTCCGTGTGGTTCCTTTCCCCTCCAGATAATAATGTCCTGTGTCTGCCATGTGCTCAATCATAATCCGTGTTTTAGCATCCCAATGGGCAAAATTCTTGACTGTGGGATCTCCTTGAAAGAGTTCTGCAGGAGTCTTACAGATTGGACAAAAATGGAAATCGATCTCTCCAATCTGAAGATACCCACAGACCGGACATCTGTATACATTCATTATCTTATGTCCTCCTTAAAGACCTAATAACACATTCTTCCTGTTTTTGACAAGAATAAGGTAAGTGGACATTGCTTTAATAGTATGTAAAACTTACAGCCACGAAGGAGGTCCGAAATGAGAAAGCATGAGGGACATTTACTCAAAGTTCACCTGAATCCTAATGTGAGCGGGCTCAAACCGTCAGCGACAGTCGCGATCAATGACCTCTCCAATGAGCTGAGGCAACAGGGAAAGGAAGTCTTTAAGCTGGGTTTGGGCCAATCTCCCTTTCCTGTCCCAGAGCCTGTAGTGGAAGCCTTAAAGAAGAATGCATATCAAAAAGACTACCTTCCTGTTAAGGGGCTGAGAGAACTCCAGGAGGCTGTGGCCGAACACCACTGCCGCACCTTCGGCATCGAGGCCGATCCAGACGATGTCCTTATCGGCCCTGGATCCAAGGAACTCATGTTCCTTCTCCAGTTGACCTACTTTGGTGACCTAGTCATTCCTACCCCCAGTTGGGTATCTTATGCCCCTCAAGCTAAGATTATAGGACGCGACATCCTATTGTTTCCAACGTCTATCGAAAATGACTGGCACTTGACTCCAGATGAGTTAGAAAAACTCTGTAACATAAACAAGGGAAGTCCAAGGCTCTTGATCCTCAACTATCCTCTTAATCCTTCCGGAACAACCATGTCTCGTAGCCGGCTCAAAGCTTTGGCAGAGATTGCTGATAAAAACCGTGTTGTCCTGCTGTCAGATGAGATCTACGGTAAAATTCACCATGACGGCGAGCATGAATCCATCGTTCCTTTTTATCCGGAAGGCACTATCTTTAGCGGTGGTTTGAGCAAGTGGTGTGGGGCAGGAGGTTGGCGATTGGGCGTTTTTGTGTTTCCCCGTCCTTTGAGATGGCTGTTGGATGCTATGGCTGCGGTAGGCACTGAAACCTTCACGTCCACGTGTGCGCCAATTCAGTATGCGGCCATCCGAGCTTTCCAGGAAGGACCGGAGATCGATGATTACTTGATAAGGTCTCGCCGGATTGTGAAAGCCTTGGGGAATCACATATCTCGAAAGCTTGAGGATGCCGGGGCGTTAATCAGATATCCTCATGGGGGCTTCTATATCTTTCCCGATTTCTCGCCCTTTAAAGAAAAACTGCTGGCTAGGAAAATCAGCACCAGTGAAGAAATGTGCCAACGTTTACTGGAGGATACTGGAGTTGCAATCCTGCCTGGGAGCAACTTTGGGCGTAGACCTGAAGAGATGACCGCCCGCATAGCTTATGTTGATTTTGATGGAAAATCGGTCCTGGAAGCTGTTAAATCCGTTCATGAGGATCAACCTCTTGGCGAGAACTTCCTCAAAGCATACTGCGGAAATGTTTTGAAGGCTATAGACAGAATGAGCGAGTGGATTCAAGAGTGATATTGATCACTGATCTTCATCAGGCTATAAAAAACATCACGGGCCATCATGATGCTTTAGCCGATCGGAAGTTCCACAAGCATGATGAATACCTTTCCTATGGCCTAAAAGCTTCAGAATTCCGGACCCTAATGAAGGAATTCCGTTCTCAATTCCTTAAGCTATCATTTCAAGAAAGAATGGATCTGGCATCGCTGCTTCTCCAGGAGCACGTTGGTGAACTTGGACATGCGGGGCTTCACATTATAACGCTCAGTGTAAAGGATCTCGGACCCAAGCATTTTGTTTACCTGGATGACTTACCAGAGCACTTCCGGAGCTGGTCCCACGTCGATCACCTCTCTTTGGGAGTGATGCAGCCACTGTTATGGAGATATCGGAAAGAAACACTTGAACTGCTTGAAGAGTGGTGTCGTTCGCCGATTCGGTGGAAACGGAGGGCTAGCATGGTAACGTTCGTACGAAAGGTAGCGAAATCGGGGGAATTCACAAAGGAAGTCATCCATCTATGTGAGAACCTGATCTGGGATGACGAGGACATTGTTCAGAAAGGAGTGGGGTGGGCTTTGAAAGACAATTTGCGATCAGCGCCGGAACGCATATTTTCATTCATCAAAGATCTACGGCAGAAGGGAGTGTCTTCGACGATAACGCTTTACGCGATTCGAGATTTGAGAGGAACGAAGCGCCAGGAAGTTTTGGCGGTGAAGAGTGAAAAAAGGTGAAAGACCTGATCTTGGGAACAATATGAACACTGCGAAGAGGGTGATCGATCACTCAAATCGCCCATTTCATTCTGTAACGCCTGATAACCTCAAATCCATCCTCATCTTCGCCCACACTATACATCATGCCGTTTTTCCAGATCTGAGGAAACGACTTGGTTTTGATTCGGACTATATACTTCCCCTCCGAATCGAAGACATCCAAATAGCGTGTTTCATCGTCATCTATTGTTACATAGGAAAGGGCAAAGATTCGTCCCTCTTCATCACAAGTCAAGTAGATAAAGGGGGGATATTGATCAGGGAATTTCAAAGTCATCCTGCTGGGAACAGGATTATCGCCGAAATACCCTTTGATCAACTTCTGCTTATCCTCTTTAGTGATCGGAACGCCATCTTGCTCTTTGACAATTTTTTTTATGCAGTTTCCGTCTGGATCACAAACAGAGATCTCATATTTATTAAAATTACCCCAGATGATCTCATCGTTTTTTGAGACATTCCAGACAAAAGTTGTTCGCCAACGCATCTCAAAAAAGTCAAAGACGGGAGGTTGAGTAATGGTGTTAGAGGATGCAAGCTCACTTATGAGATTCAACTCGGAATCGAATTTCTTCAAAACAGCCTTGAATGGCTTTCCAGGAATCATATGACCCACAACAATATTTCCAACAGAGTCAGCTTTAGGGAGTCGGAAAGCGGGGATTTGGCTCGTTGTCATCTGTCTAAGGAAATTGCCGTCTAGAGTAAATATATGGGCTTTACCCTGTCCGGTATCATTGACAAAAAGTTCTTTTTTCCCAAGGATTTGAATTTCCAGAGGCCAGCTCATTTCTCCTGGCCCTCGACCTCTTCTCCCAATTTTTCTCACGAACTGGCCACTTTTATCGAAGACCAGAATGTGTCCAGCCTTCGAATCAGATACATAGATATTTTCTTCATCATCGACCACAAGATAGTTGAGGTTCTGGAAGCTGAGATCTGGGTCTTCGGGGCTTGTAACGGCTAAATCCTCCTCGAGCTGAAACACTTCTTCCGAATAAATGGGTTCTTTGGGATTTCTGACGGCAGTGATTCTATCCTCTTCCTCGATCGTTCCTTCCCACTTTGCCTTTTGTTCACTGCATGAGGCTAAAATAATAAAGATAGAAAGTAATAAAATAACAGAAAGAACTGCTGCCTTATTTCTCATCATATTCCTCTTTTTACAAGAAGTAGAGATTATTGTCATGATTTTATAAAATTCGACAACCTATTTGCAAATTGAGTAATTACATCCAGCATCCATTGCGGTAGGAAAGGCCGAGGACATTTAAGAACATTTTGGCCCGTATTTAGCTTGCGGGGAAAAGTCTATTCGCATGATTGAGAGACGCGGTTGATCTATCTTTGATTTATTATGATGATTTATCTAAAATGATCGCGTCTAATAGTATGAGAAAATTTTCAATATATTTACTCTTGATCATCCTATCTTCTGTTGCGGTTTCATCTCAGAACAAGGAATCGCAAATCTCAGAATCGCTTAAGGCATTTGAAAAATTGGTAAATCGACCCATAGAAGAGGAACAGCTTTCAGCATTCGTTGAGACTTATATTAATCCGGCAGATGAAAAGAAAGAGCGATGGATAAACTATATGATAAATACGCTCAAGGAACTAGATGGGGCTGACTTAGGAAAACCGGATGCACCTGGTGAGTTTGTTCGCGTTTACCGTCCGGTAGGCGCTGCTGTCGGAAAAATGGTCATTACTATCCTGTTCGATAAAGCTTTTTCCTTTTACATAAAAAAGGTAATTGGTAATATTGAAATTACTCCAACATTTAGTGAAGTCAAAAAGAACATGTCCTCAGAGCAAATGACTGAGTTATTGGAATCGAAACTAGGTCAATGGTCGAAAAATGATAAGTTCTCAGGTGCTGTTCTGTTGGCCAAGGATGGCCTTATTATTTTCAACCAGGCTTACGGCTATGCCAGTAAGAGATATGAAGTGCAGAATGAGACCAATACCAGGTTTAACCTTGCTTCAGCCGGGAAAATGTTCACCGGGATTGCGATCGCCCGGTTAAAAGAAAAAGGGCTGCTCTCATACAATGACCGGATTGCCGATATTCTTCCCGATTATCCGAATAAAGAAGTTGCCGGCAAAGTCACGGTTCATCATTTGCTCACACACACTTCAGGATTAGGTAGTTTTTGGAACGATAAGTACCATGCCCAGTGGTCACTTTTAAGAAATATCAGTGACTATGTTGAGCTGTTTGTGAATGATGAATTACTTTTTATCCCGGGAGAAAAAACCTACTATAGCAATTCTGGGTATATCGTACTTGGGATAATCATTGAAAAACTCACAGGAGAAAATTATTTTAATTTTATAAGGTCAAATGTCTTTTCCCCTTCAATGATGGAAGATACAGATGCATTTGAACTGGATCGTCCTGTAAAGCGGATTGCAACGGGTTACACCCACAGCAGCCACCTCCGCAATTTTGATTCGGGGCCCATGCGAAACAACAATTATCAAAAACTTGTAAAAGGTAATTCGGCAGGTGGGACTTATTCTACCACCACCGACATGCTTAAGTTTATCAATGCCATTCAACAAAACCAACTTGTTTCATCTTTAACCAAGAAAGAGCTGCTGGAAGGAAAAGTGAATTTATTTACATCGAAGTATGGTTATGGTTTTTTTGAATATCTGGACAATAAATGGATTTCATATGGACATGGCGGAGGTTCGCAGGGTGTCAGTACAAGTGTCAGGTTCTTCCCTGATCTTGGCTACAGCTTTGTGGTCTTGTCAAACTATGATAATGGTGGAGACAATGTGTCTGCACTGCTTGTTCAAATGATAACAAGTACAAGTGCGGAGAATTAGTAAGGCCGCGTTGGAGCCGGAGCTTTGAACAAAGATAGGAATTTCCTTTTTGTGCTTGCGACAAATCTCTCGCAATTTTCCTCAATTTCCACCCACTGACATTCTAGTAATGTTTATACTAATAATAATCGCACGTCCACAAAAAATATTGTAAAACTCGATGCATCTGCAAAATAGACCTCCGCCCATTTTGTCACCAATCGGCATGCAGAATTCCTCAAAATGCACAGGTGAAATGTTGGTCGCAAAGTCACAAGCCAATACATTGAACGTCTCGAAACTTGGAA
>RCNB010000936.1_pt1 | contig 18847 bp, 16 predicted proteins | sample 2041321 | NCBI WGS metagenome assembly RCNB01 (sample SAMN09708232, study PRJNA481090) | Marine sediment metagenome, whole genome shotgun sequencing project. | reverse complement strand
GCTCTCTGGTGGGGCTCCCGGACTTCAAATCCGGTGTGGGGCGCTAGAACCGTCCCGGGTGGGTTCGATTCCCATGCACTTCCGCCAATTTCTGCCTTTTTTCAGCCATTTAACTCCCACAAGAAGCCTCAGAAACTACCCCAAAACTTTAATCTAGAGACAGCCTAGAGTCAAGCCATTAGGGAGTGCCGGCCAGGCGTCTTTTATCACTTGGGTGGTTGGGCGGGCATACTGGACACAGGAGGCCTCGGCAGATAGCCTGCCCTCCTTACAGAATGTGGATTATCGGATCGTTGGCAAAGCAGATGTCTGATAATACGGAAATATCTATAACGCTAAGCTCTCCGGCACAAAGGGAGACCTTTGCAAAGGGTAGAAGGCACGATAGCGACCGGAATCCTTTGCGTCCGAGTGTAATGCCATGTTAGCTATGTCATTTGTTGTTAATACAGTAAATTAGATCAAACATGACAGGTAAGCTTCTCTGACTTTTTTAAATATGCCTGTCCAGGTATAAGAGTCAAGTTTGTCCTGAATTGGTGATAAATAAATTTGCGCGCACTTAGATACAACATTAATCTGTTGCTGAGTCGCTTTTTTTAGATTTTGTTCAAATGTATATTCATCTTCCCGGTATGGCTGATCGGTGAAACGTAAACGTGGTGTCCTGACAAAGGTTATAAAATCTGTATCAGAATCGCCAAGTATTTCCTTAGTTCCCGGAAGATCAGTGGCAACAATTCGGCAACCGCTGGCCAGACCTTCTAAGACAACAAGGGGTAAACCTTCATAAAAAGAAGGCAGTACTAAAATATGAGAGTGTCTCATTATCTTAGCCAAACTCTTTTGGGGAAGTGCGCCGTAGACACGGACCTTGTCCCCCAATTCCTTCGCCAGCATGAGGCAATACTCTTTTTCTTCTCCGCTGCCACTGCCCAAAAGATGTAATTGCCATGCGGGAGAACTGATTGATTGTAAAGCACGCAAAAACCAGGGGACACCTTTGGCGTTACTCAGCTTCCCTGCATACACCAATTGCACCGGATCAGGACTTGGTTTTGTGTCTAAATAAAACAGACTGTTGTTATAACCGGCACCGGCAATAATAATTTTTTCGGGAGCCAGATTGTAAAAGCGTATAATTTCATTTTTTTGTGCCTCACTTAAAGCCATTACAACATCAATTTCCCGGCATCCGATTAAAACCCTTTCTTGAAGGTGAGGACAATTCTGGAATTGTCGCAAGTCCGAGCCATGACAGGTAGTTACCATCGGAATATTCGGGAAAAGTTGGCGCGCCATAGAGCTGACAATCCATAGATGGTGGCTGTGAATGATATCTGGTTTAAACTTGCGAACAGCATTTTTAAGTATTTCGGAAAAAGCCTTTTCATATTCGCAGAGATCTTCTTCGGAAAGGTCGCAAAATCTTGTACTTTCATAAGGCATTACATCACTCATACCGGGGATATGATAGGAAACATCGGCATTATGAAAATTCACAAACATGGTTTTGTCTTGCTCAATGCAGTCAGTGTCATCACAACAAACCGAACGAACACCCGCAACCAAATAATTATCATAGCCACAAGCGTTTGCTTCCCGAATCATGGCTTGCACATATATACCACTACCAGTTGAATCCGGTCTCTGACTGAGTAAGTGAAGAATTTTCAGTTTTTTTAAGTTGACCATAAGTCATTCCGATGTTGATAACGATACACACAGGCTCAGGACAAGGGGCGCAAGAATACACTGTTCCTTGCCAACATCTTTTATTTTTATATCAAAAGCTTATGCCAAGATCTCTATCGGCAATCGCAGAAAATGTCAAGCCGGGGGATGCAGGAAGGGTGTTGTGAAGGTATCGAGTGCCATCTATTGGAAATCAGACCCCTGAAAGTCATACATAGATTGTATTTTGATTCGTCCCCGATCACATCTCTGTCATTTATTGAGCCAGGAGCTAGCCTGGCCTCGCTTGTGATCGCATTCTGATATTCTGCCGAAAAAACGATGCAATAGATTTCATTGCCTCTCCCTTCGCAGGGGTCGGAGAGAGGAAGTGGTCTCCATCCACCGGCTTGAAGCAAGCCTTTGGACACACCCGTCTGATATCGTCCTGATAGGTTGTCTTTGCACTACCACCATAGATTTCCAGAATCGAATCTTTCCGGGCATGAATGCACAGGACTGGTGTTGTGGCCAAGCGTACACCCTCCAAGGGGTTCAGGGTGAAAAATTCTGAGATCATCTTCAACAGCCTGGCCCGGCTCCGCTCCAAAACGCCGAAAAAGTCCTTGCCTTTGACAACCCCAGGAAACAGCGAATCTGCATAAAGTCCAACAGCGGCACTGAACCCAAAAAAAACCCCTTCAACAGGCAACGACTTTACATAATGGGAAAAAAAAGAAGTGATCACCGCCTTTGGACCCAGCTTTGGTATGGCATTGATTAGCACGAGCTTTTTCATCGGTTCTTCAAGGCGGTGCGTTGCATGCAGAAGCGGTATCGCCGAATAGCATGATGCGACACCGAAAAACGGCAACCCCTCCTTTCTGCCCAAGTGCAAAGCATGGTCAAGCATATGGAGCGTATCGCCAATGCTCGCCCCGAGGGAAAACTTGCCGGAAGAGCCGCCATGTCCCGAGTAGTTGAAAGAGAAAAGATCGTATCCTTGTCTGACAAGCCATCGAAAGGCGATCACCTGTTGGGACACATTCCCGCCAATAAGGGGAGGGACAAAAACAAAGCCCTGAGGCGAGCCGTTTCGCACACGAACCCACTCCAGGCTCTTTTTGCCTGCTGAGTGACGTCCTCTTTCAAAAACGGTTTTCATCTGCTCCTTGATAAAAGCCCGTGGTTATGCAAAACTCTCGCTTCAGAATTCGGCATTTTACAGGTTTTCTTTAAGGCTGTCCATATATTGAGCCTTATGAGGTAGACGTGAACGAAACACACATAACCAAAATCGCTGATGAACTTGCCCTTGGCCCAAACCAGGTCATGGCCACGGTCAAACTGCTTGAGGAGGGTGGCACGGTTCCCTTCATTTCCCGCTACAGAAAGGAGGCAACAGGCTCCCTGGACGAAGTGTCCATAATGGACATCCGGGACCGGATGTCCAGATTACAAGAACTGGACAAACGTCGGGAAAGCATACTGAAGTCACTCGAGGAAAGGGATTTGCTGACAGAGGAGCTGAAGGAAAAGATCCTCGCGGCCGAGACATTGACCACCCTGGAAGACATCTATTTGCCCTACCGACCGAAACGGCGGACACGGGCAGCTATCGCCAGGGAAAAGGGTCTTGAACCCTTGGCCGCAATCATCTTTGAGCAGAAAGAAACCACGGATCCCATAGGCGAGTCTGAGGCATTCGTTGACTCTGAAAAAGGGGTAGAGTCTACGGAAGAAGCCCTTTCCGGCGCGCGAGACATCATAGCTGAATGGGTCAACGAAGACCAGGAAACCCGGAACAAGATGCGGGCGCTCTATGCCGACAGAGGGATCTTTCAGACCAAGGTAATCCATGGCAGGGAGCAAGAAGGGGCCAAATTCCGAGACTACTTCGATTGGGAAGAGCCGGCAGCCAAGGCACCATCTCACCGGGTTCTAGCAATGCGCCGAGGCGAGAAAGAGGTTTTCCTGAATCTTAAGGTGGCTCCTCCTGAAGAAGAGGCATTGGCCCTGTTGGAGGCCATGTTTGTGAAGGGCGACAACAACGCAGCCTCTCAACACGTAAAGGACGCCGTCCACGATGCATACAAACGGCTTCTCTCTGGTTCCATGGCAACAGATATCCGCGTGGACACCAAAGAACGGGCTGATCGTGAGGCTATCAAGGTCTTTGCCGACAACCTCCGCCAATTGCTACTTGCCCCCCCGTTGGGCCAAAAGAATATTCTTGCCATAGATCCTGGGATACGCACAGGTTGCAAGGTAGCCTGCTTGGACCGTCAAGGACTACTGCTCAGCACGGACACCTTGAATCTTTTCAAATCAAAAAAGGAAAAAGCTGCTGCTTCGTCAACACTAATCAACTTGTGCCGGACCTATCAGATAGAGGCCGTGGCAATAGGCAACGGAACGGCGGGCCGTGAAACTGAGACCTTTGTCAAAGAGTCGAAAGGTTCCGGACTTCCAGAAAATTTGCCGGTGGTTATGGTCAACGAAAGCGGGGCATCCGTCTATTCTGCTTCAGATGTGGCCAGGGCGGAGTTTCCCGATCTGGATGTGACATTTCGTGGAGCGGTTTCCATCGGCCGGCGTCTCATGGACCCCTTGGCAGAGCTTGTGAAAATAGACCCCAAATCGATCGGCGTGGGACAATACCAACATGACGTGAATCAACCGGCACTGAAGACGAGCCTGGATGACGTTGTGGAAAGCTGCGTCAATGCGGTCGGGGTGGAAGTCAATACTGCCAGCGAACAACTCCTCGCATATGTGTCGGGTCTTGGCCCACAACTCGCGAAGAATACTATTGCCTACAGAAACGAACACGGTCCGTTTTCTTCCAGAGAGGAGCTGAAGAAGGTACCGCGCCTCGGCCCCAAGGCCTTCGAACAGGCAGCAGGATTTCTCCGAACAAGAAACGGCGAAAACCCCCTTGATGCCAGCGCAGTTCACCCCGAGGCATATCCCATCGTGGAGGCCATGGCCAACGACCTGGGCTGCACGGTCAAGGATCTTCTCGAAGATGAAACCCTTCGAAAACAAATAGATCTCTCACAATACGTCACTGACAAGATTGGGCTTCCCACGCTAACCGACGTCCTGGCCGAACTTGCAAAACCTGACCGGGACCCCCGCATGGAATTCGAGATATTCTCCTTTGCAGAAGGGGTGAAAAAGATTGACGACCTTCGCTCCGGCATGAGACTTCCCGGGGTTGTGACCAACGTCGTCGCCTTTGGTGCTTTCGTGGATATCGGCGTGCACCAGGATGGACTGGTTCATATAAGTCAAATGGCTGACCACTTCGTCAAGGATCCCCGTCAGGAGGTTAGGGTCCAGCAGAAGGTCATGGTAACCGTCCTTGACGTTGACCTGGAGAGAAAGCGTATCTCTCTGACCATGAAGGGGCAAACAGATCACAAGGGCAAGGGTGCGAAAGGAATCCCAGCGTCCCCATTCCTATTCATGCCATTCCCAAAATGACTTTTTCGAGTCTGTCAAAACTCCTATAAGTTCGACAGATTGTAGAATTGCCGAGACGTTTGTTTACCTTTGATCTTCCCTCCTCTTTGCTTGTTCTTCCATTTTTCTTCGGACATGTTTTTTTTGGGACCAGCGTTGGAATGTTCCTATAAGCCCGCATTCATAGGCACGGTCAATGCGTTTTTCCTCCATTTTAAGCCCTTCGACGCCTTTCATGGCAGCCTGTATGCAGGTCTTTACAATGGGACACTTCATACATTCCGGCGGCGAGGTGCGAAACCCGTCTTCGCCCATCGGAAAAACCTTTTCCAGTTGGCCAAAGCAGTCAAGCGGATCTGTAGGGTTATCGGACATTTTATTTGCTTTTGTGTAACTCTTTTACAGCTTGAATGTTGCTGAGGTGTTGTGCTAAGAAACACTCTCTGGGCTTATATCATAAATACGCTCAATAGCAGAACGGTTTTTTACAAAACCAAAAGGGACTTGCCATGCCAGGAAATGAAAGCGCATTAGGGATAATTAGGAGACACAGAAGTGCGTTCATTGCTATTTCTGTCTTTTTACTTTTACTTGAATTGGGAATCTTTGCAGTTGCCGCCCTCAGGTCGGGCAACCATTATAGGCTTCAATTTATAGATAAAAAAGGGGATATGATCTATGAAACAGATGGCAAGAACCTTACTGACTTTAATGTGTATCATTTTGAAAAGGCCCATGGCCCCGTAGAAGAGTATCGGAGAAGACTAGCAAAAAAGGACCTTCCCTTTCCATTCAGGGCCTGGTTTGTTGCCGCAGTTGGGATCCCCCTTGGACTTATTTTGGGCTTTGTTTTCATACTGAGAGCATATACAGCGATCTTCTATGGTGAAGAGAAAAGAGATAGTGAACAGTCTCCATCCGAGGGTCGCTACAAGACGCGCATGGAAAAGATTATTGGCGGGGTCCAAAAGTTCAATATTTTTATAGTCGGGGCTGCCATCTTCTTGGCGGTCATTGCTTACTGGATTTTGCCAAATTTGGTGATCTATTTAGGGGAGGCCGGTGTTGAGACCCTGGTCAGGTTCAAGTGGGTTTTTCTGTTTGTGGGGCTCGCAGTTTTTGCCACTGTGGTGTGGATTATATACTTGAAGTTCCTTTTGGCAAAAAAAACAATGGATAGTCAGGTCGAAGTCGATAAATACCGCATGCAGCTTGAATATAAACATGGTGCCAAGTCTGTTCCACAACTAGAACATCAAAAAGGGGAAAATGGCACTACGCCACTAATTAACTGGGACACTGATGAGGTCGTTGATGAGCAGGATGGCGAATCAAGCTAGTCCATTCATAAAAGGTATATTTTGTCCAAATGCGGCGTTCTCCGCGGATTTGCGCCTGCGGCTTGTGAAAAGGCCATCCTCGATGAGCAGTTTCCCCATATCATGAAAATACAAATCAGTGTTTTATTAAGCACGAACCGTGCTGCGGCAAAACGCAGACAAGAATTAACAGAGACCAGTGTCAAAGAGGCCGTCCGATCTCGGACAACCTCCTTGACATTCACTCCAATTGCCAAAGTTTTGACAATTCCAAAATTAAAAAAGTGTTGACAGAGTTTACGGTGATTGATATAGTTGTTTTTATAAAGAAAGGAATCAAAAACATTGACTATATATCTGATAAATAACTGGTCTTGGTGGTGCACAACCCTTGAAGTGTGCCCGCCAGGCTAGCTTGTATTCAACTTTGAGCTAAAGCCGTGAGCCACTTCAAGGCCCACGGCTTTTTTTATCTCTTTTTAAGGCCGTGGGTATTAAACTTACGGCCTTTTTATTTGTGAAATGATTAGGAGTAGAAGTGTAAATGAAAGAAAATATATTTCCTACAAAAGATGAGTTCATAAAACTTGCTAAAACCTCAACTTTTCCTAAGGCTAAAGCCGCGAACCTAATTCCAGTCTATCAGGAAATCCTTGCCGATACCGAGACACCAATCCGTGTTTTTAAGGCCCTTAGGCCAGACCGGTACAGCTTCCTTCTTGAGAGCGTGGAAGGGGGTGAGCGCTGGAGCCGTTACAGCTTCATGGGAATGGAGCCTATGCTTACCTTTAAAAGCAAAGCGACCAACGTAACTGTCGAGTCAGATGCCGGAACTGAAGAAACAAAAGTTAAGAAACCTCTCCAACTCCTCGAAAGATATCTTACATCCTATAGGCCTGCCAAAGTCGAAGGCTTGCCACGCTTTTTTGGTGGGGCCGTTGGTTATATAGGCTATGAAACAGTCTCTTTCTTTGAAGCGATCCCCGATCAGCTACCAGACAAACTTGGTGTTCCAGATACCTGGTTTATGGTTCCAAAGATCGTATTGATTTTTGACAATCTTAAACAAACGATCAAGGTTGTTTTTAATGTCCATTTGAGCGAAGGGGCTGAACCTGGAGCCTATTATGACAACGCTGCGGAACGTATCGTGGATATTGTTGATCGTTTAACACAATGTACCAGTATTGGAACAAGGCCTCGTCAAGAATCTTCTCCGAGCCGGATTGAAAGCAAGATCTCACGGGAAGAATTTGAATCGATGGTATCAAAGGCTAAAGACTATATCCGCCAGGGAGAGATCATTCAAGTGGTCCTTTCTCAGGGCTTTGAGACCACCACTAATACTGAGCCCTTTGAGGTATACCGTGCGCTTAGGAGAATAAACCCGTCGCCCTATCTTTTCTATCTGCAATTCGACGGGACTGCTTTGCTTGGCTCTTCTCCTGAGGTGATGGTACGACTCGAAGATAAACATATAACACTTAGGCCTATTGCCGGAACAAGGCCTCGGGGAAAAACCGCGACCGAAGACAAAGAGCTTGAAGCGGAGCTTCTGGCCGATCCTAAGGAGAAAGCAGAACACGTGATGCTGGTCGATCTGGCAAGAAACGATGTGGGACGGGTTTCAGAGTTTAAGACAGTTAAACTTAGCGATCTTATGATTGTAGAGCGTTATTCCCATGTTATGCATATTGTTTCCAATATTGAAGGAGTGTTGAAAGACGGGTTAACAGCCTTTGATCTCTTACGGGCATCTTTTCCCGCTGGAACGGTCTCCGGTGCGCCAAAGGTTAGGGCCATGGAGATTATTCACGAATTGGAACCATGTCGACGTGGTCCCTATTCGGGGGCAGTGGGATATTTTGGTTTTGATGGAAACATGGATCTTGCCATTACCATACGTACTATACTTATGAAGGATGCAAGGGCCTTTATCCAGGCAGGCGCAGGAATTGTGGCCGATTCAAACCCTACTAATGAATATAATGAAACAATTCATAAGGCTTCAGCGCTATTTGAGGCCATAAAACTTAGTTCTACGTAACCGGAGTACAGCAATGATACTTATTATCGATAACTACGATTCCTTTACTTATAATCTTGTTCAGGCATTCGGTGGCTTGGGAGAGACTATGAAGATCTACCGAAACGATGAGATTTCCATATCTGATCTTGGCAAGCTTAAACCAAACAGACTTGTTATTTCTCCAGGACCAGGTGTGCCCAGTGGCGCTGGCATTTCGTTGGCAGCCATCAGGCATTTTGCCAAGTCTATTCCCGTTTTGGGGGTATGCCTTGGACACCAGGCCGTTGCGGAAGCATTTGGGGGCGAGATAGTATCAGCCAAAGACCTTATGCACGGCAAGGTTTCCAAAATTCACCACGACGGCAAGGGCTGCTACAATGGGGTCTGTCAGCCTTTCGAAGCAACTCGATACCATTCCCTGGCGGTAAGACGCAGTAATTTGCCTGAATGCTTTGTAGTCTCTTCCGAGACCGCGGAAGGTGAAATCATGGGAATCAGGCACAAGAATTTACCTGTTGAAGGGGTGCAATTTCATCCCGAATCTTTTCTTACACAAGAAGGAGAAAGGATTCTGGAGAATTTCTTGCGTCAGTAATCGCAGAACTGTCCCTGTGGCAAATATGATGGTTTCGTAAAAAGTCTTTTGTTCGCTCCGTGAGCATTTTGGGCGCAGTCGCAATATTCAGCTAAAATGCTAACACATAGTGTGGTGTTTTCAAGCCGACAGGCGCAACCTTTGCGCTTAACTCGGGCTAAAGCCCTCAAACAGTTAGCATTTTTTAACGCTGAACATCTCGACTGCTTTTTCCCCAAAAATGCTCAATGTCTCTCACAAAAGACTTATTACGAGTCTGTCAAATATGACGAGCGAACAAAAAGGGGGATACTAACGATGATCAAAGAGATGATTCAAAAAGCAGTAAAGGGCATTGACCTTACTGAAGATGAAATGGTCGGTGTGATGGACGAAATCATGGAGGGCAAGGCAACAGATGCCCAGATAGGGTCCTTTATAACGGCCTTGCGTATGAAGGGGGAGACAATTTCAGAGATCACCGGTGCGGCCAGGGTTATGCGAAAAAAGGCTACGCGAATCCGTATCTCCAACGAGGCAGTTGACATAGACAGGGATGAGATCAATGTGGATCGGGAAACCATTGTTGATACCTGTGGTACGGGCGGTGATGAGACTAATACCTTTAATGTTTCCACAACTACGGCTTTTGTGGCGGCAGGCGGAGGACTTAAAGTAGCCAAGCATGGAAATCGAAGTGTTTCCAGTCAGTGCGGAAGTGCTGATGTCTTAGAGGCCCTTGGTGCGAACCTAGAGGTTGGCCCCGAGGTTGTGGAGCAGTGTATTGAAAAGATCGGCATTGGATTTCTCTACGCCCCAAAGCTTCACGGAGCGATGAAATACGCAATAGGTCCCAGGCGTGAGGTAGGCATCAGATCTATCTTCAATCTGCTCGGTCCCCTGACGAATCCCGCTGGAGCGAATGTTCAGGTCCTTGGCGTATATGACCAGGCTTTGACTTCCGTGCTGGCCGAGGTTCTTGGACGCTTGGGAAGTACGCGGGCTATGGTGGTTTTTGGCGAGGGGAGTTTTGATGAAATAAGTATTACCGGCCCCACCCACTTGAGTGAACTAAAAAACGGCAGGGTTAGCAATTATAGCATTGAGCCAGAGGATTTTGAGATGACTCGTGCTGATATTACGGATATTAAAGGTGGGAATCCCGAAGAAAATGCAGGTATCATCCGAGAGATCCTGGGTGGTCAGTATGGCCCTAGGCGTGATATGGTACTTTTGAACGCTAGTGCTGTTTTCTACGTGTCCGGCAAGACCAAGGATATGAACGAAGGGATCAAGATGGCAAGTGAAAGCATCGATTCAGGAAAAGCGTTGGAAAAGCTTGAGCAGTTAGTGAAAAGGACTAACTTGAGTTGAAGATGATACTAGATAAGATCGTAGCCCATAAGAAGAATGAGCTTGTGTATCGCAAGGAGAAGTATCCCCTTTCCGATTTGAAAACAACGGGCCGGGCGAACACGGCGCCGAGAGGGTTTGGAGAGGTGCTAAAGGCGTCATCGCAGACAGCGCTGATTGCTGAGATAAAGAGGGCCTCGCCGTCTGCCGGTTGGATTAGAAAAGATGTGGATCTTGTTGAGCTTGCAAAAACGTATGACCGCTGTGGTGCTTCTGCCATATCTGTGCTTACTGACGAGGAGTTTTTCAAGGGAAGTATTTCCGGATTAAGGGAAGTTAAGCAAGCCATCGGCATTCCGGTCCTGTGCAAAGATTTTATTGTTGATCCTTACCAGATCTATGAAGCACGGGCATTTGGCGCTGATGCAATATTGTTGATCGCAGCGATCCTCTCAGATGATGAACTCAAAAGATTCCTTTCACTTTGTGAAGATTTTACACTTGACGCATTGGTAGAGGTTCACACAAAAGAAGAGTTGGACAAGGCTAACGAGGCCGGGGCAAAGATAATTGGGATCAATAATAGAGATCTAAAGACCTTTGACGTGAACCTTTCTACTACTATAGAGCTTGTTCGGCATATACCAAAAGATGTGATCTGTGTCAGTGAAAGCGGCATTAAGACATATGATGACATCAGGTGCGTTAAGGAGGCAGGGGTAGATGCTGTGCTGGTAGGCACTGTCCTTATGGAAGCTGAAGATACTGGAGAGAAGATAAGAGAGCTTATTGGAATCAGAAATGATTAAAATGGTTCCAAAAATCAAGATCTGTGGTATCACTAACGAGAAGGATGCTCGCGCCGCTGCCGACCTTGGTGTGGACGCGGTGGGGTTTGTCCTCGCCGAAAGTCCCAGAAGGGTTGATCCTGACAGTGTAAAAAGGATTAGCCTGTCGTTACCGCCTTTTGTTAATACAGTCGGCGTCTTTGTGGATGAGGACCCCGAGGTTGTTACGGAAATTGTCAATTTTTGCAAACTTGACTGCGTCCAGCTTCATGGCAGAGAAACACCGGATTACTGCAAGGGCCTGGGGCTTAAACTCCTTAAGTCCATACGGGTTAAAGACAAAAGCAGTATAGAGGCAATGGCGGGTTACATGGGTTGTATAAAGGGCTTTGTCCTTGATACATATGTAAAGGGAAAACAGGGCGGAACGGGGAAAACCTTTGATTGGGCGCTCGCAAAAGAGGCAAAAAAATATGGTCGCGTGATCCTATCAGGCGGACTTACGCCGGCGACTATCAGGGAAGCTATCGAGCTAGTCAGACCCTATGGAGTAGATGTGAGCAGTGGAGTCGAGTCATCCCCCGGGATCAAGAACCATGATAAGATGGAAAGGTTTGTAGAAGAGATAAGGAACAAGTTATGATTAATCGGGGTTATTATGATCAATTCGGAGGAGCCTATCTTCCAGAGATCCTTATTGCCACCTTTGACGAACTGGTCAAGGCCTTTGAAGAAGCGAAGTGGGATCCTAGTTTCTGGCCAGAGTACAGTGACATTATGTCTTCTTATTCCTGTCGTCCCACCCCTCTTACCTTTGCCCGGAATCTGACCGAACACTTTGGTGGTGCTCGTATCTACATAAAACGAGAGGATCTAAACCATACCGGAGCACACAAGGTAAACAATGTCATGGGACAGGGACTCTTGGTAAAGAGGATGGGAAAGACCAGGGTCATTGCAGAGACGGGAGCCGGGCAGCATGGTGTGGCAACCGCTACCATGGCGGCAAAGTTTGGATTTGATTGCACCATCTATATGGGAGAGATCGATGTAAAACGACAGCGTCCTAATGTCTTTTGGATGGAACGTCTGGGAGCAGAAGTAATTCATGTGCGGGAAGGTACCCGTATCCTAAAAGATGCCATTAATGAGGCCTTCCGTGACTGGGTAACAAATATGGATACCACTCATTACGTGCTTGGTACTGCATGTGGTCCGCACCCCTTTCCGGAGATGGTTTCCTATTTTCAGTCGATCATCGGGAAAGAAGCCCGCATACAAATCCTGGAATGTGAAGGAAGGCTTCCCAGTTCTATCTATGCTTGTGTTGGAGGCGGGTCCAATGCACTAGGTATATTTCGTGATTTTTTAGACGATCCTGTAGAACTTATTGGTGTCGAAGCAGGGGGACACGGCCTGGATTCGGGAAGACACGCCGTTCGACTTTCTTCTCAAGATGCCGGCATAGGGGTTGCCCAGGGATATAAGACATATTTTCTTCAGAACAATGATGGCCAAATGAAAGAAACCCACAGCATTGCGGCAGGACTGGACTATGTTGGGGTCTCACCTATTCTGGCACAGCTAAAGGAAAATGGTCGCGTCCGGTTTGAACTGGCAACGGACCAAGAGGTGATAGATGCCCTTTCTCTTACAATCAAAAAGGAAGGATTGATTCCTGCGTTAGAATCAGCTCACGCCTTTGTACAGGCATTCAAGGAAGCGCCAAGGCACTGTCAAGATGACATTATACTGATTAATCAATCGGGGCGGGGCGATAAGGATATCTTCACAATAGCAGATGCATTTGCTGATCCGACGTGGCAAAGCTTTATTAAAGATAAAGCAGAGGAATACGATGCTTGAGTCATATATTAAGGATCGGCTAAGAGAAAAGGATATCCTCTTGATGACACACATAGTTCTGGGATATCCTACGTTTGATGAATCCTTTAAGATCGTTGAGTCGATGGTTGAGGGCGGCGTTGATCTGATGGAGCTCCAAATACCCTTTTCCGAGCCGATTGCAGACGGACCTGTGATACTTCATGCAAATCAAAGAGCCCTTGAAAAAGGGGCGAGTGTTCAAAGATGTCTCGATTTTGCCCAAGAAGTTGCCGGGAACTTTGATATCCCCTTTTTGTTTATGAGTTATTACAATATCCTTTTCAAGTATGGTGTTGAATCCTTTGCCTCCCAGATGGCCAAGAGAGGCTTGAAAGGTGCCATCGTTCCCGATCTTCCGCCCGAAGAAGGCAAGGACTATCTCGCCGCAATGGCCCAACATGATCTTTCGCCGATCTTTATATTTTCTCCCACCACCTCCCAGGCGCGGATGGACTATATCGCCTCTTTCGCGAAGGGGTTTGTCTACTGTGTGGCCAGAAAGGGAGTAACCGGACAAAACACCGCCTTTTCTATGGAGCTTGACGGATATCTTTCCCGGTGCCGCAAGGCAACTGATCTTCCCCTGGCGCTCGGGTTTGGTGTCAAGGACAAAAAGGATATAGATTTCCTGAAAGGAAAGGCTGACATTGCAGTCATCGGAACACAAACTATCCGATTAGTAGAAAAAAATGGTGTCGGTGTTGTAGAGGCGTTTATAAAGAGGCTGGCAGGGAATTCCCGTGGTTCAATCCCTGTGAGAGACCTTTGAAAAATGCAAATTTTTGTTAGAGTTCAAGAAAGGTGAAAATTTTAACCACAGGTAATGTTCTCAAGCCTCAGGCTCAGCCTGAAGCGCTATACATTGAGTATTTCGAGGATTAAAATTTGAGCCTGACACAGACACGAAGTGAAGCATAGCGCTCAATCGGGCAAAAAGGGGCGTTTTGCAAAGGTCTCTAGATACGGGCGGTTAAATGCTGTGATATGTCGGTCTACTCGGCCCTCGCGCACCTTCCTTCCCCAGCTTACTCCGGTCACACATGTATCTTAGGGCGAATGAATGTGAAAGAAAAGATACTACTCGTAGATGATGAAGAAGGTATCCGCAAAGTGTTGGGGATATCTTTGTCCGATAAGGGCTACGATGTTTTTACGGCACAGGATGGTGAAGGCGCCTTGCGTGTGTTCAAAGAGATCAAGCCTTCTGTCGTTCTCACGGATATCAAGATGCCTGGTATGGACGGTATAGAACTTTTAGGACGTCTAAAAAAGGAGGACCCGGATACGGAAGTTATCATGATTACCGGTCATGGAGAGATGGATCTTGCCATAAAGAGCCTCAAGTATGAGGCTACGGATTTTGTCACCAAGCCGATAAACGACGATGTATTGGAAATTGCTTTGAAAAGAGCCTATGAAAAGATTTCCATGAAACGGCAGCTTAGGGATTACACCCAAAATCTGGAAAAACTGGTCAAGGAGCAATCCGCCAAGCTGGTGGAAACGGAACGGGCTGCCGCTGTGGGGCAAACCGTCGCCGGCCTGGCCCATGCCATCAAGAACATTGCTGGTGGTCTTCGAGGGGGGGTCTTTGTTGTCGAGAAGGGGATGGAGTTGGGCAATGATGAATACTTGCGTCAAGGCTGGGACATGGTGAAAACAGACGTGGCCAGAATACGGGCCATGGCCCTGGATTTGTTGAACTATGCCAAGGAGAGGATACCCGATTACAAGTTGTATGATCCCAACGGCGTTGCCCGCGAGGTTTTGGCCCTGATGGGTCCTCGGGCCAAAGAGTATGGGGTTGCCCTGGAGGCGGACCTGGACGAAGATCTGCCTGATGTGTGGTTTGACCCCGAGGGCATGCACCGGTGCCTTACGAATTTAGTCACCAACGCCATTGATGCCTGTGCAGATATTGCCTGTGCGGAAAGGGACGGCAGGGTTGTCTTGAAATCTTTTACGCCCGGCGATGAGCAGTATCGAGCGGGCTATGAAGTGGCAGACAACGGCTGTGGCATCACGGAAGAAATGATGCCCAAGCTGTTTAAAAGCTTTTTCAGTACGAAAGGTACGAAAGGTACGGGGTTGGGTCTTATGACAACCAAGAAGATCGTTGATGAGCACGGAGGTGATATCGCAGTGCAATCAGATCCGGGGAAGGGGACGCAATTTGTGATCAGATTCGCTCCCATGGATCACACAGGGGCCGCGAGGAGTGAGGCTTAGAGAATGGAACAGAAAGTACTTGTCGTTGATGACGAACTACATATGAGAAACTTCATGACCACATTGTTGGCAACGAGTGGTTTTGAGCCGTTGGCGGCTGAAGACGGTGTCAAGGGATTGGAACTGGCGCAGACGCACAAGCCCATCCTTGTCATCATGGATGTCATGATGCCTAGAGAGAGCGGTATAGAGATGTATCGTAAGTTAAGAGATGATCCTGAATTAAAGGATATTCCGGTTATCGTCGTTTCTGCCGTGGCTAAGAAGACATTCTTTCATTCTCAAACCGTATTGAACCAATATCGAGGAGAACGCATTCCGGAACCTGCCGCCTACATCGAAAAACCGCCGGAACCCGAAGAACTCCTTGAGGTGATTTACAGTACCCTGGGTGGTGAGGGATGAACCACAGCCCGCCCGCCTGTGACATACTTTCCCATACCCGGCGGCAGCGGGACTAGGGCAAAAGGCATCCTATGGCCAAGAAGATCTTGATTATTGACAACAATATGAAGATTGCCGGTATGCTCGCAGAGTTTTTGAGCCGTCATGGCTATGATACGTGTTCGGCATCGGATGGGGTGGAGGGATTTGAGGCGGTGCACAAGGAAGAACCGGATCTGATCATCCTGGATCTGCAATTGGCTGATGAATGGGGTTCAAGGTTCTTCCGGATGTTTACCGAAGTCGAGGAATTCAAGAAGATACCGCTGATCGTTAAGAGTGGCCGGAGGGAGACGTATATACCCGTGGAAAGGGCGGTCGCCTCATTCTTAAAACCATTCAACCTGCTGGAACTTCTGGACGTAATCAACAAAACCATCGGCGAGTAGATTGGGTCTTTGGCGAAGGTGCCGAGGGAGATGTAGGCCTGTCTTTCCGACATGTGTAATCGGCAAAATGAGCAAAAGGCTCATCCCTCCGTTATGGTTTGGCAAAATGATATGTTATTTCAAGGGATAAACAGTATGGCAGACAAAATAATGTTGGTAGATGATGAGGAGGGTATCCGTAAGGTTTTGGGTATAACGCTTTCTGATATGGGATATGACGTGTTTACTGCTCATAATGGAGAAGAAGCACTGAAGGTTTTCAGACAGATTCGCCCCCCAATTGTTTTGACTGACATAAGAATGCCGGGCATTGACGGCGTAGCATTGCTGGACAAGATTAAGAAGGAAAGCCCGGACACGGAAGTAATTATGATTAGCGGCCATGGTGACATGGATTTGGCCATAAAGAGTCTTCAGCGTGAGGCCACGGATTTTGTAACCAAGCCGATCAACGATGATATCCTGGGGATTGCCCTAAAAAGGGCTCATGAAAGAATGTCGATGAGATCCAGACTCAGGGAATATACGGAAAACCTTGAGAAACTTGTCGATGAACAGTCGGCCAGATTGATCGAAGCCGAGCGGACGACCGCGGCCCTTCAGACGGTTATGGGGCTTTCCTCAGCCTTGGGGAGCCTTGCAGGGGAGTTAGCCGGTGGCATAGAATATCTAAATGAAATGCCATGTCTGGTTTCAATACACAATAAGAACCTCAAGGTTGTTGCAGCCAACGAGCTGTATAAGAGCAAGCTGGGGGACCGGATAGGAAAAGACAGCTTGGGGGTATTTGTGGGTACAGACCCAGACAAGCGGCAAGACCATATTCGCATGACCTTTGAAACAGGTCAGAGCCAGCGGATCAAAGAGACCTTGACAGGCGCTGATGGCGGGGAGATCCCGGTAATCGTTCATACGACACCCATCAGAGACAGGAACGGGGTCGTTGAACTGGTCTTGGAGATGTCCGTCGATGCCACCGAGGTCAGGCGTCTTCAGGATGAGTTACGTACTACACAGCAAAGGTATCAGCAACTTTTCGACGAGGTGCCTTGCTACATTTCAGTTCAGGACAGAGATTTGAGGCTCATAGCGACCAACAGAAAGTTTGAGGAGGATTTCGGACGAGGAGTAGGAGGGCATTGTTATGAGGTCTACAAACATCGTGAAGAGCCATGTCGTGATTGTCCCGTGGTTAAAACATTTGAAGACGGTCAGTCACACCAGGCAGAGATGGTTGTTACATCCCGGGAAGGTCGGCAGCATAACGTCTTTATATGGACTGCTCCCATACAGGATGCGACTGGAAACGTTACTCAAGTAATGGAGATGTCCACCGACATAACTCAAATTCGCCAGCTGCAAGACCACTTATCATCGTTGGGTCTTCTCGTCGGTACCTTGTCCCATGGCATTAAGGGCCTGCTTACCGGCCTCGATGGTGGTATGTATATACTCAACTCAGGTATTTCAAAGAAGAACGAGAAAGATATCACCGAGGGCTGGCAAACGGTCAAGATTATGGTTGATCGCGTTAGAAGCATGGTTTTAAACATCTTGTATTACGCAAAGGAACGGGATCTGAAGTGGGAACATGTCGATGTGTTGAGTTTTGCTGATGGGGTAGCCTCCACTGTGGAACCGAAACTGCAGGACACGGAAATTGGTTTTGTGCGAGACTTTGATCATTCATTGGGTAAGTTTGAAGTTGATGCCAGCGTGGTGCGTTCGGCACTGATCAATATCCTGGAAAATGCTATGGATGCATGTATGCAGGACAAAGTAGCCAAGGAGCATCAGATCATTTTTAGGGTCGGTCAAGACGGGGACCGGATCATCTTTGAGATTCGCGATAATGGCATGGGGATGGACCGCGAGACACGAGAGAATATGTTTACCCTCTTTTTTTCGTCAAAGGGAAGTAAGGGAACCGGCCTGGGCCTGTTTATATCGAATCAAATCATTGAACAGCACGGAGGAGCCATAGAGGTTGATTCCAAGCCGGGAGAAGGGGCACGTTTTCGTATTTTTATGCCCAAGACGCTTCCCGAAGGGGCCAAGACCCATAACAAGAGAAGGGGGCAGGCTTGTGATCCAAGTTCTGGAGGGTCGCCAGTGGAGATGCCGCAAAAGGGATGTCAAAACGATCCGTATGCGGCCATGCCCCTCCGGAAAGTGAGCTGACAATTAAGACGTCTGTTGGCTATTCCGGGGGACCGATGGCCTTTTTGATGTTTTTCACCAGCTCTTCAGGCTCGAAAGGTTTGCTCAGGGTTGCCACGGCCTTTCGAACGGCATACTGCCCACCGGACAATCCGGTGACTACGATGACGGGTGTATCTTTGTATTCTTCCTCCTGTGTGAGCTTGCGATAGAAGCGAGGTCCCCATTCTTCATGCATCTCAAGGTCAAGGGTGATAAGGGCCGGTTTTTCTGCCTTCAGTTTGTTCATAGCCTCTAGGCCATCTGAGGCCGAACAGCTTTCGTAGCCATTGTCGTCGAGGATTTTTACGATGTACTTTACGATTTCAGGGTCGTCATCAACCACAAGAACCTTTTTTGCCATAATAGCCTCCTTTTCTGACACGGTTAGACGCAATCCCCCCTCGCCTTCATTCTTCCAGGCTGATGGCGTCGACCGGACAGCTTCCTTCAGCCTCCCGGCATTCAGGTTGGCCGGAACAAGAGCGTCTCCA
>RCNB010000934.1_pt1 | contig 18861 bp, 17 predicted proteins | sample 2041321 | NCBI WGS metagenome assembly RCNB01 (sample SAMN09708232, study PRJNA481090) | Marine sediment metagenome, whole genome shotgun sequencing project. | reverse complement strand
TCGTAATCAACCCAGTAACAAAAGGTACTGGAGAATGGGAATTATACGACATCTCAATCGACCCTTCTGAAATGCACAACCTTGCAGATCAAATGCCAGAGTTAGTAGTGAGTTTAAAAGAAGGATACGCAAAGTACGAAAAAGACAATGGTGTTGTGCCAGTACCTGATGATTACGATGTTTTAAAACAATTAGTTAAAAATGCGAAAAGTGGAGTATCGCATTAGATAATAAATTACTATTCCCTACATTTTATAAAAGTAATAGCTGATTTTATACTAATTTTCAGGATTAGAAGCCTATTTCAATTTATTTGTAAATTGAAAATAAATTGCAGTGAAATCGGCTATTATTATTAAACATACGCATTAGCCACAGGCTGAAAAATGAAAACAAACTTAAATATTTACAATTCATTTAGCTTCACCCTTAATTTGAATGTTTGGATATGTCTTTTTCTTATTTCTTTCTTGTTCTCTTCTTGTAAAGAAAAAGATATTAATTTAAAAGCAGTTTCATATGCTCAATTTGAATCCTTTGTAAATGAAACTGGATATTTAACAGATGCTGAAAAATATGGGTGGTCCATTGTCCAATTAGACGTTTATAATTATACAACATCAGAACGTGCTACCTGGAAAATACCAGATGGAATCAATAAAGTATCTTCTAGAGCACTCCCAGTTACACAGGTAAGTTATAATGATGCCTTGGCCTACTGTGAATGGGCAAAAAAAAGACTCCCAAGCTATACTGAATATTGGGATATGGTAAAGGCTGATACGCGCATTATTGTAGCAGACAATAAATCTCCGATTTCTGAAGTAAACACCGTAAATATAATAGGTAATGTATGGGACATTACAAAAAACAAAAACAATGACAAGGTTAGGCTTGCTGGTGGCTCACTGTTTTGCTCCGAAAGCACGTGTCACGGCACTATTAAAGAAAGAGAACTATTTGTTGACAAAGAAACTGGAAATACAAATATTGGATTTTCTGTTATGGATTTATAAACAAATAAGACACTATTCCTAGAAAAGTCTGTGACTAAAAGCTTATAAACTTAAGTGCTTTTACAAGCCTCATATGCAATTCTTTACGGATTTTCTATTCAAAACTAATTATACGTAATTAGGTGCCTTAGTCATAGCCCCAACTTCATATAAAAACCTTATCGGTAATCCGAAATTCAGTTATAAATTATTATTTACACCACTTATTTTTCTTTCCCATTTCATTTATTTAGCTTCCAAGACTAAACTGAAAATTCATGGCCATCACCGATACTAATAAAGAATTAAAACGTGTAGTAGGTGTAACTGGTTTGTCACTCAACATTATTAACATAACAGTAGGTGCCGGTATTTTCGCATTGCCCGCAATTGTAGGTGTGGAACTGGGTGCTTTCAGCATATTCGCTTACTTGTTTTGTGGTATTATGATGGCATCCATAATGCTTTGCTATGCCGAAATTGGAACACGTGTTACAAAGACGGGTGGTAGTTATGCATATGTGGTAGCTGCGTTCGGGGATTTTTCTGGCTATATAGTGAACTGGTTGGCCGTTTTTGGCTGGAGTATTTTAGGAAGTGCCGCCCTAATGAATATTATTGCCGATTCACTTGCCGTAATTTTTCCTGTTTTCTCAAATCCATGGATACGTGGATTATTCTTTTTTGTACTCCTCGCCTTTTTGGTGATGACCAATATTCGTGGAGCAAAACAAGGTATTGCTTTTATTAAGTGGATTACCATTATAAAATTACTGCCATTATTTGGTATTATCATCTTCGGTTTCAGCCTTATAAATGCAGATAACCTACATTGGGAGCATTTACCTTCATTGAATACATTTAGTAACACTACCCTTGTATTGTTTTTTGCATTTGCAGGTTTTGAAACAGCACTTGGTGTGAGTGGTGAAATAAAAAATCCAAAACGTACCATTCCATTGGGTATTTTACTTGGTGGCGGCGTGGTAATTAGTATATATTTACTCTTGCAAACAGTAACTCAGGGTGTACTGGGACTACAGATAGAATTGTTAAAAGATGCGCCCTTAGCGGCAGTTGCAGAAAGAATTATTGGCCCATTAGGAGGGACTATACTATTGGTTGCCGCTGCAATTTCCTGTTTTGGTGCTGTAAGTACAGATGTTTTGAATACCCCTCGCGTATTATTCGCCGGCGCCAATGATGGCCTATTTCCGAAATTTCTTGGTAAAATTCATCCAAAATTTGCTACACCATACTGGTCTATAATCTGCTTTGGAGGATTGATTTTTATTTTTTCTGTTTCTGGAGGATTTAAACAACTAGCCATACTAGCAAGTGCCGCGATACTTCTTATTTACCTCTTTGTTATTTTAGCTACTATCAAATTAAGAATGACAAAAGATGATGTCTCCAAAAAAGCATTTAAAGTACCTGGCGGACTGGTTATTCCATGTATTGGTATTGCATCCATTGTTTGGTTACTTACAAGTTTAAGTAAATGGGAAATAATATCAACCGCAATATTTATTGCCGTAATAGGCGTAATCTATGTTGTTATGAAATGGATAAAAAACAAAAAGGGAAGTCCTGAAAACATGGCATAACAACAGCGAATTAGGTGTAAAATAAATGTTCGAGTTTTTCAAAATGTAAAATTCACACATATTTAACATGTTTAGCGCGTTGCGTTAGCCTTTGGTTTAAGAATTATTACAAAAAATGTAGCGCCTGTTACGAATAGCGCCTCGCGTTCTTCTATTTTATAGTAAGAAAAACCTGGGGTCAACTATGCTGGTTTTACTGCGGGACTAAGGAATCCATCTAGCCGAGTTCACAAGAGATTGCTCCTGCGTTTGACGAACAAAATTTAAAATCATATTCTTAGCGATTACTATAGTTTGTGCTACCCCCATTTATTAAGTAACTTTCAACCAAGAAAATACACCATAAGAGGTGTACGTAATTTGAACAAAACCTACTACACTAAACAAAATAAACACTGCTAAAGCCCTACAAAACAACCATGAAAACCACCCTATCCTTAGTTCTTGTATTTTTAATAATATTGCTTTCCGCATGTGATGCTGAAGTAGAAAAAGGGGTCATGAAAAGTGACCTTTCCAAAGATGTTTCCCTCACGACCGAACTAGGAGAAATTATAGTCCGATTATCTGATGGAACACCTAAGCACCGAAATAACTTCATTAAACTAGTCAACCAAGGTTTTTATGACAGCATTGCTTTTCATAGGGTCATCGAGAGTTTTCTTATACAAACCGGTAATCCTGAAACAAGAGGAACACCAATTTTGGATACAGCATCACCCAACACCTTACCTGCTGAAATCAATCAAAACCTTTTTCATAAACGCGGTGCCTTAAATGCAGCCAGAATGGGGGATGATTATAACCCTAATCAGGCATCAAGCGGTACGCAATTTACCATCATCCAAGGAAAGACCTACACGGACAGTACCTTGGCGGTAGCGGAAAAACGTATCAATAACTGGTTGGCCTACAACCACATTATCAATACCCCAAAACACAAGGTTGATTTTGAGGCTTATTCGAAGCTATTAGGACAGTTAGATTCGCTCCAAAGTTTAAAAAGAAATGAGGACAAAAAAAAGTTGGAAGACATGAAACTCCTAATGCGCAATCTAAAAACCAAGCTAGATTCCTTGACCGATGTAGACCTGGTGACCCGGAAAGCCTATTCCTATCCAGAAGCGCACAGAGAAGTATATAAATCCCTTGGTGGGGCTGCACATTTAGACCAAAATTACGTAGTTTTCGGCGAGGTGGTTAAAGGGATGGACATTGTGGACCGTATCGCAGCGGTACAAACTGATAGCTTTAACAAACCCGTTAAAGATATTCGCATTCTTTCCGCTAAGATGATTAAAAGGACCACATATCCTTGAACTAGTCGTTTTCACGCTATTTCAACCGGCTAAAACGAAAATTACAACATGCCTAAAGCCCAATACCACGTATACGTCATAGAACTTTCCAAACGGGTATTTACCGAAAATAGGAAGTTCAGGGAGGCCAATCCACAATTTAACGGCGTGCTAGAGTGCTTGTATGTTGGCATGACCAGTAAAACGCCAGCTGAACGCTTTAAACAGCACAAAACAGGATTTGTAAATAAAAAAGGGCATAAACTTTCGGCCAACATCGTAGAAAAATATGGGCTTTATCTTCGTGGTAGTCTGTTCAACCATGTAAAGCCATTGAACACCAGAACAGAAGCTTTAAAAATGGAAGAAACGCTTGCCTTAGAACTACGAAGAAAAAAGTATGCGGTTTGGTTTAATTAAATTCCTCTTTATTTTCATAGTTCTAGTAAAGACATAAAATTTAGAATTTTCAAAAAGTCCCTGAATGTAATGCTCGTTAATTTTATTTATGGTTTTTCTTGATACGATAGCGGTAAACAAGTACAAACAAAAACACCAACAAATGTAATCGTTGTCCAGAAAAGACCAACTATTTATAAAGTTATACAGGATAAAGATAAACACTGCTATTTCTACGATGGTACCCACCATACCAAAACAAGAAAAGACTAAATTATCATTAGGGTTTAATTGCTATAATAAAACTACTTTATTCTATTTGTAAAATAGCTGGCAAAAGATAGTGCTCCATCATCGTATCTACCTGAGAATGCGCATATGGCAAATTGTATGCTTGGGCTGTGATGACGATGACAAAAGGAATATCCTTGAAAATAAAAATTTTATTCCCACCGTTACCGGTGCAAAATGAAACTTCATAATCCTTTCCATTCACGGTATAAACTCTATTCCAGAACAAATAGCCATAAAAACTTGTTGCATTATAAGGTTGTTTCACCTGTTTTGAAAAACTCTTTTCAACCCAATCCTCAGGAATTAGCTGTTGATTTTTCCACTTACCATTATTTTTATAAAGCTGGCCATATTTAGCATAATCTAAAGAACGTAATTGTAGCCCACCAGCTGTATTACCCACGTTTTGTGGGGTAAATTGCCATTGGTAATTCGTAATACCTAAGGGCTGAAAGAGCTTCTTATCGCTATAATCAACCAGACCCTTTGGGGTAGCCTTATGAATTACATCACCAAGAATTACTACACCCGCGGTAAAATAGTCATAATCCTGTCCCATCTCCTTTTTAGAATCCAAGGGAAGGTCCAATGTGAATTTCACCCAGTCTTTGGTCGGGTACATGTTCTCCTCATTACCCGGGGAATCATAATCATCATCATCCCCCTCAAATCCTGAACTCATCGTTAAGAGCGACTTCAGTGTAATTTTCTCTTTTGCTTCTGTATAATTATCATAAGACTTAAGATTGTAAAAATCTCCAAGGGTTAAATTTTCGTTTTCTATATGGCCCTCATTAATTGCTATCCCCATCATGGTGGAAGCAAATGATTTCCCGACGGAACGTGTATTGTGCAATGTATTTCGGGTAGCATCATTAAAATACTCCTCAATAAGAAGTTCTCCTTGTTTTATAACTACTATACTTGTGATAGCCTCAAATCTATTTTGAGCAATTTTTTTATTTAAGCTTTCAATCTTAGCACTATCGTAATTTGGATTAGCTACCGACCATCCACTATCAGCTGCTATAGGCTGAATGGAAATAGCGTCTTCACTAACAGCGATTTCTGAAACAGCTACAGAAATGGCTCCTTGTGCCAAAACAGGTCCGACTTTAAGTATATCTGACTGTACATAGGACCTAATTTCGATTTTTAATTCATGTTTGCCTACTGATAGTTTATCTTGTCCTCCTTCTACCTTCATAAACCGAAGCCATAAATACCATCCCCAATAATCTATTCTTTCTGTATGTAACAAAGGGATTCGATGACCTAATTGCTTTGTTTTAGATTCTAAAGTTCCTGCTCCCGATTGTAGATTTTGGGTATAAGCTAGGGTTTCATCGATATAAATTAGGAACTGAAAATTTCCGTTTTTTAATAATTTCTTTTGAGTCCAAGTTGGCTCCAAGTTTTGAAGACTCTTAAGGAGCGGTTCTTCCAGTTCAAATTGAATGCTCAGGCTTTCATTATCTGGCAATTGAAATTTAGATACATAAGCAGCATTTGACTCAGTATCGAAAAAATCTTGAATGGAAAATTGAATGTTGGCAATTTCATTGGACTGCTGAGCCAGAACCTTAGCCTCATTTTTACAGGAAACAATTAAAACAGAAAGTACTGCCAGAAGATGTTTGAAGTTGATTTTCATAAGAATAAATTTTTTGATTGATGAATTATACTTCAAACCTATATAAGTAAGCGATACCAAACGTGCCAAACTATAATATGACACTTATTTCTAGATCAAATAACCTAATACCCTACTGCGAGAGAGATTTTTTATATTCGAATGGTGTTTCACCCATTACCTCCTTAAACACCCTATTGAAGGTCGTTTTCGAGTTAAAACCACATTCAAAGGAAATACCTAAAAGTGTAATATGATTATACTTTGGATTTTTTAGACGCATTACCACGGCTTTAGTGCGGTATTCATTTATGAAATCTGAGAAATTTTTTCCAATTCCTTCATTTATTATTTTTGACAGTCTATTTGGATGAATATCCAAACTACTAGCTAAGGAAGCTAACGTCAATTCTGGGTTCAAATAGTACAGGTTAAGCTCCATTTGTTCTATGAGCCAATTTGCTTTTTGTAAAACATTTTCAGTAGGCGCTTGTTTTTCAACTTCAGGCTGGGTTTTTGGTTCTAACAGAACTACCTCAGGTTTTAAATAGGCTTCCACACTAATCCATATAGTTATGAGAGACATTAGAAGATAAATGGGGTAATAATCCGGAATACCTAATTTAAAGTTGAACATAAAGTAATCAACTAGAGTATAGGGAATCCATAAAGACCAAAATACTGCAAAAAGTAGTAGTAAGCGATAAAGCCAACCTAGACTATATTCAGAGTTATTACTGTAGTTATCTTGTAACCAAATATGGTACGTTCTTATTTCCTTTAGGGCAAAAACACTATATGCTAGAACAGAACAGATAGCCAGTAATTGGATAATTGGAATCAATATAAAAAAGGCAGTTGTGGATGTTGCCAATATTCCCTTATCAACCGCTTCTAATGAAACGACAACATGTACCGCTAACTCCAGTAAAACTGGAACGAAATGAATCCAATTCTTTTTGGAAAAAGTGAAATTTACATCAGAAATACTTTTTGTGTAGAAATAAAGTAAAGGTCCTAGGGCAAGAGAAAAATTTAAGGGTATTAGAAAAAATTGAGAAGCGTACCTAAAAAAATCCAAGTCGTGACTCAATACCCAAATATTCCATAGTACGATAACCAAAGCTGCCAGTCCTAAAAAACGATTCGCCTCTTGATTGATGCGCTTTGAAAAAATCAACAACAAACTAAAAGTGATGCCAATGAATACAGAAGCCAAAATCAATACGTTGTATAAATTTATTTGAAAATCCAATGAAATAATCGAATTAGGTCCCTGTTATACATACTAAATCCTCAATAATAGTGATTTAGCATCAGACTATTGAGGATTTATAAATATTTATACAGCAACTTATTTACTCAAATACATTTTACGTCTAGCGTAAAGGTTGTAAAAATCATCATCCTTTAAGCTATCAATAAATAGAATACTTTCGCCAGTACTCTTCATTTCTGGCCCTAAATTCTTATTCACGTTAGGGAATTTATTGAAAGAGAATACAGGTTGCTTAATTGCGTAACCTTCTAATCGAGGTTTAAAGTCAAAATCCTTCACTTTCTTTTCACCCAGCATTACCTTGGTTGCATAGTTTACATAAGGTTCTTTATAGGCTTTTGCAATAAATGGAACTGTACGTGATGCCCTTGGATTCGCTTCTATAATGTACACCATATCATCCTTTATGGCGAATTGAATATTGATGAGTCCAACAGTATTGAGTGCTAATGCAATCTTCTTTGTATGATCTTTTATTTGCTGCATAACAAACTCGCCCAAATTAAATGGAGGTAACGTAGCGTTAGAGTCACCAGAATGAATTCCACATGGCTCTATATGCTCCATAATTCCTATAATATACACATCCTTACCATCACATATAGCATCGGCTTCTGCCTCTATGGCTCCATCTAAATAGTGATCTAAAAGCAATTTGTTATTTGGTATTTTGTATAGTAAATCTACCACATGCTGTTCCAATTCCTCTTTATTGATGACAATCTTCATTCCTTGGCCACCCAATACATAGGAAGGTCGCACTAATAGGGGAAAATCTAGCTTATCTGCAAGTACCAGTGCCTCTTCAGCAGTTTCTGCTACACCAAATTCTGGAAAAGGGATATTATTCTCTTGCAATAGCTCCGAGAAGCTTCCTCTATCTTCCGCCAAATCCAAAGATTCGAAACTAGTTCCAATAATTTTAATACCGTATTTAGATAGTTTTTCTGCTAGTTTTAAAGCGGTTTGCCCTCCCAATTGCACAATAACACCTTCTGGTTTTTCATGACGGATAATATCATAAATATGTTCCCAGAACACAGGCTCAAAGTACAACTTATCAGCGGTATCAAAATCTGTGGAAACAGTTTCTGGATTACAATTAATCATTATAGTTTCGTAACCACATTCTGCAGCTGCCAAGACACCATGCACACAGCAATAGTCAAACTCTATCCCCTGCCCTATTCTGTTAGGACCAGAACCTAAGACTACAATTTTTTTCTTATCAGAAACAATACTATCGTTCTCTACGTAGCGTGTACCATCTGGTTTTTCTATTTCTGCCTCAAAAGTAGAATAATAATAAGGCGTTTTTGCCTTAAATTCCGCCGCACAGGTATCTACCAATTTGTAAACCCTATTAATATTAAGTTCTGTTCGTTTGTTATATACTTCGCTCTCATAACAATCTAACATATGGGCAATTTGCCTATCGGCAAAACCTTTCTGCTTGGCTTCTAACAATAAATCCTTAGAAAGACTTGCTATGGTGAATTTTGAAATTTCTTTTTCAAGTTGATAGAGCTCTTCATATTGCTTTAAGAACCACATATCTATTTTGGTAATCTCATGAATTCTACTCAATGGAATGCCCATTTGTATAGCATCATAAATAACAAATACTCTATCCCAACTTGGAATCGTTAATTTACTAATGATTTGGTCATAATCTTTATATCCTTTGCCATCTGCACCCAAACCATTTCTGCTGATTTCTAAAGATTGTGTTGCCTTGTGCAAGGCTTCCTGAAAAGAACGGCCTATTCCCATGACTTCTCCAACCGATTTCATTTGCAGTCCTAAGGTCCTATCGGAACCTTCAAACTTATCAAAATTCCATCGTGGAATTTTTACAATAACATAATCTAAAGTAGGTTCAAAAAGTGCCGAAGTAGATTTTGTAATCTGGTTTTGCAACTCGTCCAAAGAATAACCAATAGCCAATTTTGTTGCTATTTTTGCGATAGGATAACCGGTAGCTTTAGACGCTAATGCTGAGGACCTAGAAACCCTTGGGTTTATTTCAATAGCAATAATATCTTCTTTTTCATCTGGACTAACCGCAAACTGCACATTACACCCTCCTTCAAAATCACCAATGCTACGCATCATATGAATGGCCATATCTCGCATTCTCTGATAAGTTTTATCAGACAGAGTCATGGCAGGCGCAACGGTAATGGAGTCACCCGTATGGATTCCCATAGGATCCATGTTTTCTATGGCACAAATAATCACCACATTGTCATTACAATCACGCAATAACTCTAATTCATACTCCTTCCAGCCCATCATGGCCTTATCAATCATAACTTCATGAATAGGGGAGATTTCTAATCCTACACTTAAAAGCTCATCGAAATCTTTTGGATCATAAACTATGGAAGCTCCAGCTCCTCCTAGAGTGTAAGATGCTCTAATCACCAATGGAAATCCAAATTCTTGCGCAATTTCCTTTCCTTTCAAAAAAGAGGTAGCCGTTGCCTGTGGAGCCATGCCTACGCCAATTTCAAGCATTAATTTACGGAACTTCTCACGATCTTCTGTAATATTAATTGCATCAATATCAACACCAATCATAGCTACATCAAAATCTTCCCAAATACCTTTTTCATCAGCTTCTATACATAAATTTAAAGCCGTTTGACCACCCATGGTTGGTAATACAGCATCAATCTGCGGATGTTCCTTTAAAATTTCTATAATCGATTTTGTGGTTAAAGGCTTTAGGTAAATATGATCCGCCATAGAGGGGTCGGTCATAATAGTTGCCGGGTTGCTATTGATTAAAATAGTTTCTATCCCATCCTCCCGCAAGGAACGTAAGGACTGAGATCCTGCATAATCAAATTCACAAGCTTGGCCAATAATTATGGGGCCAGAACCAATAATTAAAATCGAGTTTAAATCTTTTCTTTTCGGCATGTTCTTGTTTGCTATTTTTAATGAATTAAATTACTGAAAGTTATCACTTTCAGTCGGATAAGGGCAAAAAAAAGGTGCTACTTTTAAAAAAGTAACACCTTAAATATTTTAAAAAAATAAAATCATTTATTTCTTATGTCTTGGCTCTGAGGAAACAGTTAACTTCTTTCTTCCTTTAGCTCTTCTTCTAGCTATAACTTTTCTTCCATTTACGGAAGCCATGCGCTCTCTGAACCCATGTTTATTTTTTCTCTTCCTTTTTGAGGGCTGGTATGTTCTTTTCTGTCCGGGCATGTCTTAAAACCTTTACTTTGTTTGATGTCTTACAGAACTGCCTGTAAAACTGGGCGCAAATATACGAAGACTTTTTTCTTTAACAAGCCTTATCAAAAAAATATTTTTAGAATTCTTTACAGTCCAAAACCTAGCTTTTGCCTAATTTCGCAAGACTGAAATTTTGGTGTTATAATTCTATGTTTATAATACCAAATTTTAGCCTAAAAATAAGTAAACAAACAGTACCAAAGCACATAAACATGTTCAATAAAAACATCAAACTGGTTATAACAGGATTGATAGTAGCTTACGCGATATATCAATTTGTAGAAGGAGAAATAGGAAATGGTATATTTTTACTACTCCTCTCTTCTATTTTTATTTTTCTTTATTTTAGAAATGAAATTATTTTGTTGGCTTTTCTTAGGATGCGAAAGCAAGACTTAACAGGAACTCAAAATTGGTTAAGCAAAATTAAAAATCCTGAAGGTGCTTTAACTACCAAACAACAAGGATACTATAACTATCTACACGGAATTATTTTTTCCCAGACCAATCTAACACAGGCCGAGAAATACTTTAAGAAAGCCCTTAAGTTAGGATTAACTATGGACTACGATATAGCTATGGCAAAATTGAGCTTAGCGGGTATCTCTATGCAGAAAAGACGTAAAAGGGAAGCCACAATGCTTTTAAACCAAGCAAAAAAATTAGACAAGAACAATATGCTCACCGAGCAAATACGGATGATGCAACAACAAATGAAAAAGATTTAAGGTAAAAGCATCAAATAATAAACGAGCAATACATACCCCCATTTAGGAAAAATCAAACACCGCCTATTGTTTAAACTGAATCACCATTTGCGTTGTACTAGAACACCGCCTAAGCAAAAGTATTCTACTTTATCTGTTTACCTGGAATATGAGGCCTATTTTGATTCTTTGTAATATCCTTTGTTTGGAATCTCAATAGTGTACTTTTTTCTAGAATTGTTATTCAAATGAGGCTCTCGTAACCATGGATTATGCCTTTTTAATATTTTATAGTTTATCTCATATTTTTGAGAGAAGTCGGCAAAACTAGGCACCGGTTCATCGATTTCAACCGTAAAAGAAGGAGCCGCGTTATACAAGTCCTCTTTTTCTAAATGAAAACCGTATTTCTCTGGATTCGAAAGTATTTCTTTAATAGCCATTATTCTAAATACGTACCTACCGGTCTCCTGACCTAACAACAAATCGTAATAATCATCTACCTTTTGAATCCTCATGTACTTGTTAATACCTCCTGGTCCGGCATTATAGGTTGCCGCTGTTAAAGTCCAAGTTCCGTACTTGTCCTTCCATTTGTTTAGATAGTTACACGCTACTTGGGTAGATTTCTCTAAATGGTATCGTTCGTCAACATTGGAATTTACCTCGAGACCATATTCCCTTCCTGTTCCTGGCATAATCTGCCAAAATCCTGTAGCACCAGCAGGAGAGACCACATTGGTTAATCCGCTTTCAGCAACCGCTAAGTATTTAAAATCATCAGGGATACCATTCTTGGCTAAAATAGGTTCTATGACCGGAAAATATTTATGTGCCCTTTTCATAAGCAAAAGTGCATTGGACTGCCAATAGGTATTTACTAGAAACTCCCTATCCACACGTTCCATAACCTCCGGATCTTGCTGCGGAACTACTTCTCCTGCGAAATTTAGATCTTCAGGAATATCAATGGAAGAAATACGGTATTCATTAGCTACGCTTTTTTTGATACTATCGTTCACAACGGTGGTATCTGTTTTGCTAACTATACTGTTAGAATTAACGGCAAACAATAACGAGCCTGCTACAAAAAACACGCCCAAAAGCATTAAAATATTCTTAAGGATTTTCATACTATCTTAATTAGTTACTATCAAAGGTATTAATAGAACTGCCTTAATCCAAAATAATTGTAGGTAGGTGCTCGTTAAACCATTTTGCCCTGTGGATAATCATAGTGTGTGTGCCATTTTTTACGGTGAGACAATTCTTAATATTGGCAATTGGAAAAACAGCATCTTTATCCCCTTGTATATGAACCAACCCTGTTCTAGGTTCTATTTGTTTCCAGTTCACAAGTTCATGAATACACCAATCTATATAGGATTTATCCCTAATCGATAAATACTTCTCGTAAAGTGCTAATCTTTTAGTGACCGTTTCCCCGAAAGCATATTTGGTTAAAAGTTCTACATTGGTTACCAAGCCTGTGGGAAGTAATTTATGAATATTGGTATAGCGCGCAAACAACATTCTTTTCGGCAGCTCATGTTTGCTTTTAACACTTGAAACGATTATCACTTTCCCTACCGAGATGATTTTGGCTATCTCCTGAACCAATATACCGCCCAAAGAAACCCCAATTAAAACGGGATTTTTATGAACAATTAATTCAGACATTTGTTTTGCATAAGCGACGATATCCATACCCTTTGATGGTATGGACCATTCCAATAAATGAGTTTCAAACTGATCCGTTGGCAATTGAATAAATTCAAAAATAGAACTATTCGCCGCCATTCCAGGCATAAAATAAACGTGGGTCTTAGGCTTAAGCATAACTAGTAAACTACGGTAAAAAAATAGGAAATTAGCTATTTTATTAGTAATTTTATGCTTTACTTGTGATTATAAGTCCGTTTTTTTTCGGTTTCACATCAAGCACTATTATTTGTTTGAACAATTACGATTTTAAAATGTCGTAATTTTTTTGTCTTGAACCATAACTAAAATCAGCTATATGAGTGATGTACTAATTAAGGACAATGTTTTCTTGCGACAATTTGAAACAACTTTAGACGGTCATTTGGCTAAAATTGAGTATTCTTCTCAGGAAAGAAAGGTTTTTCTAACCAAGATTGTAGTGCCGGAAGAAATCACTCAAGATGGTTTTAATGAAAGCTTTATAAAAGCTGTGTTACACCATATACGGGAAAAAAACCTAAGAGTAGTGCCTACGAGTCCGCAAATTGCAGGATTTTTACGAAGAAATAGACAATACAAAGAGATGTTGCCGGTAGGCATCAGAATCTAACAAAAAAACCTCTCCATCGAGAGGTTTTTTTATGAGTTTACGTTAAACTTTTGCATTTCTGTAAAGGCCATCGTAACCAAACCATCATCTGCTATTCCGTTTAGGATAATCGGGTGTATTGTATTTACCAAAGCAGGGTTCCAAGGTGTTTTTACTTTTACGTAGTTTTCTGTGAAACCATGAATATACCCTTCCTTGTTCTCGCCTTCAAAAAGTACGTTTAAATTTTGACCTAACTGACTTTCGTAAAAAGCTCTACGCTTTTTAACCGAAAGGCTTCTAAGCATTTTACTACGTTTGTTCCGTACGTTTTTAGTAACTACTCCTTTCATTTCCGCTGCTTCCGTATTATCGCGTTCAGAATACGTAAATACATGTAGGTAGGAAATATCCAATTCGTTTAGAAAATGATAGGTTTCCAAAAAATGATCTTCTGTCTCTCCAGGAAATCCGACAATGACATCTACACCAATACAACAATTAGGCATTACCGCCCTAATTCGTTGCACACGATTTGTGTACAATGCTGTCATATACCTTCTTTTCATTAACTTTAAGATAGTATCGCTACCGCTTTGCAGGGGAATATGAAAATGTGGCACAAAAGCGTTGCTTTGTGCTACAAAATCTATGGTTTCATTCTTTAAAAGATTGGGCTCTATGGAAGATATTCGAAGCCTTTTAATGCCATCCACGGCGTCTAGAGCTTCTACCAAATCCAGAAACGTATGTTCGTGCTTCTTGTTTCCAAATTCGCCTTTACCGTAGTCCCCAATATTCACACCAGTAAGCACTATTTCTTTTATACCTTGTGCGGAGATTTCTGAAGCATTTTTAAGGACATTCTCCAAGGCATCGCTTCTTGAAATACCCCTTGCTAATGGAATTGTACAATAGGTACACTTGTAATCACACCCGTCCTGCACCTTTAAGAATGCACGAGTCCTATCCCCAATAGCATAGCTACCGACATAAAAATCAGCATCTTCAATCTCACAGGAATGTACTTCTCCAAAATCGTTTTTGGACAAATCGTTGATGTAATCCCTAATTTTGAATTTCTCTGTAGCACCCAAAACCAAATCCACACCGTCCACAGAAGCTAATTCCTCAGGTTTTAACTGCGCATAACAACCTACTGCAGCAATAAAAGCCTTGGGGTTTCCTTTTTGCGCCTTCTTGACAATAGTTTTAAATTTTTTATCGGCATTGTCCGTTACCGAACAGGTATTAATGACATACATATCTGCCGCGTCCGAAAATTCAACTCGATCAAAACCTTCGTTTACGAAGTCTCTCGCAATAGTAGAGGTCTCCGAAAAATTGAGCTTACAGCCCAAGGTATAAAATGCTACTTTTTTTCTCAAAATATGCTCCCTATAGTTCCCATTAATAATTTCGCCACTTTTTGGTGATCTCAAAAACATGGTTCAGAATATCAGCCTCGACATTGTTAAACGCTACGCCCCGTCTTGCCATCATTACCTCTGCCGCTTCAAATGCTTTCTTAGGTAAATAGCTTGTAAAGCCCGAAGCGCCTCCCCAGCTAAAACTGGGAACAAAGTTCCTAGGAAACCCAGGCACATAGATGTTAGAATTTACCCCAATTACGGTCCCCGTGTTAAACATGGTGTTAATGGCTGATTTACTATGATCCCCCATCATAAGACCACAAAATTGCAGTCCAGTTTGCTCAAATTTTTCTGTAGCATAATTCCACATACGTACCTTGGCGTAGTTGTTCTTTAGGTTGGAATTATTGGAATCCGCTCCAATATTGCACCATTCGCCCAAAACGGCGTTCCCTAAATACCCTTCATGTCCTTTACTGGAATATCCAAAAATAACCGAATTACTAACCTCGCCACAAATTTTAGAATGGGGACCTATCGTAGTAGGACCATAGAGCTTCCCTCCCATTTTAACCACTGCATTATCACACAATGCCAATCCACCACGGATTAAGCTCCCTTCCCAAATTTCTGCATTTCTACCTATATAGATTGGACCATCAGTGGCATTAAGTATACTATATTCTACCGTAGCACCTTCTTCCAAGAAAATGCGTTCTGGATGGATAAGGCTATTGGTCTTGGATATTGGCTGACTCTTTCTACCTTTCGTTAGAAAATCAAAATCAGCTTCCAACGCCTCACCATTTTTTGAGAAAATATCCCATGTAAATTCAATATTTAATGGGTTATGCTTCAAAACTACGTGCTCAAAACCGGCTAGATCAAGCTCTTTTTGAATATTTCTTGTCCTATACCCAACCATTCTATCCTTATAAACAAGAACTTGGTTTTCAGTCAAATTATGGAGTGCAGACATAAGTACTGCATCAGGCAGAAATGATCCGTTAATACAAATAGTATCATCGCCGGCAATCAATGGGTACTTAACAGCAAGATACTCTTGGGTTACATAAGAAACCTTAGTTTCTAGATATCGTTCCCACTTTTCTCTAATAGTAAGTATTCCCAGTCTGATTTCGCCAACCGGTCTAGTGAAGGTAAAGGGCAAAAGATTATTCCTTTCAGAACCATCAAAAAGAACATAATTCATTACATACTGATTTTTAGCAAAATTAGGCAATCCAAATAGGATGTTATGTTTTTTTTGAACAAGGTGACCAAAACATAGTTATAATAAAAAAACGCCCATGATAAGATATCAAGGGCGTTTGTAACTGTATTAAGATACTCTTATTTTTCTTCTTCTTTTTCTTCTTCTTTGACCTCTGGCTCTGCCTTAGCGAACTTCTTGTACTTGCTTTTAAACTTGTCAATACGTCCTGCAGTATCCAAAAATTTAGCTTTTCCAGTGTAGAACGGATGTGAAGTTCTTGATATCTCCAATTTTACTAATGGATATTCAACTCCTTCAACCTCTACTGTTTCCTTAGTATCGGCAGTCGATTTCGTTAAGAATATCTCCTCATTGGACATATCCTTAAAGGCAACTAATCTATAATTTTCTGGGTGTATTCCTTTTTGCATGGTACTAAATATTTTACGCACCCATTCCAACGGGCACTTATTTTAAGTTTGCAAATTTAGTTAATTTCTATAAATGAGCAATTTATTATTCCAAAAATAAAATGAAAATAATTCGTAACTTTCATTGTAACAATAATCGTAGTATTGCTACTTATAAAATAATCAACCTTTAAAACTTATAAAATGGAAGAAAATTCACCTAAAACTGGAAAATTTGCATTAACGTATGGGCTTATCTTGGGAGGAATAAATCTGATTTTTATTCTTATGCTTTTTTCTATGGACATGCATTACCAAAATGAGTGGCCTACGCAGGTAATTGGAATTAGTCTTATGATAGCGATGATTGTCATTGGCATGATTCAATTTAAAAAAGCAAACAATGGCTTTATGTCTTTTGGACAAGCACTTAAAGTAGGGGTAGGAATTTGTTTAATTTCTGGAATAATTGGTGTCGTAGTTTCTCAAATCATGACGAATTTTATTGACCCTGACATGATTACTAAGGCGACAGAATTTGCAAGAACTAAGCTTATGGAAACTACAGCATTAACAGCAGAACAAATTGATGCGCAGATTGAAATGGCGCAAAAGTTTCAGACTCCCGTAATGCAAATCGTATTTGGTTTGGTTATTAATATTGTTTTAGGATTTATATTATCTATAATACCCGCATTGGTATTAAAAAAACAGGAAATTCTAGACTAAGTTTGTACTTTTGAAGGGAATTCTTTAAGCAACCAATGCAACTATCCATTGTTATCCCTTTATTAAACGAAGAAGAATCGCTCCAAGAGCTACATGCTTGGATTGTATCTGTGATGCAATCCAAGCATTTTTCTTATGAGATTTTGTTCGTTGACGACGGCAGTACAGATACTTCCTGGGATATTATTACTGGTCTTTCAGCTGAAAACCCTAACGTAAAGGGAATCCGGTTTCAACGTAATTTTGGAAAATCACAAGCATTACATGCTGGTTTTAAAGCAGCAAAAGGGGAAGTCATCATCACTATGGATGCTGACCTACAAGACAATCCGGAAGAAATACCCGAACTTTTTGACTTAATACAACTAGAGGGATACGAACTTATTTCTGGATGGAAAAAAAAGCGTTACGACTCTATCCTCTTTAAAAATTTACCTTCAAAACTATTTAATTGGGCGGCTCGTAAGACTTCCGGGGTTCAACTTCACGATTTTAATTGTGGCCTAAAAGCCTATGACCGCACTGTTATAAAAACGATAGAGGTATCCGGAGAAATGCATCGGTATATTCCCGTTTTGGCAAAAAATGCAGGCTTTTCCAAAATTGGAGAAAAAGTGGTAAAACATCAATCCAGAAAATATGGTAGAACAAAATTCGGGATGGAACGATTTATCAACGGGTTTTTAGATTTAATAACCATCTGGTTTGTTTCCAAATTCGGCAAAAGACCTATGCATTTATTTGGTGCTCTTGGTGTGCTCATGTTCATTATCGGGTTTGGTTTTGCTATTTACTTAGGTGTAGACAAACTCTTCATTAATCCCTTTGGAAGATTAATAACCAATAGGCCACAGTTCTATATAGCCCTAACCTCTATGGTCATTGGAACACAACTATTTTTAGCAGGATTTTTGGGCGAAATAATGATTCGTTCCGAAAAACAGGAAAAAAGATATGTTATTTCCGACAAGATTGCCTTATAAATTACTTCAGAAATTATATTTCTTTGTAGATTTAAATCATAAACAAAATATACCTATTACATGGATAATATCCTTGATACTGCCAAAAGCTGGATGACCGATTTTTTTGATCCGTCCGTAAAAAAAGAAATACAACAGTTAATAGATACCGATACCGAGGAACTCAAAGACCGTTTTTATAAGCAAATGGAGTTTGGTACCGGTGGTATGCGCGGTATAATGGGTGTTGGCACCAACAGAATCAACAAATATACTTTGGGAAAAAGCACCCAAGGACTTAGTAATTACTTGAATAAAGTATATGCGGGAACGGAAATTAAAGTGGTCATCGCTTTTGATTGCCGGCACAATAGCGATACCCTTGCCAGAACAGTAGCCGAAGTATTTTCTGCT
>RCNB010000933.1_pt1 | contig 18863 bp, 15 predicted proteins | sample 2041321 | NCBI WGS metagenome assembly RCNB01 (sample SAMN09708232, study PRJNA481090) | Marine sediment metagenome, whole genome shotgun sequencing project. | reverse complement strand
CCCCAACAGAGTTTCTCCAAACGCTGTTGTTCTTCGAGGGAATCTGCCGCAGTCAGACGGCGATGTTGTATTGAGCACGACTTTGCTTGAGAGTAAGAGATCCGGACAAGCACGGGAACAGAGGATAGAATGGAAGAGATTGGGTGTTAACGCGCGCAGTTCAGCGCCGCCGAGAAGGACGGTGAAGGAATGGCGTAAAAAATCTTCATGGAAGCAAAGCCATTCCCAAAAACCGACACAAAGCCTTTTAATATCACGGAATTAGAGATGCATACAGTAACCAAAATAAGGTTGCAAAAAGCTAATTAATCCTATATTATTAATAGCTATTATAGGATTCCTCATATATACAATAAGATGAAATTATTTATAAAATTTTTAAGTTCTGTAAAACTGGCCATTGTTCTGATAATCATCATCACCATCGCATCCGTGATCGGAACCCTAATCCCCCAGCTGAGAAGTGCAGAGGAGTACTTGGCCCGATACGGTCAAATCTCAGAACTCCTGATGCGGCTGGAAATAACTGATCTATATCATTCCTGGTGGTTTAAAATTCTCCTTATTATGTTCTCTTTGAACATCATGATCTGTACGCTGACCCGCCTTTCTCCGAAGCTCAGGAGAGTTTTTAAACCGAATCTGGAATTCGAAATCCAGACACTTTTGGCAGCCAAGATCCAGGAAAGGTTCCCAAAAAACTGGGACTTGGAAAAGAGCGAAGCGGAATTGAAGAAAGAGCTTCGATCCGCACATTACCGGATTAGAGAAGCAAAAAAGGAAGGAGCCATCCATCTTTTGGCAAGAAAAAAGATCCTCGGCATTTTTGGATCTGATATCGTCCATCTTGGGCTTCTGATCATCCTGATCGGAGGAATAATCAGCGGTTTTAGTGGTTTCCGGACCAATATCAACATCTCTGAGGGAGAAATCGTTCCGATCCTTAACGCCGATTTCAAACTCCAGCTGGACAAATTCGAAACGGAATATCATCCAAACGGAAGTGTCAAAGACTGGAAAAGCACCCTCACAGTTATCGAGGATGATACCCCGCGCCTGACCAAAACCATCGAAGTCAATTTTCCTCTGACCTACAAGGGATACGTCTTCTACCAAAGCAGCTATGGGTGGGATTGGCAGAATCCAATCCTAGAAATATGGGCAACAAAAACATCTGATCCATCTTCCTCAAAGAAGGCTTTTGTCCGGCTCGGAGAAAAAGAGACCTGGGAAGAGGAAAACCTGGAATTCACGGCCCTCCAATTTCTACCCGACTTTATCATCGACGGGAACCAACCCAGAACCCGCTCCTTAGATCCCAACAATCCTGCCGTTTTCATCGAAGTGTATCGCGACAAAGATAAAATTTCCTCGGGTTGGATATTCGCAAAATTCCCCGATTTTTCGCAGATGCACTCCGAAGAAGAAGCCGACTACAAATTCGAATTCAAGGATATCCAGGCCGCCCAATACTCTGGCATCCAGATGTCCAAAGATCCCGGCGTGATTTTCATATGGGTGGGCTGTGGTTTTCTTATGATCGGCCTGTTTATGGCCTTTTATTGGCCCACTAGGGATATCCGCTTCATCTTGATGGAAATAGAGGGTAAAACTGAGATCATCTCAGCAGGAAGGTCTGCAAAGAGCAAACTGGCTCTCGAATCGGAATTTTCCCGGATCATGGCATCCATCAGGAGATCACAATGAACGAATCAACTCTATTTCTGATCACTTTTGTGTTTTATATTGTCGCGGCTTTCTTTTACCTTGTGTTTTTGTTCTCAAAAAAAGAAAACTCGGCGAAAACCGGTTTATCTGTGGTCACCATCGGATTTTTTGTCCACACATTGGCTTTGATCTGGAGAACGATCGAGAGCGGACATGCGCCTTTCACCAACATGTACGAGTCTCTCTCCTTTCTTGCCTGGTCCGGGGCCTTGGCCTACATCTTCATCGAGTACAAATACAAAATCCGGAAAGCAGGACCCTACATGATGCTGATCATCATCGCCATCATGGCCATTGCTTCCTCACCCTTGATGCCCAAAGAAGCCACTCCCCTTGTTCCTGCCCTCCAAAGTTATTGGTTATGGCTTCATGTTTCGGTAACCCTGCTCGGAGAGGCCTTTTTTGCCGTGGCCTTTGTCACTAGCATCATGTATCTGGTGGCTGATTCCCGGGAGAAAAAAGGAATCGCCAAGGAAGGGGCTATTTCTTCTGAAAAACTCGATTCCATTAGCTACAGGTGTGTCGCTGTCGGTTTTCCCTTGTTCACGCTCGGGGGCCTGGTATTCGGTATGGTATGGGCCTACAAAGCGTGGGGAACCTACTGGAGCTGGGATCCCAAGGAAACCTGGAGCCTGATAACCTGGTTCGTGTTCGCCCTTTATCTCCACACTCGGGTTGTGATGGGATGGAAAGGCCGCCGTTCTGCCCTCATCGCCATCATCGGTTTCCTGGCGGCCTTGTTCACATACTTCGGTGTGAACTACCTTCTGGCCGGGCTCCACAGTTATGCGTGATACTCCCTAGGGAAATCACATGAAAAATAAGAAAAAAAGAAAAAAGAAGCTCATCATTCTCCTTTGCCTTATCGTGTTTTTTGTCATAGTTGCTGTAGGTTCTGTACAATTCACATCTCACTCGAATTTTTGTGCCTCATGTCACTATATGAAACCCTTCTTCTCAAGTTGGGAAACGTCATCTCATAAAGATGTCGAATGCAGCGTTTGTCATTATCCCCCAGGAGGCGGTATCCGGTCCAAATTGAGAAAAAAAATCGAAGGGCTGGTTATGTTAGGCCGCTACTGGACAAAACTCTACGTCAAATCCAAACCCTGGGCAGAGATCCGGGACGATAGTTGCCTGAGGGAAGGTTGCCACGAAAAAAGGCTCTTGGAGGGTCAAGTGCTGTTCAACAAGGTCGCTTTCGACCACAAAATACATTTCGAAGATCTCAAAAGAGGGAAACAGCTCCAGTGCACAAGCTGTCACTCTCAGATCGTACAGGGAGAACACATCACAGTCACGGAAAGCTCTTGCTTCATCTGTCATTTCAAAAAAAGCGAGCATTATCCCAAGATCGATAGTTGCGACCATTGTCACACGAAGGAAACCCTCGTAGGCCCGCAATCTCCTCGTTATAATCACACGTTGGTCTTTGAAAACGGATTTTCCTGTGATAAGTGCCACAGCAACACCATATTCGGAGACGGCGAAGTCCCACGTGAGAACTGTTATAAATGCCACGGAGAACGGGAAAGACTGGACAAATATGAAGATACAGACCTCATGCACACCGAGCATATTTATGAGGATAAAATCGAATGCAACCAATGCCATCTGGAAATTCAGCACAAGATCGTCAAGGATATAGATGCTATTGCAGACTGCAGCTCCTGCCATACCGATTATCACAAAGCACAAAAAATCCTGTACATCGGAGAGGGAGGTAAGGGCATTGACCACCCCATGCCCAACGTGATGCTAGAGAAAGGACTTAGCTGCAAAGGCTGTCACATGTTCCACGAAGAACATGGTGGAGCCCTGATCCCAAGCGACACTTTGGTTTCCGATGCCAATGCCTGTGAATCCTGCCATGGAAAAGGTTTTGCCAGGATCCTGAAGGGTTGGGAAGAATCGACTGCAAAAAAATTGCGCCAGATCAAGTCGACATATAGTCAAGTCAAACAGGTCATCACAAGGACAAAACATGAGAAAAAAACCGATGCCGAAGCTTTGCTCGAAGAGGCAGATTTCAACATAGAAATCGTCGAACAAGGAAAGAGCGTTCACAATGTGACCTTTTCCCAGGAGCTTTTGATGGCATCATACAACAAGATGCTCGAATCCCTCCGAGTCGTCGAATCCGGGTATAAGCCTCAAGCCTTTCAGATCGTCTCGAGCGAGATTCCCACACTTTGTGCGAATTGTCATCAAGGAATCGAAGAAATAAACAAAGAGATATTTGGGCTGAGTTTTCCCCATAAAAAACACTTGATCGAACAAAAGATCGATTGCTCGACCTGCCACTCCAACGTCCGGACACACGGAGAGTTTATCGCCACCAAGCAGAGCTGCGCTACTTGTCACCACAAAGACACAAAAGTCGTTTGTGCTCACTGCCATACGCTACAGACTACTTACTACCAAGGCGGGGAAATAAATGGTCAGGAAATTCCCAAGGACATCATGGCAGAGGCTGATGTGGAATGTCTGGGTTGTCATCTTGGAGACAATAAAAAAATATATCGCTCAGGGAAGGGCAAATGTGCAGAATGCCATGATGAGGATTACTCGGATATGCACACAGAATGGCAAACTTCCGTCAGAGAATCAATCGCCTCCGTCACCGATTCCATCAAGAAGAAAAGAAATATTCAACTGACTACCCAGGAGCGCGATATTCTGAGAGGGATCGAAAAAGAACTACAAACGATCAAGCTCGACGGCAGCATGGGAATCCACAATTACATGTACATCGAAGAAACTCTGGAATCATTGAAAAAAAAGATAGTATCTCTGGGGAAATCGACCTAATTTGGGGGCGGAGGCAATTGAAATGCGCGATAATTCTTAAGCTTGCGGTTAATGATATAAAGACTCTCAATCTATCAATTTTATAATTTATATAAAAACAATATTGACAGATAAGTTTCTACAATCTATGATAGTTAGCTATAATATTATTATTTTAAAAAGTGGAGGAGAGGATGAAAAAAGCATCTTTCATTTTACTTGCAATTATCACCATGATATTCGTCTCAACCTTGTTCAGCCAAGAATTCACCGATGTCGGCGCGGCCAAATGCAAAATGTGCCACAAAACCGAAAAACAAGGCCAACAGTTTCCAATTTGGGAATCGATGAAACACTCAAAATCTTTTGCAACATTAACATCCGATAAAGCCAAAGAAGTTGCCCAAGAAGCAGGTGTCGACAATCCGGCAGATAGCCCGAATTGTCTCAAATGTCACGCTCCCCTTTCTGAAAAAACGCCAGAACTCAAGGAAGAGGGAGTGGGTTGTGAAGTTTGCCATGGCCCAGGCAGCGCTTATAAAAAGATGAGCATCATGAAAGACCATGCCGAGTCCGTGAAAAACGGGATGACCGAATACGGATCTCCTGAAGCCATCAAAAAACATTGTCTCACATGCCATGAAAATGCCCATGAGACCACGTTTGATTTTGAAGCTGCCTGGGGAAAAATAAAACACCCTAGACCCGTGGAATAAATATCAAGAGCCGGGATTAGGTGATAACTCGGGTCACAACAAAATACTCCTGAGACTATATTTATTATCTGGACTGCATGAGAAAACTAAAAATTCTGAGCCTCTTCTTTTTTGTATTTCACCTCTTACTATGCTTCGCCATTGCTCAATCCAATGAAGATTGTGAGGCATGCCACTCCGATCCAGAATTAACCGCAAGACGACAGGGGCGGACTATTTCAATGTATGTTGATTTTAAAAGATTCTTGGAATCTGTGCACAAAGATTCCGAATGCATCGACTGTCATCAGGACGCGGATGTGGAGGAATACCCTCACCCTGAACAATTGGAAAGGGTGAACTGCGGAATATGTCACGATGTCGCCGATGAAGAATTTTATTCCGGCATCCATGGAAGAGCTTTGAAGAGAGGAGCCCCCTATGCACCGACCTGTCATGAATGCCATGGGGAGCACTACATCCTGCCACCCAGGGACATGCGATCCCGCACATACAAAATGAACATTCCCGTTTTATGCGGGAAATGCCACAGGGAGGGGGCACCCGTGGCAAGGGCATACAATATTCCCGAGCATGACATACTCAGCAATTATTCCCAAAGCATTCATGGCGAAGGACTTTTCAAGCAGGGTCTGATCGTTACAGCGACCTGCAACGACTGTCACGGTAACCATTTTGTCCTTCCGCACACCAACACTAACTCCACGGTTTCGGCCCGAAACATCGCCAGAACCTGCACTCAATGCCATGCCCGGATCGAAGAAGTCCATACCAAGATCATAAGAGGAGAACTCTGGGAAACAGAACCGGGGGCAATTCCTGCCTGCACAGATTGTCATCGGCCTCATACTATAAGCCGCACCAGCTTGGTCCTCGGAACGGCTGATCGTGAATGTCTGAAATGCCATGAAACAGAGGATGTATACAAAACGGTCGAGGGTGAACAGATCTCGATGACCGTCCAAAAAGAAGACCTGCAAAACTCTGAACACAGGAATATCCCTTGCGTGAAATGCCACGCAGACATCGATCCGCAGAGGCATCGCCCGTGTGAAACAGCTGGACAGGTAGACTGCTCCAATTGTCATGCCCAGATGGCAGAGGATTATTTCGAAAGCAGTCACGGGATGGCTTATGTCCAGAACAATCCTGATGCCCCCTATTGTTCCTACTGCCATGGAACACACTTAGTTCTATCCCACCTGGATGAACGAGATAAGACATACCGTTCTCACATCCCTGATTTATGCGGCAATTGTCACGGCAAAATCGACCAACCCGCCGTCGTGGAAACCGCAGCAGGGAACGCTCTGATCGATTACTCCAGCAGTGTGCATGGACAGGGTCTGATTAAAAAAGGGCTCCTCCCTACCGCAGTCTGTACTGACTGCCACTCCACTCATCTTGAGCTCAAGCATGATGACGAACGATCCTCAGTCTATTACAAAAATCTTCCATCGACTTGCGCCACCTGCCACAAAGGCATTTATGATGAGTACGCTGAGAGCATTCATCATGTATCCAGGGCGGATCAAGAGGAAAAACTGCCAACCTGTGAAGATTGCCATACCTCACACCAGATAAAGGAAATTCTGCAGGACCAATTCATGGCGGAAGTCACTCATCAGTGCGGCTCTTGTCATGAAGACCTTTCTGAAACATACACAGAAACCCTTCATGGCAAAGCATACACATTGGGCTATCTTAAAGCAGCCAGGTGTTCGGACTGCCATGGAGCGCATGATATCCAGAAAGTAGATGATCCCGATTCCCATGTGGGATTCAACAGGGTGGTCGAAACCTGTCAGAAGTGCCATCCTGATGCCAACCGCCGATTCACTGGTTATTTGACACACGCCACCCATCATGACAAGCAGAAGTATCCCGTCCTTTATTTCACATTCTGGGCCATGACTTCGTTGCTCATCGTGGTTTTCAGCTTTTTTGGACTGCACACACTGCTTTGGATGCCGCGTTCATTCAAACATTTGAAGGAGAAAAGAAAAGCCGAAAAGATCCACAAAAGGTACTACATTCAGCGATTCACCCTAGAACAAAGAATCATGCACATCTTCGTGATCCTGAGTTTTATGGGCCTGGCATTGACCGGGATGATGCTGAAATTTGCAAACATGCCCTGGGCTCAAACTTTGGCCGATCTTTTTGGCGGTGTCCAAGCCGCTGGACGCATTCACCGCATATCTGCCGTGATCACATTCGGATATTTCTTTGTCCACATCTTTTCGATGATTCGATCGAAATTCCGCACCAAAACCAAGTGGAGGCAGATGATCTTCGGGAAACGCTCCTTATGGTTCAACAAAAAGGACTTGCAAGATTTCATCGGCTCGATGAAATGGTTTCTCGGAATGGGACCCCGCCCGGAATACGGCCGCTGGACCTATTGGGAAAAATTCGACTACATGGCCGTTTTTTGGGGAGTGGGAGTTATCGGGTTCTCAGGACTGATATTATGGTTTCCAGAATTCTTCACAAAGATCTTGCCTGGTTGGCTGATCAATGTGGCTATGATCATTCACTCCGACGAGGCCTTGCTCGCTGTCGGCTTCATCTTCACCATTCACTTTTTCAACACCCACCTTCGTCCCGAGTCTTTTCCTTTGGATCCCGTCATCTTCACCGGCCTCGTTTCTTTGGATGAATATAAAGAGGACCGGCCTGAAGAATTCAAATATCTGAAAGAAAGCGGTAAGTTGAAAAAATCAGTGGAATTACGAGAAATCTCCCCAAGAAGGATGCTCGCTGTCCGGATTTTCGGGTATGCGTTTCTGTTGCTCGGGATCTGTTTAACGGTGTTGATAATCTACAGCATGCTGTTCGGCTACAAATAAATTACTGTTATTTTTTCACTTCCTCAGCATCTGCGTCCGGATGTTCATGCTCGAACATATCTTTGGGCATCTTTCCGGTCAACCACGAAGGATTCATCGGATAAACGTGCGGGCTGAACACGGTGGAGTAGAGGTGCCAAATCAAGATAGCCAACGAAGCCAAGATGGCCTCGTAAAAGTGGATGACCAATGCCACATCCAGAAATCCTTTGGGTAGGAAACCCACAAAAAAGTTATCGAACCAGAGGAGGAAGCCTGTTATGATCATCACCGCATTTCCCCAAACAAGAGCCCAGTACTCGGCCTTCTCCACATAACTGAAACGCTTGGACCGGGGTTCTTTTTTGGATAGGCCCAAATTGAAAAGAATTCGTTGCACAAACTGACGAAAATCCGCAATATTCGGCATCATGTCCTTGAGGAATCGTCTTCCTCTTTTCGAAAAAAGATAGAGCATATGCCAGAGCGTGGAGAAAACCATAACGACGGCGGCCACTCGATGAATAATCCCTCGCGCTGTGAAACCGTGGTCCCATCCAAAAAGTAAGCTGGAAAACCAGGAGTCACCGTAGCGAAGGGCAAATCCCGTGATGACAAGTACGATGAAACTCAACATCAGAAGCGTGTGCTGCCAGACCTCATCGGCCCACATCCTGCGCACCTGGGGTTTTTTCATCACGATGATGATCTGGCGCAAAAGATCGATGATCCAATGAAGGGCCATCAACCCGATGATCACGATGATGGCAAGAATATATATGACCTTGACGATCTCTGCCACTTTGTTTTTTTCGACGCCCTCCACAAAACCGTGAATAGGGGTAGCAGCTAATTCTGAAGCTATCCCAGGATGGCATTCCCCACAGGTGCTCTCGAGATTATCCGGATTAACTCTCGATTCAGGACTGGAACTGGATAAAATGAGATGCACACCATGGCAGGATGCACAATTGGCCACTTCGAGGTCACCGGCTTTTGTCTTCAACCCATGATAATTGTCGATAAAGGATGGTCTCCGCCCTGTCGATACACCGTATCTTTCAGTCAATGTGATCGATTGATGACAGGGAGTGCAGGTGGATTCGGCCAATCTGGCCCTGGAAACGGGAGATCGGGGGTCCTGTGGAGAAATGATCCCATGCTCTCCATGGCAGTTGGTGCACACAGGCGAGTTGGCATCCCCTCTTTTGATCAACTGGCCATGGATACCGACCCAATAATCTTTTGTGGCCTGTTCATGGCATTGACCGCATGTGTCGGGAATGTTGAAATGGTTGATCGATGAATTGGGATGCCCCTGAGAATAAATCTTATGGGCTGTTCCCTCCCCGGAATGACAGTCATTGCAGCTGGCTGCGACCACGCTCCCGCCGGTTACAGCCCGGCCATGAATGCTGCTTTCGTAGATATCCACAGGATGGTCAGTCCGAATTTGGTGTTTCTCGATCAGATCCAGATTGGTGTGGCATGTCCCACAAGTCTTGGGCAGGTTGATGGGATTGGTTCTAGAAAGTTTCGCCGTGGATGGGATAATATCATGATCACCGTGACAATCGGAACATGTCGGTATCTCATCATCATCAGCATGGGCAACACGTCCATGGATCGTGTATTCCTTCCCTTCATCCTCATGACAAGCGATACACCCTTCCCAATCAACCTGAAAGCCTAGGTCCTCTTTATGGGGCATGGTTCCTTTGTCATGGTGACAATCCAGACACTCCATCCCTTCATGAGCGGAATGAGATAGATCATCCGATATAACCGTGTCGTGCGCACTTTTCTCATGGCACTCGACACACGTATCACTGTATATTTTTTCGAATTCCCCCTCTTCCTGGCTAAAGGAAAAATACACAAATAAAAAACAAATCAAAATCACTAAAAATGGCAAATAAAGACTTACTCTCTTTTTGGAATTGTAAAGCATTTTATCCCCTTTTATATGCCCCTTTTAAAGGAAATGAAACATGTCCATAACCTTTATATGTTACCAGATTATCCCCGATACCTGAAATCTTTTCTTGACTAAACATTAGGCTATTCCTTATATTCTGCATTGAAATCTGGAGGTCACGTGAAAATATTATGGTTGACCGTTATAATAGCTTTCGTTTGCACATACTCTGTTTCTTACCTATTTGGTGAGGATTTTACATACGTGGGCGCCCAGAAATGCAAGATCTGTCACAAATTAGAAAAAAGAGGGAAGCAGTACATCGTTTGGGAAAATTCAAGGCACTCCAAATCTTTCGAAGTTTTATTCTCCGATTCCGCCCTTGAAGAGGCAAAAAAACAAAAATTGGAGAAACCGCCCTCAGAAAGTCCGGAATGCCTCAAATGTCATGGACCGCTTCATGACAAGGCCCCCGAGCTCAAGGATGAAGGCGTCACATGCGAAGTTTGCCACGGGCCGGGAAGTGCGTATAAAAAAATAAGCACCATGAAAAACAGCGAAAAGGCTATAAAAAATGGCCTGATCAATTATGAATCGGTAGAAGCAATCAAAACAAATTGCAAAACCTGCCATCAAAGCGACACATTTGATCTTGATTCCTCCTGGGAAAAAATCAAACATCCCATACCCAAAATTAAGGATATGTAGGACATATCATTAAAACCTCTTTTCAAGCATACCTTTTTTCATTAAACTTATGTCAGCATTATTTATCTTATCCTTTGAGGATGTAATTGAAAAAAAAGATCGGAAAATTGCACGTGTTGACCGATACGGTTTTGCAATCTCGTTTCTCACACTTCGAGCTCGCCAGAATGGCTATCGATGGAGGAGCAGATACCATCCAATTCCGGCAGAAGATCGGTTCAACAATGGAGATGATCGAGATAGCTCGAAAACTTAAGAGGATGTGTGCTGCAGCTGGAGTGACCTTTATTGTCAACGACCGCGTTGATGTCGCGATTGCCTCTAAAGCTGACGGAGTCCATCTGGGGCAGGATGATTTTCCCGTCGCCCTTGCACGCAAACTGATGGGAGAGGATGTTATCATCGGGGGTTCTGCTGTTTCGTTGGAAGATGCTCAGAGATGCTTTACAGAAGGAGCAGATTATGTAGGATTTGGGCCAGTTTATCCCACCTCCTCGAAACCAGATGCCTCCTCCCCCACCGGAATCGAATTCATGAAAAAAGCTATCAAGACTGTCCCGCTTCCCGTCATTGCAATCGGAGGCATTCATGCACAGAATGTGCCGGAAGTGATGCAGGCAGGGGCATACGGGATCGCTGTCATCTCTGCTGTCTGCTGTCACACTGATCCCAAAAAAGCGACGCAAATGCTTTCCCAAGCTCTGAGTTTGGGCAAATAAGGAGGTTGTTATGTCTGAGATCCTGGCCGACATCGGAGAATTCGGTCTTATTCAGCGGATCCACAAACTCCTCCAAGAGATAGGTGTTCACACTCCCGGAGTCACTCTAGAAATTGGAGATGATGCAGCATCTCTGAGACCGCGCCCAGGATATGAACTTTTAATTACCTGTGATTGTCTGATGGAAGGACGGCACTATCTCCCTCGTCACATCACACCCATGGATGTAGGGAGACGTGCTATGGCCGTCAACATCAGCGACATAGGCGCTATGGGTGGGCATCCCCTGTGTGCGCTTATCTCCTTGGGGTTGAAATCAGAAACGCAAGTGGCCGATGTGGAAGATATGTATCGCGGATTTACCAAAGAGCTCAATCCCTTTGGGGCCTCTATCATAGGGGGAAATCTCACGAAATCGGAAAATACCGATTTTATCGACATCACTTTAATCGGCGAGGTCCGTAAGGAAAACATAATGCTCCGGTCTTCTGCTCAAGCGGGAGATGCTATACTTGTCACGGGATATCCTGGCCAGGCCGCGGCTGGTCTCAAACTGTTGCAAAATGCCCAATCGAACGAAAATTTACGCGCTCATCCTCTTGTCCAGACTTATAACGTTCCTGCGCACCGGGCACGGGAGGGACAATCGATCGCTCGCTCCAACAAAGCTAATGCCATGATAGATACAAGCGACGGATTCCTGGCCGATCTGGGTCATATCTGTCAAGAAAGCAATGTTGGAGCTTTGTTGATCCAAGAAAAGTTCCCGATAAGCAACGAACTCAAGAAGGCTGCAGTTCAGTTTGGCATGGATCCCTACCAACTATTCTTGCAAGAGAGCGATGACTATGAATTGATCATAACCTGTTCTCCAGAATATGTATCTCATGTCCGCTCAGCGGTTGAAACGGTCAGCAACACACTTATTAGTGAAGTTGGCATAATCACAGACACTGTCAAGGAAATTCAATTGAAACTCCCCGACGGAACAAAACGCCAAATAAACCCATTGGGCTGGGATCACTTCAAATTAAAGGGAGGAGAAAATGTTTGATCGCCGATTGGCACAAAAAGCCGCAGAAAATCTGGAAAAACTCAAGGGGAAAAAGCCTCTTGTCCATAACATCACGAATTTTGTTGTAATGAATTACACGGCTAACGCCTTGCTTGCATGCGGAGCCTCCCCTGTCATGGCACATGCTCAAGAAGAAGTAGAAGAGATGGTTTCTTTTGCAGGCGCACTGGTGCTCAACATCGGAACACTAACTCCCTACTGGATAGATTCCATGCTCAAGGCAGGAAGACGGGCCAATGATGCGAAAATTCCGATCATCCTTGATCCTGTGGGTTCGGGAGCGACAAAATTGCGGACGGATTCTGCCAAGCGGTTGATCGATGAAATAGCAATCAGTGTTGTCAGGGGAAACGCCTCCGAAGTGCTTTCTTTGGCCCATGAGGATTCTCGGACAAAAGGTGTTGACTCAATACACAGTGTGGATGACGCTGCCGATGCTGCCGTCATACTTGCTAAAGAACTAAATACTACTTTGGCCATCACGGGGGCAGTAGATTTGATCACCGATGGAAAGATCATTTACCGTGTTTCTAACGGGCATAAATTAATGGGGTATGTCACAGGTACAGGTTGTACAGCGACAGTCATTATAGGAGCATTCTTAGCCGTTGATAGCAACCCTGTCGAAGCGACCACAACGGCTTTGGCATACTTTGGCCTAGCAGGCGAAAAAGCTGCCACACATGTGGATGCACCTGGAAGCTTCCAAATCGCCCTTCTCGATGCTTTATACTCTATCGATAAAAAGCAGATGGAGGAAGGAGCAAAAATACAAATTCAATAACGACATGAGCATAGAGGATCTGTGCTGATTGAATTTTTAGATAAACTACAGGAATAGGTGAAAAAATGATTATCGCATCCTTGGCTATATTTCCCACAAGCGAAGGAGTATCTGTCTCCGAATATGTAAAAGAAGCCATTAAGGTCATCGAAAGCTCCGGTTTGAAAAGTGTCACTGGGGGCATGAACACAACGATTGAAGCGCCTGATTTGGAGACACTTTTCCATGTCATCGAGAGGTCCCACAAAAAGATTGCGGATATGGGAGCCAAACGGATCCACATCGACCTTAATGTCGATCACCGCTTGGACACAGATGCCACGATCGAATCGAAACTATCCTCCGTCGACAAATTTTAGTCGGTTCGCCATAGAGGGCGGGTCAAACAGGTAGGCCCACCGGCCCCCTTTTTGGAAATTTCCTCTCCTTCATACTCCCAGACTTCCACTCCCTCTTCTTCTAGCAAATGCCGCGTACGGGGATTTCCGGACAACATGATGCATTTTCGTGGCGCCACGGCCAAAACATTGCAGCCCATGGTCTCAAATTCGGTATCAGGAACTTCAACTAGCTTAATTCCTCGCTGGACAACCCATTCTCGAAAAGGAACAGGCATCAGTCGAGAGTAAACCACTGCCAAATCGTGATCCACCGGGCTGATGATAGACATCAGGTGGAGCACATCATCCGGTCCCTGCCAATGGGGCAACGGGACTATCTGGAAATCAGAAACAAACTCTCTGGTTAAATTTTGGAGTTGCTGTATGCCTTCTCGATTTGTCCGGTATCCTTCAGCGACCGCCAGTGTGTTTTTGTCGAAGAGCACAACATCTCCCCCTTCCAAGCGACCTTCACCCGTTATCGAACCCAAAATCGGAACATCTAATCCTGTTAAAAATTCCTCCATAGCAGCCGGCTCTCCCCTCCTCTGTTCTTTTCCCATGTTGCACAACACCGACCCTCCAGAAGTCATAATCACAGGATCATGAACATAGATCGAATCCAAACCTGTTTGATCTTTTCGCGATAAGTAGTGAATCTCTGGCACATGTTTTTCCAGCAGCTCCACAAATCCCCCGAACTCGCTCACAGCCCGAATATAATCCGGAGATCCCAAGTAATTGAGATCCATCCACTGATCATCGATGTTTTCATCGCTGATAAAAGCCTCGCTCGGATGTTTTAATAAAAGACGCTTGATGATGCCGACTTCAGATTGACAGCCAAATTCCATTGCTCAATCCTTTCCTTGGTGTATTATAAAGGCAATTACAGCCTTTTCTCAAGGAAAATGGTTTTTCATTGACACCCTGAATAGTCAATCTATAAAATAGAGCTTTAATTTAGAAAGATATGGATTTTGGCTCAAGGAGATTTTTTGTATGAAAAAGGAATTTCTTCCCGGTTGGCTGCTGATGCTCGCGGTCGGTGTTCTCGCGATTTTTTTATCGAAATTGATAATCATTGGAGGAAAAAATCCCATAGAAGCTGCTGTTATCGCTATCCTGATCGGAATTCTCATCAGAAATACAGGATTGCTTCCCCCATTTTTTCTTCCGGGAATCAAGTCATTCGAGAAAATCCTGATCTTTGGGATTGTCTTGATCGGAGCCTCGCTGAACTTCAGGAACATTGGCTCTCAAGGAGCGAACATGCTGGTTATCATTTTGGTTACCATGATGATCAGTTTTTTCGTGATTTACTATCTCGGAAAAATTTTCAAGCTTCCAAGGGGCCTTGCGGTTCTCCTTTCGGTCGGAACAACCATCTGTGGCGGCTCTGCAATCGCCGTCACTGCCCCACTCATCAGAGCCAAGGAGGAAGAGACCAGCTACGCTATCGGCACGATCGCGCTCTGGGGTATCGTGGCTATTCTTCTTTATCCTAAAATTGCACAAATGCTAGGTGTATCAGATATGAATTTCGGCGTATTCGCCGGCACAGCCATCCACTCGACTCCTCAAGTCGTTGGAGCGGGTTTCATTTTTTCAGATCTGGCAGGAAAAACAGCAACAGCGGTCAAGCTTGTCCGCAATTGTTTCATGGTACCTGTCGCTTTCCTGATCGCTGTTTGGTACACCAAAACCATCCTGAAAGGCCAAAAAAAAGAGGGAACCCGAGTGAATGTGGCAAAAGCTTTTCCTTGGTTTTTGTTCGGCTACTTCCTTTTGGCAGGATTGAATACCCAAGGATATTTTTCCCCTGAGGGAGTCCATGCTTTCAACACGGCAGGAAGATTTCTGATCCTTTTAGGCCTCGCCGGGATTGGGCTGAACACGGTTTTTAGCTCCTTTAAAAAAATAGGCCTGAAGCCTCTCCTTATCGGATTTATCGGAGCATTGTTCGTGGCCGGCTGCAGCATTTTGATGATCAGCGTCCTCTTATAAATATTGTGATGCGAGAGAGAATAGCGGCCCTGCGCGGTTTGATGAAAAAGCACGGGCTGGATGCCTACCTTGTGCCAAGCACAGATCCCCACCAGGATGAATACATTCCAGAATTCTGGCGGAGAAGGAAATACATCAGCGGATTTCGAGGTTCTTCCGGCGATGTTGTCATCACCCGATCTAAGGCAGGGCTCTGGACAGATTCTCGTTATTTTTTACAGGCTGAACAGGAGCTGGACAGCAAAGTATTCAAACTTTTCAATATGGGCATGCCGGGAGTTCCAAGCTTAAAAGAATGGATTGCTGAGGAATTGGAAAAAGGCGAGGTTCTGGGTGTCGATCCCCAAGTCCTCTCTCACAAAAACTTCGAAGACCTCCTTTTTTTCCTTAAAACCAAGGGGATCTGGCTGAAATCTGTCTCTAAAAATCTTGTCGATGCCGTTTGGAAGGACTGCCCCATGCCTTCCAAAGAAAAAATCCGCGTCCATCCCGTAAAATACGCAGGAGAATCCATCAAAAACAAGCTTGCACAAGTCCAAAATAAAATGACCGAACAATCAATAGACCTACTGGTTGTTACTGCATTGGACGAGATCGCTTGGCTATTCAACATCCGGGGAAGAGATATCAAGTATAACCCGGTTGTGATTGCCTACGCCTTGATTTCCAAGAAGAGGGCCATGTTGTTTACCGATCCGGATAAGCTGACCAAAAGAATCCAACACCTCCTGAAAAACTTAGTAGAATTTTATGCCTACGAAAGCTTTTTCCCGAAACTCCGTGAGTTCTCGCAGAAAAGCAAGCGCGTTTGGGTGGACGAGAACCGGGTGAATCAGCGTATCGTGAATACGCTGAAAAGACACATAAAAATTCATTTCTCACCCGGACCTATTCCGCTTCTTAAGGCCATAAAAAACGATACAGAAATCCAGGGATTTCACTCTGCCCATGTGAGGGACGGAGCAGCCATGGTGAAATTTCTGTTTTGGCTGGACCAATCCTTGCAAGAAAACCGTATCACAGAACTTGGAGCGGCAGCAAAGCTGGCTGAATTCCGCGCCAGGAACACACTTTTTCAAGGGCTGAGCTTTGAAACTATTTCAGCCTACAGGGCCCATTCGGCTATCGTTCATTATGGAGCCACTCCTGAAACCGATATTCCTTTGCAAAAAAGGGATATCTATCTTATCGACTCCGGAGCTCAATATTCCGATGCAACAACAGATATCACAAGGACGATCTGTCTCGGGAGACCTCGAGCTCAACATAAGGAATACTTCACCCAGGTCATGCAGGGTTTGATTTCTCTCTCGATGACCCCTTTCCCCCAAGGTACAGCTGGCAGGCAACTGGATACGATAGCCCGACTTCCCCTTTGGAAAAATGGCCAGAATTACGGCCATGGCACTGGGCATGGGATCGGTACCTTCCTCAATGTCCATGAGGGCCCCCACGCCATTTCCCCTCAACGGTGTGTCGGGGTAGCCCTCGAACCTGGAATGATCACTACCATCGAGCCCGGTGTTTATCTGGAGAACCGGTTTGGCATTCGTCTGGAGAATGTCGTCTTGGTCGTTGAGGATGAAAAAAATTCAACCCAGAATTCGACTTTTTACAAGTTTGAAACTCTGACTTTGTGCCCGATGGATCTAAATCTGGTGAGAAGGGATGTGTTGCAACAAGAGGAAATAGACTGGCTCAACACCTACCACAAAAAAGTACGCAAGAGGCTCTCCCCTCTTTTGAACAAAGGGGAAAAAGAATGGCTGGAGAAGGCGACGCAGCCCATTTAATTCTATTTTTTCTATCGACAAAATAAGATAAATTTTATACATTAGTCTCATGCCATCTTTTTGGATAAAAAAAAACAAGAGAAGGAAGGAGGACCAAGATGAAAAAATCCCTATCTTTAATTTTCTTTTTTTTCCTTATTATCCTCTCCCGGCCAACCGTTTTTTCCCACTGCGAAATACCTTGCGGGATTTACAACGATGAAATGAGATTTGCGCAAATCAAAGAACATATTCAAACAATCGAAAAATCCATTCAACAGGTCATTCAACTTTCGAATGAATCGCTGCAAAACATGAATCAGACCGTACGTTGGATCATGAACAAAGAGAAACATGCCGAAGAGATCCAGCATATCGTAAGCCAATACTTTCTGACACAACGGATCAAAAGTCCCGACTTAGAAGAAAAACAAGCTGCAGAGAGATACTTTAAGAATTTGACCCTTTGCCATCAGATTCTTGTTTATGCCATGAAATCCAAACAAACCACAGATTTGGATAATTTAAAAAAACTCAGATCTACAGTCGAACAATTTAAAAAAGCCTATTTCGCCAAATAACTATGAACCGATTCCTCTCCATATGGATTATTCACGAGCCAAGACCCTCCTCCCCACCCTAGTATTAATGGATGAAAGGCAGTGACCCATGATGCTGAATAATCCAGATAGTTGAATATTGACAAGAAAAGAGTTATATTATCGACAAAATCTTAGGATATCATGAAAATTAAACAGAAGGTCATAGCAGCATCCCTTGGATTCGGAGTGTTTTTTTGGCTGATAGATTCTTTTATCGCTTATACAACCCTCCTTTACGGGGGAGGCAGTTTCGTTGGATTTTTGTTAACAAATGTTCCAAAGCAGGCTGTCTACCTGCGGTTGACTGTCCTCGGATTTTTCATCCTATTCGGCGTGCTCATGGCCAACATCCTTGCGAAAAGCAAAAAAACGGCTGAAGAATTACGCGAGAGTGAAGAAAAATTTCGGGGCATTGGGGCTTCGGCCAAAGATGCCATCATCATGGTAGATCATGATGGAAATATTTCCTATTGGAACGAAGCTGCTGAAATTATATTCCGGTACCGAAGAAATGATGTTATCGGCCGAGATCTCAAGTTTCTCGTATCAGAAAAATATTATGAAGCCTTCGATTCTGGATTTAAACGATTTCGATCAACAGGCTACGCACCTATAATCGGCGAAACGATCGAACTCTCCGGGATCAGAAAGGGTGGAGATGAAATTCCGATAGAAATTTCCTTATCCTCGGTGAAGATCCAAAACAAATGGAATGCTCTTGGCATAATCCGGGATATAACAGAGCGCAAAATTGCTGAAAAGGAGCTTATGATCAAGAATCTGGCCGTGGATTCCACGATAAACGCCATCGCTCTTGCCGAACCAAAAGGGAA
>RCNB010000932.1_pt1 | contig 18869 bp, 22 predicted proteins | sample 2041321 | NCBI WGS metagenome assembly RCNB01 (sample SAMN09708232, study PRJNA481090) | Marine sediment metagenome, whole genome shotgun sequencing project. | reverse complement strand
TACCGAGAACTTCAGTAGGTAAAATATTTAGAAGAAAATTACGAGAAAGGAATATAAAAGGATAATAAATTTAGCTTAAAATTGAAATTAGTTTAGTTTTTTTACACTAAATTTAATTTACATTTTATATATGTATCTAGCTTATTTTATTGTATATAATATAATATTTTTGATGTGAATAACATGAATAAAGAAGAGATTTGTTTTATGTCTGCCATCGACATGTTCGAAGTGATAAGAAGGCAAGAGCTAACCTCAGTAGAAATAACGGAAACCATTATTGAAAGAATCGAAAAAGTCAATCCAATAATAAACGCCTATTGTACAACAACATTTGACTTAGCTAGAAAAATGGCAAAAGAAGCAGATGATAAAGTTAAAAAGGGTGAAAAATTAGGATTATTAAATGGAATCCCTACATCAATTAAAGACTTAGTTGCTGTAAAGGGAATTAGAACTACTTATGGTTCTAAAATTTTTGAAAATCATGTTCCTGATTACGATGATGTTGTAGTTCGAAGATTAAAAAAAGAAGGATGCGTTATCTTAGGAAAAACTAATACACCTGAATTTGGTTTTAAGGGAGTCACAGATAATTTAATATTTGGCCATACTCGTAACCCTTGGAACTTAGATGTTACATCGGGAGGATCCAGCGGTGGAGCGGCTTCAGCAGTTGTTTCAGGATTAGGATCTTTAGCACAAGGATCAGATGGAGGAGGTTCAATAAGACATCCCTCAAGTTTTTGTGGAACTTATGGTCTTAAACCTAGCTTTGGAAGGGTTCCAATTTATCCCCATTATGTTCCGCTGCATCTAGATATAGCTGTAGTTGGTCCGATTGTTCGATATGTTAAAGACGCAGCTTTGATGTTAGACGCAATGAAAGGTCCATTTGAAGGTGATAAAGCTTCATTACCCAAAGATGGATTTAAATATATTGATAAAATTAGTGAAGCTCCTGAAGGTCTAAAAATTGGTTATACCCTAGATTTAGGGTACGCAAAAGAAGTAGACACTGAAGTAGAAAAGAACATCTTAAATTCTGTAGAATTGTTTGAGAACTTTGGATGGGATGTCGAACCCGTTAAAATGAAACTGCGAAAAGCTCATCTTTCATTTACTACGATCTGGACTTCTGTATTAGGGTATAATCTGAAACAGTATTTGAAAGAATGGGAAGATAAGATGGACCCTGATTTAGTAAAATTAATTAAAGCAGGTTTAGGCTACGATGGAACATCTCTACCAAGAGCACTAGCTGTTCGCGCTCAACTGTATACAACTATTTACAAAGTTTTCAAGGATTACGATATTTTGATAACGCCATCCACTGCAATTCCTGCTTTCGAGTTGGGAAGTATGTATCCCTCTAAGATAAACGGAAATAATGTATCTCCAACTGCCTGGATGCCGTTTTCGTTCCCATTTAATTTGACAGGTCACCCCGCAGCTAGTATTCCTAGTGGTTGGTCAAGCAATGGATTACCGATCGGGATGCAAATTGTTGGTAAAAGATTCGATGAACTTACTGTCTTACAAGTATCTAAAGCGTTCGAAGAATTAGCCCCTTGGCAAGATAAAAGACCAAATTTTAGTTAATTCTTCTTGATCACTTTATTTTTTTCTATTACTCTTAAACAAAATTTTTTACTACTAGTTAATTTCCTATTTATGGATGAAAGGAATATAAACGAAAACAAAATGAATAAGAAACAACAAAGAAAAGAATTATCGAGTTTTAAAAAGACTCAATTAGCGCCTGAATATAGTAATTTAGAGTTTTCGGTAGTACTTAACATGCCGGAGCATGCAGCTAACATAGGGGCAATCGCTAGACTTATGAAGAATTTCAATTTCGGTCACTTAATTATCTATAATTCAAATGAAAAAGCTGAAAAAATTCGAAGTTATCATACGCAAGGTTTTGCGATGCATGGTAAAGAAATCCTTTTTAATGCAGAAATTATAACGATTGAAAACCAAATTGACCACTTATCTGGCTTTAAACAATTGATGAATAGATTTGATATCAAAATTGCTTCGACAGCAAAGGGGAAGCATTATACAAATATAAGAAGAATAGCTACTTTCCCGGCAGAATTAACTCTTCCTATATCAGAAAAACCACTTAAAATTGCTCTGGTTTTCGGAAGAGAATCCCACGGTCTTACGAATGACGAAATCGAGATGACAGATTTAGTTTTACGGATACCTTCTGATGAGGATTACCCTACGCTTAATCTCTCTCAAGCTTGTGGAATTATTTTGTATGAAATATATAAAAAAATACACAATCTAGAAATTGGAAGAGGCCTTAAACCTGTCTTGCTTGCAAATAAAGAAGATAAGCAAATGTTATACAATTTAATTAAAAATTTAATTACAAATCTTAGAATTCGCACCTACAGAAAAGAAAATGTATTTTTCGCCTTAAAAAATGTTTTTGAGAGGGCATTTGTATCTAAGAAAGAATTAAACCTTATTATTGGGGTATTTTCAAAATTGAATTCGTATTTAAAAAAAAGAGAAATATGTGAAGATTAAATTTAATAATTTAATCACACTAAATTGCTTGATAATACCTAGGCTTGCGGTCATAGACTACCATTAGTTTATCAGGGGTGTCGTTAACAATTCTTCTAATTACTTTAGCCAAAGCATTATGAGTATCGTACCCCATGGCATTAGCCCATTCACGAGCAGTAGATTTTCCTACTTCCTTCAATTTGTCTAGACACATTTGTTCATATGTTTTTGGAATTACTTTTTTTGCTCTTAACGTTAATACTTACCTCCAATTCAGTTTTATTAGCACTTAAACTTAATCTTTTAATAAATTCGTAGTATTTATGAATGTTTTAGAGAAAATTGCTATCTACACTGTTCATTACAATAAGAACAATGACTTTTAATTCTAAGTTTTACTCTGGTGGCATCTCCTATTATGTCAATAAAATCTATCCTAAAAAAAAATTAGATGAGGGGCTATTTAAACCATGATGTAGATTAGTTGTAGACGAATACTACTTTTTTGTACTAAGATCTAAATTGACCAATTACATAAAGCCAAAAATTTATTTTTAGATAGGAAGAAAATTACAATTTGTTTTTGATAAAATCGTTATTTATGTGATACACATTAAAATTTACAATTAAAAAGAGCAATTAAAAAAGCAAGTTTTAAGAATGAATGATTTAGAATGATGCTAATATCTTAAAATAGAGTTCAATTATAACATTTTACTCGAAAAAATTAGCTAGTTTAAATATAGCTTTAAAATTGGGAAAGCTTTCCCACAATGAATTTAACATTTTTATTCTACAATCATTCACACTTTAATACATTAAATTAGCCATATAATTCAATTTTTACTATTAAGTAAAATTCTGTGGAGCGAAGAGTGGTGATTTATTTTTAGGCTTTACTATAAATCACCTAAGTGAAGCGATTTAAATAGGTGGTGAAAAATTGTAATATCAAATAGCCCTAAAAATGCATGAATTTTAGAGTTTTAAAGATAAAACTTATAAGATTCAATGTAAATTATGAGGGGAGAGAAAAAAAATGACTCCTGCGCCGCCTTGGATTTTTGTCTTTTGGTAGCGTAAGGTTTACGCTCAATCAGCACTCTTCCCCTATTTAATCTTTTGACCTAACTATTAGGTCTTGGCGACAGGAGTCACCCTCTTAAAATTGTTGCCAGTTTTTAGCTTTTTAAAAATTTAAATTTATTAAATTAATACAGTATTACCCATTACTAACAACAAAACCGTTATCGCTTTAAAATACTTAAAAATATCTTAGAATATAGGTTTTAATCAATTTTAGCCCTATTACATAAAAGTTGTATTTGAACAATGCTGTACGGTAAATTAACCCACAAAAAGTTCACTTATCTTTAAAATAAAAAGATATATATAGCTTTTTGTGGTAATTTTAATTAACCATGTCTCAATCGTATAAAGATTTTTTAAAAAAATACAAAATTGACGACTTTAAAACGAATTTAAAGCTAAGTGGAAACACAAAAATAGATTTCTATAACGACATTGATAAATTATTGAAAACTATGAGTACAATATTTGATAAGCTTGCAATGATTGCTCCTATGAGAGGAGCACAAGTATTAATGGCTGTTGCAAAATTAACTGGCCCTAATAATGTCGTAAACAAAACGGACATTAAGAGATGTTTAAACATTGACAGATTAGAGAAAATTCTATCTGCAATTAATTACTTAGAGAATGCGAAGTATATTACGATTGAGAAGAAAACAAAAAAGTTCCATATTATAAAGTTAAACGAAGAGGACAACCCAGATTTAATAATCTTTCGAGAAATCGTTCAAAAATACTGGAAATCACCTCAAGAAGAAGTTAAACATGCAAATAAATGGAGGGATGAAAAATGAGAAATTCACTGAAATCAGTTACAGAATTAAATTTTGAAAGCAAACAAGGGTTAGAAGAGGCTACTCAAATAATTAGATCTGAGTATTATAAGAAAGCACTTAAGTCGAGCTTATATATTGCTATAGTTTTAATAGTTGCGCTTGGTTATCTCGTTTTCGGTTATTTACCTTACATAAATAACACTTCTTTTCCACATTTTCTCGTCACTGAAAGTTCCACTCCTGTAAATCAGGGATTTTCTTTAGACTTAACTTTAGGGTGGAGTTTCTTTAGTACTTCAGTCTTCTTGATAATTCATTTCATACGATTAATCCATGTTAAATTTACGCCATCGTTGATTAATTTTATTGAGAGAGAGACTAAATATGCAGGTTTTGAATTTAAGAGAATATTTGATAGTGTAGGATTATTTGTAATTGTGAATGCTATTTCTATTGCTTTACTTTTTTACGTAGAAACTAATCTAATCAGATATCTTAATAGTGCCTGGAGCAATGTATTTAAAAACATGCTTTTAGTTTACTTATTAATTAGTCTAACCGTACCTATTATATGGATCTTTAGAAACGATAAGTTTGTTATTAAAGTGAAGGATAATATTTTTGTTCAATGTGATTTGCATTACAATTTTAAAAAGAATAAGGACTACACCCCAAATCTAGTAGGTATTATTTTAACATCAAACCGATTATGCTCGAAGTTTGATAAATCTGGAAAATATATACATTCGAAAATTTCAGAAGGGAGATGGTTAGTAAGAAATGAACCTTCAACTATATCGCCATATCTCCATTTTGAAGAGTATTCTGTACCGTTTAACTTTCAGAAGCAATTTTTGAACATCGTATTAGCTCTAAACGAGTGGGAAAACAACTATGTAGCAAATCTCGATTCCCTTAACTATTATTTTTCAAGAAATTTCTCGTACTATAATTTCAAATCAAATAAACACGGGAATAAAAAACATCTCATTTACTTCAAATTTTTAAACATCTAAAAATAAATTTTTTCCAATTTGCTCATTATATTAAAATATAGTTCGATAACAGTTCAATTAATATCAGGAGTATTATAAAAATAGTTGCTCCTGATATAAAATAATAGGGCCGCCCTTTTTCTTCTTGTGGGATTACCTCTCGCACAATAATATAAAGAATTATGCCCGAAATAAAAGCGAAACAATGGAATATAATAAAAGAAGATAAAGGGTAAGACAATTCGAAAATCAAGCCTACTACAACGCCAGTTAAAACGGAAGTTATAGAAAGTATTTTTATAAAATTATGTTCTTCGATTTTTGTATGAATGTTAATATCGAAGATTTTTATGTGCTTGTTTGACGTATTCGAAATTGTCGCTTTCAAAATTGCATAAAATGAAAACAAAATCCCTGAAATTACATTTTCTTTGAGCAGATTAAATATAATTAATCCAACAATTATATGATAAAAGTAATTTATCAAAATATGAACTTTCTCTAAATCTTTATTCAAATGCGATTCAAGTTCCATTTTAATCTCTTTTTCATGTTCCTTAAGTTCTTTATCTTGCTTGTTTATACCTGTTAATGATTCAGCTAATTTTCTTAACGTGAGGTTATCCCAGTTTTCCCTTTCTAGTTCAGCGCTTAATCTGCGCTCTGTTACTTTTTCGTCAATCTCTAACTGTTTTTTTTTTATAACTAAATCTTTTATTATTGTTCTACATTGATTACCAACCCGTTTTAAAATCATTTTTTCGCTTAAGTGGATAAAACAGAAACCGACAAAGATAGCTGAATAAGTAAAAATTTCTTGATTATAATGTGATAATTCTTGAAATATTTCAGGTAGCAGTTTTAGAAAAAAATACGCAATTGAAAAACCCGCAATAATGGAAACTTGTTTTTCTTTTGATTTAGGTCCTTTACATTCGAAACAGTACTTTTCGTGAAAAAGTTCTGTTAAAAGAAACAAAACTCCAATGACTAATCCTAAAATTAAGGCGATTACAATATTTCCTTCTAACATCTTAAGATTTTAGAATCCAACGCTTTATTATAAGTTTGATTTTTATAAATCATTAATCCTAAAAGATTGTGGAATTTTAAGTGAGAAAGAGAATTAAAGAATTAATTAATTATATAAAGTATTTTTGCTGAAGCATAACGTATTTGTTGTAGTCAGCAAAATTTTCCTCAACAAGATTAGAAACTATATTGTACAATTGTCGAAAAAGTTCTTCAGGGAAGGCTTTATGCTCAAACACTATATCAGTTACTAATTCTTCTGTTAATATTTGAGAATTTACTTGTTTGTTATACAATAAGAATTTCATCATAGCAGCTTCGATTTTCGATTTTACAATATTCTTTATGATTTCTAAGCTTAAGTCTCTCTCAGGATCAATAAAATATGGGAAATTCATATCATCGAGAATTTTGATGTATCCAAAACGAGAAATAATTTTGTTAACGCTATATTCTAACGAGCTAATTTCTAAATTAAACTTCTTACAGAAATTTTTTTTACTTTCGTGAGCAGGAAACGCAAAGGGATGCCTCGTCACAATGTAATAGGCGGCAATAAAAAACTTGTATAGATTATGCGGAATTTTACTATTAGCTCTCAAATATCTATACACTAACGAAACAGTATCTAAGACATAATCTTTATTTATGTCAAATTGGGTTAAAAAATCTTCTCCATCTTTAATTAGATCGATTGTGATCCTATCTTTAGTATTTATAACTTCAATTTCAGGGGGATATAATTCTAACATTTTTCACACGACACCTTAGCTCTTCAGTTTTTTCAAAGAAATATCGACATATCACTTTGATAATATATGAATAACACTGATACTATTTAAAAGTGATGCAACTTGCATCACATCGATGCAAAATTCGCAAGATTTAAATATAAAAACTTTTTCTACTAAGTTAGAATTATCAAAATTTCGACAATAATAAGAGAAGCTGTTATGACCCCCGACAATACCGAAAATGCTAAAAAAAGGATAACTGTCAACTTAGAAAACTTAGATTATAAAATCATTGATGCTTTGGAAGGAGTTATAGCGAGTTCAAAAGCTGCTGTAATATATCAAATGATAAAAGAGTGGATAAATCAAAACTCTGAACGTATCATGAAAACATGGGAGATTGATTTAGCAGGCATAAGACGACAGGTTTTAGCAGAAACAAAAGGATTATCAATTAAGGAAGAATTGAAAGATTTGGATAGAGAAATAATCAAACAGTTGCCTATGCTTTTTGAAACTATTTTGAGCATCACTTCAAAGGAACTGGCAGAAATCCTTGAAGTTAATCAAAAAACGCTTCAGAGAGTTATTTTTGGATATAGAACGGAATTATTAAAGCTAGGCTTAAATTTAGTATATGAAGATGGTTTGATCACTAAAAAGGAATCTAAATAATAAAAAAAATAATATCAAGGTTGATGTAATTGGCTTTACTGAAAATAGATAAAATAAACAATTCTTTAGCTTATAATAACGAGCCTATTGAATCAGGGGCAGTAGGTCTAGATGAATCAGATATTTATTCAGGTAAAGAAACAATTAGCTTTAATGACAGACATCCAATTTTTAAAACACTTATGAAATTAGAATTTGAAGAAGTTCTTCGAAAATATCACAAATTGAGTTTTATTGAATAAATGAAAAAAGAGTTGAGCGTGTTATGAGTGGCCATTGAAAAAGTTAGAGAAGCTGTCCGAATAAGGTTAGAAGAATTATACGAAGTAGAATCAGAATATCAACAGGCTCTATCAAAGATTATTATTCCTTTTTCTGAAATATTTAAAAAACCAAATTCTTCTAAATTCAACTCAAAAAATAACAATCTGCCTTTTAGTAAATGGGATAAGAAATTTAAACAAATTCTGCTAAAGGAATTGTAATAATTACGAACTGAGCGATTTCGCTACAATATTTAAACTCTTTTTTAATAAATCTAAAAACTTAAAAATCCATTCTTTACATATTACTTAATATTGACTAATTAATTTGAGATGAAACCTTTGGCAGAAGAAGAAGAAGAAGATGGGTTTGCGTTAGATCCGGAGCAATTAGACATGTTCTACGAAGTTCTTTTTAGAAGGATTATGGATGTAATGGATAATCCTAATGTTAACGTTAACCCTTTCGAAGATATGGTAAAAATTTTAAGTCGGTTAAGCGAAATATTTAGTTTTAAAAGCATGATAACTGTCATTCCTGAATTAATAGGTTACGCGATAAAGTACGGTATGATGGTAGAAAAATCCTACGATGAAATAGGAGCAAGTTCAGAAGAAGACGAACAGGGCTACGGCCCAGAATCAGAAAAAGCTAAGAAAAGATCCGTAATTAAGAAAGACGTAGACAAACTTAGAATGTTTTTATGATTTTTTTTTTTAATTTTTAACTTTTTGACTTGATGCAATTGAGATAATTAGAATTTTTCGCAGATAAACATAAATAATAAATTCATAAATAACATAGAATTTAAAATTCCTAAAAGAATATTAAAACTTAGTAAAATTTTAAAAGACTTTTAATTATTAATAATCTAAGAAATCAGTGATAAATACCATGAATGAATTAAAAACTGAAGGTATTCCTTTTTACATAGTTGATGTATTTGCAGAAGGAAAATACTCTGGCAATCAACTCGCCGTTGTAATAAGTAGAAATAAACTTAACGACGAAGAGATGCAGAGTATAGCAAAAGAAATGAATTATAGTGAAACAACTTTTATTACTTCTATCGAGAATTACGATGTCAGAATTTTCACTCCTGAAGTAGAATTACCATTTGCAGGACATCCTACAATAGGTACAGCTTACATAATACAGCAAGAATTCATGAAAGAGAAAGCTAAAACCATGTCTTTAAACTTAAAAATTGGACCTATTGCAATTTTATTCAAATACAAAGGCGATATACTGACAGAAACATGGATGGAGTATAATGAACCAGCATTCAGTGGATTTTTTGTACCTGATCTGTTGGCAGATGTCTTAGGTATAGACGAAAGCGATATCGACAGCAGATTTAAAATTCAAGAGGTTTACACTGGTATTCATACTCTCATTGTCCCTCTAAAGTCCTTAGATGCCATAAAAAAGGTGCGTATAAATAATGAAAAGTATACAGATCTGATTCAAAATACGCAAGCAAAAAGCATTTTGGTCTTTTGTCCTGAAACTTACGACAAAAGAAACGATTTAAATGTGCGATTTTTCGCTGATTACTATGGAGTCCCAGAAGATCCAGCAACGGGTTCTGCAAATGGTTGTTTAGCGGCTTATTTGGTGAAGTATGGTTATTTTGGTAAAAATAAAATCGATATTCGAGTTGAACAAGGTTATGAAATCGGTAGGAAATCACTGCTTCTCTTAAGAGCTGAAGAAAAAGCTGGAAAGTTCCATATCACAGTAGGCGGCAAGGTTATACTAATCGCTAAAGGAAATTTGCTCTAACATTATAATTTACAACGCTTGGTAAGTCAATTAACCAAAAAATTGAATAAACCTATTTCTTTAAATAATTTAGTTTAAAATTATTGTTAAATCGTTGTATTGATTTAACATTGGAAATAAAGATTTTTGATAATTGGAAAAAGGATCACCAGATTGTTCTCGAAAAAATCTTTGCCTTCGCAAATTTACCTGAAAATGGAGATATCCAGAAAAAAAAATTCTCATTGTTAACTGAATTATTCCTAAATCTTTGTACTAATAAGAACTCTAAAGGTAATTATAGAAACTTTTCAAGCTTGATTTTACTCCTTCTCAACTTGTACAAAAAGAATTATCCCATCGATATTTTCTCCAAAGAAAAGAGTAGAAAATCTGAAACCAAGAAAGATACATCAGAATTCAAACGCATTCTAAAACAAGAATTGTGAAGTTCTAGGCAAATACTTTAATTAACTATGTCCAACAGACCATCAAATCACTAATTTAGTTGAGTCTATTTAGTTATAATTTAATAGTGATGTAATGAGAGTATAAAATGAGTTCTAAAACTTCTGGCAGGAAAATTCAAAATAATTACACCATGCTTGAATTAGAGTTATCAGAAGCCATAATTTCGTTTAAAGAATTACTTAATTATATTAAGGCAGAAGATATCTATTCTGGAAAAGAAGAGACACCTTTTAGAGAAAAACAAATTGAATTTCAGAAGATAATGGTAAGTGAATTCATAAAAGAAAATATGTTTTAATTCGTATTATTAAAAAGATAATAAAAAAAGTAGAAAAATTTTATGAAACCTTTAATTTCCTTTCTATTTTGCCATTTCCTGGTCGTAATAAAACCATGTAAACGCTACGAAGAAAAATATAAAGATAACTGTTTGTAACCAGATAATTATCGGAACAACTGGAAAGTAAAATATTGCGAAAATATGAACACCTGTACCTATTGCGAGCCATGTTATTTCCATTTGAACTATAATTTTAACATGGTGCCATTTGGTTTCTCTCCACGCTAATAAAGAAGCTACCGCTAGTCCTAAAAATACAGCTCCCAATACGCGCCCAGTTACTGGGATTTCATAAGGCCAACCGGTTATAATTACATAGTACTCAACAATAAATGTAAAAACTAAACCAAATATTACGGCTACGAAAAAATGCACTAAAAATAGAATTTTTAATAGTTTTGAAATTTCTTCCTTCATAAGTTTTAATTCCTCATTATTATAATTTAGAGTATAACTAATTTCAATTTACATTTTTATTTTTAGAATTTCATTAAAGTAAGCTATTTGCTTTTATTTATAAATCTTTCTCGATCAAGAATTCGATAATGTATAATAAGAAACATAGTTATTTATATTTTTGAACGAACTCTGATAACGGTAAAAAATAATCCTGTTTAAACGAGAGGATATTGTTGTGCCCGGCTTTATCAATTAAAATTAATTTTTTCTCAACACTATTGGGTAAATCTTGATACAGTAATTGCGATTCAGAATAAGGAATAATCCCGTCTGATGTCCCGTGAATTAGTAAAGTCGGAACTTTGAATTTTTTAACTCTAGTATCGTTCGAGTATTCTTTTACTGAATCTGGTGTTAAGGCTGGGCTACGGACTCCAAATACGTCATTCATCATGTTAAAGATGCTAGCGAAACCACTCTCAAATATAACGCCTCTTAAATTAGTTGGATTGTGTGCCCCAATTTCTGCCGCACAAACGCTTCCAAGAGATCTCCCTTGAACGAAGAGAGAATCAAGATAATTCATTTTATCCAGCCATTGCCTAAAAGCGTTGTAAATAGGCATCGCATCAGATATCAAACTAGTAAAGTATGGTTCACCTGAGCTAAATCCGTACCCTCGGAAATCAACAACAGCGAGATTTACATTACACTCCCAAAATAAATGAGATATGTATTGATAGTCAGAAGCAATCTCTCCGTTTCCATGAAATAATAAAATTGTTGGATTTTCTACCTTGGTTCTAAAAAAAAATCCTCCTATTGAGATATTATCATGGATATTAAGCTTGAGAACTTTAATATTTGGTTCTAACTTCTTAGGTATTTTCGTTTTTCGTGGATGAAAGACAACATTTGAAATCGTAGGATTGTCAATTATTAGATTTTTTTCCATAATTAGATAAATGATATCTTGATATACAGTTAAACCTTTCCTTGATTTGCAACGGCTTCAGTTGCTTTTTTAACAGCTTCTGGATCGCCCAAGTAGTAATGCTGTATAGGTTTTAGATCGTCGTCAAGTTCATATATTAATGGAATACCTGTTGGAATATTTAACTTTACTATTTCGTCTTCTGAAACATTATCCAAATACTTAACTAGAGCTCTTAAACTATTACCGTGAGCGGAGATCAAGACATTTTTTCCACTCTTAATGGTTGGAGCAATTGTATCATGCCAATACGGTAAAAAACGCTCAACAGTATCTTTCAAGCATTCTGCTAAAGGTATATCTTTGGATTCAATATCCTTGTATCTCTTATCATTACCGGGGTATCTTGGATCAGAAGTTTTAAGAACTGGAGGAGGAGTATCATAACTTCTCCGCCAAATTAACACTTGTTCTTCCCCTAGTTCGGCGGCTAACTTAGATTTGTAAAATCCTTGAAGTGCACCATAATGTCTTTCGTTTAACCTCCAAGATCTAAATACGGGTATCCACATTAAATCCATCTTATCTAAAACGATCCATAAGGTTCTAATCCCTCTTTTAAGAACCGAAGTATACGCAATATCAAACGTAAAGTTATTATCTTTAAGTATATCTCCTGCCTTTTCAGCTTCGATTACTCCTTGAACTGAAAGATCTATATCCGTCCAACCAGTAAACCTGTTTTGCCTGTTCCATTCGCTCTCTCCATGACGTAATAAAACTAATTTTTTCATAATTATCACTAAAGCTAATATAAATTTAGATTTTTAAATTAATTTCAATTATATTAAATACCAATTTTGATGTAATTTTAATATAGAAGACCATACTTTTAGGTGTTATGGAAGATGGATGAAAAAGGTATTTTAAAAGGTGCCAATCGTAAAGAAGAGATGTGGAAAAAAATTAAGCTTGGTGAGCCATATAAAAAGGCTCTAAAGCGCTTTAGAGCGGATGTCATACCTCGTAGCGATTTTGACCCAACCTCTTTATTACAATTTGGCTTGTTCATGTCCATGGCCGTCATCAATATATTACAAGAGGTCGAAAAAAAGTTAGGTGACAAGGGCCAAAAAGTAGTTATCGATGCTTTAATCAAAACGGGGTATACCATGGGAAAACAAATTCTTGAAGACATACAAATCCCCGCTGAAATTTCTGATATAGAGCTAATGAGTTTTTTAGCAACGATCGTAAATACTCAAGCTTGGACTTCAATTGAGGATCCCCGAATTGACAACGAAGAACAATGTTCTTTTGATATAATTTGGTGTCCTCTACAAGATGTTTACAAAGCTTTTGATTGTAGAGTTCAGAGGTATTTAGTCCAAGGAATAATCAATGCTTTTAGAGATTCTGGCGTATTGCAACACGAATATCAAGTAGAATTTAAAACAACCATCCCAGCGGGAGCAAAGACTTGTTTGTTCCAGATAACAAAGAAGAGCCCAAATGAAAAAGACAAATGGGAAGAATATTCAGAAGTCCTCGAAAAAAAAGCTTTAGAGAAATAACATAAGATTAAGAATTTAAGATTAAACTAGTTCGATAATTAATTGTCTATACTTAAATATTTAAAAAAAGATATTTAATATACAATCCCTTAGCATGTAATAAAATTAAAAAAATGAGGCAAAAAAGATATATAACATCAATTGCATGTCTTTGCTTAATTTTTTTGTCCATTTTTCCTCTTAATGCTCTTAGTAGCACGACTATAGGAGAGTCTACGTTTCCAGTGGAAGAACAAAGTAAAATTATCTGGGAAAGTGTAAACGCGACTGAAGCGTGGTCGGACGTTGAATTTGTGCAATTTACCGCTTCAACCATTTATAACCAGACTTATAACGAAAAAAACTATCTTTTTATAAATCATACGTTAGAGTTCTACCACCGATTCACTTGGATGCCTCGTTATACAAATTCTTTTTACATGGCTTATAATAAAACATTAAATTTTTTAAACTGGTCTTCAGAAGGATTTTTTAGCGGTAATTTATTTGTATTTCCTACTCCAGTTAATTTAACCCTCATAGGTGAAGCGGTGGAAAAGGAAGGGAAACTAAATTATTCTCTAATTGGAGAAAAAATCGTATTAGACTACGATGGAAATGGTACCAGCATTGAATTATCCATTAATTCCGAGGGATTTTCTACGGTTATTGAAAAAATTACAAACGGATCTACAATTTACAGATGGGAATTAAATGAAGAAGATATCATTATAATAATTCCTTTCGGGAGCAATTTTTTGATAATTACGATCGTTAGTATAATTCCGCTTGTTATCTTTACGAAAAAAAAGATAGCGAACTCTAAAGAGCATTAACTTTAAACGAAAATTTATGTATTGGTTTATTTTTTCTATATCACTAGTTCAAGAATAATTACATTAAATTAGCAAAAGATGAAAAAGTATGAGTGAAGAATTTTTTTGGTGGAATGACGAACAGAAAGCTATTTACAAAGATGTAAGACAGTTTGTCGAAGATAACTATGAAGAAGCTGAAGAATACTTCTGGAATACGAAATTTCCGTGGCCACTCGTTAAAAAAGTAGCGAAGAAAGGATATTTTGGGGCAGGAGTTCCTAAAAAATACGGTGGATTAGAATTAGGAGCTACAGGGAGTTGTATTGTGGCAGCACAACTCGGAAGGCTTTACGCAGTGGGACACGTGTTTACCGTAAGTATGTTAGCTGGCTTGGAACAACTATTAAGGTTTGGAACGGATGAACAAAAAGATGCGTGGCTTCCTAAAATCGCAAGTGGGGAAGAATTAGGCGCCTTATGTATTACTGAACCGTTTGCAGGATCAGACGCCGCAAATGTTTTTACATCTGCGGTCAAAGATGGAGATGAATGGGTCCTAAATGGCAAAAAACGTTTCATTACGGGAGCAGGCGTTTCCGATAGGTATTTTATTTATGCAAAAACAAGCGATGATAAGGCTCTTCGAAAGCAATATGGGCACATAACTTCTTTCATGGTGGAAAAGGGTAGACCGGGATTTAGTTTAGAAAAAATTAACCCCTTAATTGGATTTGATAACGTTCCTAACGGGTATATAGATTTTGATCATGTTAGAATTCCTGATGTTAATCGCATTGGTGCAGTTGGTAAAGGATGGAACGTGATGATGGCAGGGTTAAACTTCGAACGGTTAATTGGAGCAGCTGTATTCAGTGGGTCTTTTGAAGACGTAATTAATTTGTTATTTCACTTTACTAAAAGACGGGTTCAATTCAGAAAAACCACGAATCAATTTCCGGGTGTACAAGAAAAAATTGCTGAAATTATAACTAAAGCAAAGGTTTCAAGGTTGTTTTCTTATCACTGTGCTAAATTAATAGATGACGGGGGAGAACCGATGGTTGAAGCTTCGATAGCTAAAATGATCAATACTGAATACGCAAGAGACATTGGTCTTAAAGCCATCCAAATTTTAGGTGGAGATGGACTTACGAAATTTTTACCAACTGAAAGAATTTTGCGGGAGGCTAAAATCGGAGAAATTGTAGCGGGGACAACCGAAGTTCAGAAGATGATAATATACAGGTTCTGTGCGATGCTTCCGTCCTATAATAAACCTATGAGATTGAGATGGAACGATGAAGTTAATGCACCCATTATTTCGAGGAAAGAATCTCAATTCAAGGGAATGGATATATCTGAAGAAAACGTGTTGAAAGTTATCTCTCACGATTATAAAGTAAATCCTGGCTTGTATATGACTCCAGACGATGTACGCGAGGATATAGGAGGGGGTAGATCTGAGTTGCGTAAAATTTTTGAACAATTAGAACTACAAGGATTAATCGTTATTCATCGCGATCGCTCAGGAAAAACTGCTTTAGTTAAAGCGACTTACGAGGGATTACAAAAAGCATTTCCAAAAGAATACTATCAGTGGTTTCCAGCATGGTATGAAAACGCTGATAAGTTTTAATTTCATTCTTTTTTTTTCTTTTTGCTTAGTCTTCGATTTTAAAGTTTTTAATTAAACCAACTTTATTCTTAAGATCGATAGTTACAGCTAATAATATTGTTTCTTCTTCGTCTTCAAACTCGGGATCGAGCATTACAAAATAAAAAATTTTATCTTTCGTATTGTATCCCATCTCTAATTCGCCGCATTCTTCCGGGAGAATTTTGAGTAGATCATCTGAAGCATAATTTTTCAATACCTCATATATCGAATTTTCGACCTTTGATTGACTGTTTCGTATTTCTTTGATCTTTGAAAAATTAAATTGACCCATTGATTCTCCAGCTTTAATATTTAGCTCGTTCCATTCTTGAAATAAGTCACTTAAACTTGGCATAATTTCTTTGTCTTCCAGATTCAAAATAAAGATTATTATTATTCTAAGAATAATCTAATTGAAGTCAAGAATCTACTGTTTTAAGCATTATTAAATCCTCTTTAACCATCTTACTAGCGAATTCTTCTATTTGTCTAAATTCTTGAGAATTGGTTTTATTTTTAAAAAAAATAACTCTTTCGATTGCATAATTTTGAATTCTGATGGCGAGATAGCTAAAAACTTGCGCGTATACTGCTTTAGCTTCTGGTGACGCGACTTTAATCGACATGACGGCTGTGTTTGGTGAAGCCTTTGTCCAAGTGGCAAACCCTACTCCTATTATTTCGTCATTCTTAATTAACACAACTGAAAATTGATAGTTAAACCTCAACATCTTTTTAGATGTTTTATTCAAAGATTTTTTTAATGATTTTTCTAGATCGTCACTCTCAGGTAAGCTTGCGCTAAGGTTACCTATATTTTTAGGATCCTCTTTCACAGCGGATCTTAAGATATAATTTATTGGTAGTTCTACTTCTTCTAAAGGGAGCTCGAAAAGATATCCTTGCCTGCGTTCTTTTTCGAAAAATCCAAATTTTTTATAAAGATGTATTGCGGGTTTGTTGTTAGTTCTCACATCTAACTTTAGAGATTTATCGTTAAAATCTAAAATAATTTTTTTTAGGATTACATTTCCTAGCCCTTGCCCTTGAAGAGAGGGTTTAATAAAGACATTTCCAAGCAAATATTGTGTGTTTTGAATAATATTGGTTAAAGAAAATCCACCTATCATTTCTCCCTCATAATCTAGAACAAAAATTTTTGTATTCTTAAAAATGAGATTAAGGGGTATTCCCAACATTACCCTATCAATGATACACATTCGCTTTATTAACTTGAAGGATAACCCCATCGCAGATATATCGTCGCTTCCAGTCTCAAAAATATATGTAAAAAATTGCAGCCTTTCTTTCTTTTTCAGCTTACGAACAACTAATTTCTCTTGAGATAAAGTGTTAAATATTGTCAAATTATTCAATCTCTTTCGATATAATAAGAATTTATGTGGAAAGCTTTAAAATCTTCCTTCTCTAGAACGCAATTATCGTATTCTTGGATCAATAACTGCAAACAACACATCGGCTATTACAGTAAACACTAAGGATGCAATTGCAAAAGTAAAAACGCAAGCAATCATTAAATTGTAATCTGTATGGGTTAATGATTTATAAAATAACCTCCCAATACCCTGTAAATTAAAGGCCACCTCTAAAGGAATAAAACTCGCTAGAACGCGAGGGAAAGTCATTGAAGTGTGTGAAATTGTCGGTAAAGCTGCATTTCTTAAAGCGTATTTCTTTAACACCATCCGTTGAGTGCATCCCTTGGCGTAAGCAGCAGTGATAAAATCCATTTCAAGAACTTCAAGCATACTTGATCTCATTTGGCGAGCTATGCTTACGAATTGTATGAATGTCAGAACGCTTATTGGAACTATTAAGTGCCACAAATAATCAAAAAAGAACGCAAAATTACGAGTTAGAATTGAATCCAAAAGCCAAAAGTTAGTAATCGCTGGCGGAATTTCAGTATACCCACTTTTAAGACCTGAAAAAGGTATTATAGTTATGCCCGTTTGAATAATAAATGCCGCGATTAAATAAGCGCCTACATAGGAAGGAATAGATGATCCTATATAAGTTACGAACCGCAAACCAACATCTGTTGGTTTGTTACGTTTAATCGCCATATATTTCCCCGCTTTGACTCCTAAAAAGATTGCTAAAAACATCGTGATAAACATTATTTCTAACGATCGTGGTAAAAATTCTCCTATAAGACCCCATACTTCTTTTGATCTATGGACTGTTAAAGAATACCCCCAATTCCCCGTAAATACATCAAACATGTAAACAAAAAATTGAACGATGATAGGTTGATCTAACCCTAACCTACGCACTTCATAAGCGTATTCTTCCGGCGTAAAATTAGGTGGTAATTTATACATGGCAGGGTCGCCTGGAAGCATTCTTGAAAGGAAAAAAGTGAATACGATTATCCCTACGAGAATCGGAATCGCTACTAAAATGCGTTTAGCAATATATTTTAAAATATTGATGCAAATCCCCTTTTTTATTTGTTGTGAGGCTATAAAGGTTGAAATCTAAGTTTTTTTCTAATTACCAATAAAACGGAATTAAATGAATATACATACGTTTATAATTTAAAATGTTTAAAGAATTAAAATGTTACAATTACGCATCAATAATGTTTATTGAATTATATTCCTAGATATATGTAAGAAAAATTTTGAGTAAGGTTATCAAAAAATGAAGAAAAACAAATCTAATTTTAGAGGGAGAGATATTGCTCACACATATTCTATCGTTGCAAGAGATTCTAACTCTGGGGAGATGGGGGTTGGTGTCCAGAGTCACTATTTCTCGGTTGGGAGTATCGTCTCTTGGGGCGAATCTGGTGTTGGAGTCGTAGCCACTC
>RCNB010000931.1_pt1 | contig 18877 bp, 13 predicted proteins | sample 2041321 | NCBI WGS metagenome assembly RCNB01 (sample SAMN09708232, study PRJNA481090) | Marine sediment metagenome, whole genome shotgun sequencing project. | reverse complement strand
CCTCGATTTCGATCCCATGCTCAAGTACGGAGGCGTGGGGGCCGAGGTCGATCTGTCGAACGGCTATCTCGTCGTCTTGCAGCACTCGGTGACGACCGAGCACGAGTTGGCGCGGCAACACGTTCAGGAAACGCTGCATGCTGCCGCCGAATCGGGCATGCCAGCGCTCTGGTTTTGGCCGAACCCCGACGCGGGGTCAGACGGCACCTCCCGGGGCATTCGGGCCTTCCGTGAGAGTCACAATCCGGGCAACCTGCACTTCTTCAAGAACATGGCGCCGGCGGATTTCCTGCGGCTGATCTATCACTCGAGTTGCCTCGTCGGGAATTCGAGCGCGGGGATTCGGGAGTGCTCGTTTCTCGGGGTACCCGTGGTGAATGTAGGTGGCAGGCAGGCGGGGCGCGACCGCGGCCAGAACGTGGTCGACGTCGACTACGAGCGTGGCGCCATTCTCGATGCGATTCGGAAGCAGATCGCCCACGGCCGCTATTCGAGCGATTCTTTGTATGGTGACGGCGCCGCGGGCCCGCGAATAGCCGACGCCATCGCGAGGCTCGAACCCCGCATTCACAAGCGCCTCAACTACTAGCGGTGGCTTCCATCCCGGCGCCCCAAGCCAGGGCGGCCGCAATACGTTCGACGTTCTCAGGGTCCATCACCGCTGGGAAAGTGTTCGGGTTCTTCAGGAACCCCGGTCGAGATGACTCGCGAATCGCCGCGACGAACTCCAACAGCTGCTCCTCGTCGTGCTCGTGATCGAAGATCGCGCGCCGGAAAACTCGATGCCAGTCATCTTTGGTCACAAGCGCTGCACGATGGGTGAGGGTGCATTCGTTGTAGAAGACGTCTCCGAAGGTGACGACTGGCCTGCCGAAGAGCAGACCTTCCCAACCCACAGTGCCCGTGATTACGGCCACTGCCGCGGCGTCGCGAATGAGTGACCAGGTATCTTCGTCGGGTCCGAGCAAGCGCACACCAAACGTATCTCTTAGGCGCTTGTAGAAGGCGAGCGGACGTCGGCCTCGGTTGCTGACGTGCTCTTTTACGTAGAGCTGATACCCGACGGGTAGGCTCTTGCTGATGTCTTCGATGAGGGAAGCCTGATCGAGGTAGTACGGTGCCTGGACCAGCGTCGATGCTTCCGGCTGGAAATGAATTGGGTAGAGCACAAAGCGCTCCCCTGGGATCGGGTGGTCGAAGTAGTCGAGCGACTGAGACGCTTGGTTGCGCGCGAGGCGAACGGCACGTTGACGAAGAGCCCGCACGGGGGACGTGAGCGTCGGGTTGAGTGGGTCGGTTCGGTACCGCTTTCCAAGCGCAGCAAGCCGCCCGACGTCCTCTTTGTCTGCTACCGGCAATCGTGCGCGTGTGCGCATCCCCGTCGGGCGTTCGGGGCGTTCGCGGAACCCATGGACGAATGCTTCCGCCTCGTTGCGCTCGTCGGGGGTGAGGCCGCGCTCGCGGATCTCGCGCAGTTTGTCCTTGGTGAGATTCCACTCCTGCGGACCACCGCTGTAGACCGACAAGAGCCCCGGCAAGCGCGCGCTCCCGATCCGCCAGAACGGAATGTTCATCCCCCGCGCGACGGCGTAGTGGATGTAGCTCGTCAACCCGCCCACGTCTTCGCTGAAGAGGCAGGTCGGTTCGAACTCTTCGAAGGCACCTTCGACCACGCGAAAGATCTGCTCGGTGAGCGCAAGCACCTGATCGTAGCTGCGACCTTCCAGAAGATGGCGGTCGGACCAAATCATCCGGTGGATGGGGATGCCGTAGCGCTCCTCGCGCACGCGAAGGAAGTCCAGGTCAGGTTCGGTGCCTTTCGCTGACTCCAAGACATCTCTGGTGAAGACGACGAGTGGGTCGTAGTGGACGTCGCCTTCCGCTAGGAATGACGCCTGGTCCTGCCCCCAGACCGTCCCTGCGAATGCGTCGACGCCGTAGCTGTCCCGTAGGAGCCGATGAACCGGTTGGAACAACTGCTCGTGGACGGAGAAAAAAGTGTAGAGGCGGCTAGCTCCCGGCATCGACGTTCCGTTTCGAGATCAAGGCCTCGGCCTGCGCCCAGTCTTCCATGGTGTCGATGTTGCAGCTCGACTCGATTGGTGTTTCGTAGCCCACGACGCGATCGCCGTATAGCGAGCCACCCTCCGTGACCACGCTTGCTCGCGACACGTACACCGCGCCAGATCGATGGAATGCGGGTGGAAGCTCCTGGCGGCGAGGGATCGGCTCGGCCTCTCCGGTGGCCAACTGTAGTGACCCGTCCGGCCCTTCGACGTAGACCCAATGAGGATTGAATGGATGAGGGACGCGATGGACGGAGATCACACAGTCGGCGTGTTTGGAGCCCAAGGTATCGATGCAGGCGTCGATGTCTTGGGAACGACGCAGAGGAAATGTCGGCTGTAGAAGACATACAGCATCCGGCACCCACCCGTCCGCCGCTATGTTCTCGAGGGCATGCACGACGACAGGCAACATCGGGGTCTCGTCTTGGGCAAGCGCAGCGGGTCGCATGAAGGGCACCTCCGCGCCCAGCGAGCGTGCCACCGTGGCGATTTCATCGTCCTCCGTGCTCACGACGACACGATCGATCTTCCCGGCCGAGAGGGCGGCTGCGATCGTGTAGCCGATTAGCGGTTTTCCACCGAGAGCGCGTACGTTCTTGCGTGGCACGCCCTTCGAGCCGCCGCGCGCGGGAATGAGTCCTAGGACGCGCATGGAACGGCCTCCGTATTTGGATTGATCGCGGCGCCGATGAGACGCTGGTACTTCGGGTACATGGATTCCATCGTGAAATGTTTCTCGTAGACGGCTCTCGACCCTCGCGAAAGCCGCAGCCTGAACGCATCATCCGAGACGAATTCGGCTACCAGCTCTGCGAAGTGGGCGGGGTCGCGCGCCGCAAGGCAGTCGACGCCATGGGTGAACTCTTCGGAGCATTCGAATGTCGTTTCGTAGGCGATGTTCACCACGCCGTAGCCTGCACCCACGGCGAACTTTACTCTTCCGCCGGTGTCGAACGGGTAGGGCATGACCGAGGCGTCGCCCGGCCGAAGAACATCGCCCAGGTCTTCGACGAAGCCGTGTATGACGAAACGCTCCTCGAGCCACGCCCACGACGGATCTCCGCCCTCACGCGGCTTCTTTCCGAGTTGATGCCATTCAAGCGTCAGCCCGCGCTGCTCGATCTCCGTCCAAACACGCGTTCTGAGTTCGTGCCGCGCGGCCTTCATGGCGGTGTTGGGATTGCCGAACAGGAACAAACGTCCCTCGGAGAGCTCGTCGAAATTGGGCGTCGGTGTCGTTGGCCCGGTGACGGGAAGGTAGGACGCTGCGATACCCATGCCACGGAGAAACTCCGCTTCGGAGCGCGACGCGCAGATCGTGTGTGCAGCACTCCGACAGACGTCGAGCTCCAACGATCGCAAACGCTCCTCCGAAAGCGCCTGCGGCCTGCGAAGCCGCTTGGTGGCGAACGATTGGTTGCGAACGGACCTGAGCTTGAACTGGAAATCATGGTGGCTGTGAACGACCGGCGCGCTCGCACCGGAGATCAGAACGGCGAACACCTCCTCGGCCCAAATCAAGTCGGGGTCGATGCCGGCGATGACACGTGAGGCCGCGCTCCGCAGACCGCATAGGTCAGGATAGGCAAGCGCCACCGAAGATGGGTTGAACACACGGCTGAGCAGCCAACGAGGCGTTCCGGGAAACAGCCCTTCCGAGTGCAGAGTGGTGACGGAACTGCTGACGCGGTCGAGTTCGGCGGTTCTCGTGTTCCTCGGGTCACATGCGACGACGTGAACCTCATGGCCGAGCGCTGTCAGTGAGCAAAGGTTCTGCCACAGGCGTACGTCCCCACCTCCCACGTGAGTGGGTGATGGATAGCGCCGACAACACACCTGAACGATTCGCAATTGAGTGCCTATTCTAACGTAGCGCGAAGTCTCGTCGCGAGTAATCGATGTGATGCTCCATCCACCATTCGAGAACCAGCAGCGCCCAAAGGAGCTGTCCATGGTCATGTGTCTGATTCAGATGCTCGCCAACCAAGGCCGATACCCGCTCGGGTTGGAAGAAACCCCGCCGCGCGACGGTATCTGGACTCAGTCGTCCTTCGAGCTCACCGCGTAGCTCGTTGCGGAGCCAATGGGCCATCGGCGCTGTGAAGCCCTGCTTGGGGCGCTCGATCAAATTGTCGGGCAGGTAGTCGCGCAGCAAATGACGAACGATGTACTTCTTGTGTCGTCCGCGTATCCGCATGTCGAGCGGAAGTGCAAAGGCCAGCTCGAGCACCCGGCGGTCGAGAAACGGTGCGCGTGCTTCCAAGCTGACTGCCATGCTCGCTCGATCCACCTTGTGGAGCCACGCGTGGGGCAAGGTGTGCGTGGCGTCGTACAGCATACCGGCCTCCACGCTGCTTCCAAGCGGGTGTGCCTCGAGGAACGCCGCCACACGTTTCGGCGCGGCGTTCTCTTCCCCGAGCAGTCGGTTGACCCCTTCGGTGGCGGCGCCTCGGTAGAAGCCGCCAAGCCCAAAGAACAAGCCGGCGTCTGCTACGGCCGACCTCGCAACGATGCGCTGGACGCCCTTGTGGGGGAGCAGGCGTGCTGCCTTGGCCAGCACCGACCTCACGCCAGCAGGAACCGCGCGCATGTATCGCTCTGCAGCTTGCTGCGCCAGATAGTACTTGTATCCGCCGAACTCTTCGTCTGCCCCGTCCCCGGTCAGCGCCACAGTCACGTGCTCGCCCGCGAGCTTGCTGACCGCCAGGGTCGGCAGCACCGAGTAGTCCGCCATCGGTTCATCGAAGTAGCGGACCAGGTCCGGAAGTTGGTCCAGCACATCCCCCCCGCGAAGCACGCGGACGGTGTTCTGAACTCCCAGATGGGCTGCAATCTGAGCCGCGTGCTCGCTTTCGTCGAACTCGGGTTCATCGAAGCCGATGGTGTATGTCTTCACCGCATCGGGTTCGTGTTCGGCCATCAGGGCGACGACGAGACTCGAGTCGACCCCGCCGGATAGAAACGCGCCGAGCGGGACATCGGCAACCAATCTCGAGCGGACGGCATCGCGCATGACGTCCCGAAAGTCTTCCAGGTGGGCGCGCTCGTCTCCTCGTCGTTGCGGGGTCTGCTCTGCGTAGGCCGTCAGGTCGAAGTAGCGGTGGACACTCGGATCGCGATTTCGCTGCGCGACTACGAAACTTCCCGGCGGGACCGTGTGCGTGTTCTTCAGCATCGCGCGATTGCCCGTGGGAAAGCCGAAGCGCACGTAGTCCTCGACCACAGTTCTGTCGACTTCGAGTGCGGCCCCGGCGTACCGGATCAACGGGGCAAGCGTCGATGCGAAGAGGAGCCAGCGACCGGGCTCGTAGGCATAGTAGAGCGGCTTCTGGCCGGCGGGATCCCGAGCGAGAATCATCCGGTGCTCGCGCGCATCCCAAACTGCGATCGCAAACATGCCGTTGAAGCGGTCGAAGCAGTCGGCGCCCCATTGCTCGTACGCCCGCAGCACGACTTCGCTATCGCCCTCGCTTTGGAACTGGTGTCCCTTGGCTTCGAGTTCAGCGCGGAGCGCGCGGAAATTGTAGACCTCCCCGTTGAAGACCGTCTGCACCAAACCATCGGGGCTGCCCATCGGCATCCGGCCGGCCTCAGACAAGTCCATGATTGACAGTCGGCGATGACCGAGCCCGATCGCTCCGTCGATCCAAAGACCCGCGTCATTGGGCCCGCGATGAACCAGCGCGTCACGCATGTTCTCGATCGAGGCCGGATCTACCGCCCTTCCATCGAGTTGCCATGCACCGACGATTCCACACATGCGATTAGCGTTCCGCTAGCGAAAGAGCAGGTTCTTTCGGAGCCTTGATGATTTCAATCGCGTTGAGCACCCCGACACCCAACGCAACCGCCAAGAGCAGCCAGAACGGACGCGCACGCATCCCTTGATGGAACAAACTGTAGGAGAGCACGGGAATCATCAGAAGCGTCAGTCGTGGGCCTGCAGTCACGCTGAGCAAGCGGAGAAAGACCAAGAAAAGGGCTATGCCGACGATGCCGTACGAGAAGAGAAGGGTGGCGGCGCTCGAGTGAATCTCCAGCTTTCTCGGATGAAACCGGAGAAAATTTCCTTCGCCAGCGCCCACGAACATGTACTCGGGGTGCTCGAACATTCGTTCGATGCCGCGATCGGTCAGATAGTCGTCGGTCGTCGACTCCTGGACCGATTGGATGCGGTTCTCCCAGAGGTCCGCGTCGAGGGCCTGAAGATCGAGGTACAGGGCGAGCACGAAGAGAGGCAGAACCAACACGGTAACGAGCGTCGGCCTTTGCACGACTTGCAGCACGCCGAGTAGCACGATGCCGAGCACACCGGCACGGGAGTAGGTTCGTAGCTCGATATAGAAAGCGCAAAGCAGCAATCCATACAAGACCAACCGCGGCACATCGTATCGAGGCGCCAGCATCACCACAATCGTCGCGCAAAGGAGCACGTGATATGCGAGCTGATTGGGATTGACGAAGAACAACTCCAGTCGCCCACTTTCCGCGCGGTCGGCGAAGGGAAAGGAAAGCAGTGCGAGCATGACCAGCGTGGCCGCGAAGCCGTAGAGGGTCCAGCGAAGCCAATCGTCCCCGCGGTCGCCCAACATCACGAGGTAGCCGAGGAACACGGAAAAGTTGAACGCGTAGAATGCGCTGGCCTTGAAGAAGTCGAACTCGCTCGTCGCAGTTGCCCAGACGAAGTTGCACGCGAACACGTAGAGCAGAAAAACGGCGAGCGCGATGATCGGGCGTCGAATCGACGCCGGCATCTTGAATTGCACTAGCAGAATCGGTGCGCACAGGATGGCCACCATCATGAAGTCACCCGGTTGCGGGTTGCCGGGCCCGTAAAGATTGAACGAGAGGGACAGGATTACGAAGCCCCAGAGGAACTCGGGCCATCCGCCGCTGAGGTCGATCCACGAGATGAGCGACGGGGTGTTCGTCGTGCTGCGGGCCATCAGGAGGCCTCTCGAATATCGACGGTCAGCCGCGTCACCATGGCCTTGGCGTCCTCGTATGCGTCTCGGGCGGACGGCGTGATGGCTTGCCATCGCCGTTCGATCAGTCGCTGCTCGGCATGGATCAAGCCAGCGACGTTGTAGACGCCAATCCGTGCCCAGGTCTTGGCGATCTGGGCGCGCGATCGTAGGGGATAGCGAGTCGTGTATTGGCGGTAGCAACGGAGGCGGTAACGGTAGCCCTCGAGGGTCTTGTCCAAGGTTGCAGCCTCGGCTTGTGAGTACGCGTAGACCGGGGTGGAGCTCACGCCGTAGCGCTTTCCGAGCATCACCTGGATCAGGAAGTCGGAGTCCTGAGACCGACGAAACTCCGGATTGAAGCGCGCTTCCTTCGCGTCAGCCATTCGGACCATGCATGGCGGAAAGCTCAGCGGGGGCGGACGCGGTCGCGAGAAGTCCCCAGTCGTGAAGTCCTGACCGTCCCGGAGACCCGTCCGAGTGAGCCCCACCGGCTCGCCTAGCGCGTCGGTAATGACACACACGCCGCTCAACACCGTCAGATCCGAGTGCTCACGCATGAGGGCCACCTGACGGGCGAGCTTGTTTGGAAACAGCCAGTCGTCCGCGTCCAGGAAGCTCAGGAACTCGCCGCGGGCCATCTCGAGGCAGCGTTGACGCGCGGCACCGCGTCCGCGATTGGTGTCAAAGCGTTCGAGTCGCAAGCGCGGCTCCCCAAGACCCTGCAGTGCGTCCCAAGTCCCGTCGGTGGAGCCATCGTCGACGACCACGGCTTCCCAGTTCTCGTGGGACTGAGCGCGGAGGGAAGCCAACGCCATCGGGAGTGTCCGCTCCGCATTAAAGCAGGGCATCATGATCGAAACCAGCGACTCCCCCTCCATCGACATTCCGTTACCACACAAAGCGGAGCTACAAAACTCCACGATCCTCAAGCAATTGGGTAACTGTTTGGACAGGCGATCATCCCGACCTATGCTACCGGCCGCGTGGCTTGGTGGAAAAAGGGTTGTCTTACAGTCGTTCTTGGCTTGGTGCTCCTCGTGTTGGCTTTTTGGCTCGTCTACGGGGGTGGCAACGAGCAATTCGACGGGCAGATCGCTCCGACTCCGCTGGCGCCTGAGCACGTCACCGCGCGGGCTGATGCCCAGATCAGCGCGGCCCCGAAAGAGACCGACCGAATCCTCTTCGGTGACCTCCACGTGCACACGACGCTCTCGGTCGACGCGTTCATGTGGAGTCTTCCCTTGATGGGAGGCGAGGGGGTTCACCCGCCGGCGGACGCCTGTGACTTCGCCCGCTTTTGCTCACAGCTCGATTTCTACGCGCTCACCGACCATGCGGAGGCGCTCAACCCGCGAACCTGGCAGATGACCAAGGACTCGGTGCGTCAGTGCAATGCCGTGGCTGCGGGGAGCGAGCAGCCAGACCTGATCGGATTCACCGGCTACGAATGGACGCAGGTCGGTCTGACGCCCGAAGAGCATTTTGGCCACAAGAACGTCCTCTTCAAGTACGACACGGAGGATAAACTTCCCACGCGCCCGATCTCCGCCCCCGGCATCACCGCCCGCGCTTTCTCGAGCATCAGTGCGCTCTGGCCGTTGTTGACGCTTCCCGCGCGCGCCTTTCCGAACCAGCAAAGCTACCTCGATTTTGCGGGCCATATCCGCGAGAACGTTCGCTACCCGGTTTGTCCGGACGACCAGAGCAGCCCGGATCTCCCGTCCACATGCCGCGAGCGTGCGGCGACCCCCGATGTGCTCTTCAAGAAGCTCAACGACTGGGGCTTCGACACCCTCGTCATTCCGCACGGAACGACCTGGGGCTTCTACACTCCACTTGGCTACACCTGGGACAAGCAGCTCCGCGCCGATCTCGATGACGCAAACCTCCAGCGCCTCGTCGAAGTGTTTTCCGGCCACGGCAACTCCGAAGAGTATCGGAGCTTCCGCTCGGCCAACTTCACTGAGGACGGGATGGAGTGCCCGGATCCAACGGACGACTATGAGGCGTGTTGCTGGCGTGCGGGGGAAATCATTCGGGAACGATGCGACGACCCGCAGTCCGAGCTTTGCGAGCAGCGCGTAGAGAAGGCAAAGGCGGACTACCTCCGCGTCGCACTGGCCGGGCATGTAACCCTTCCCGGTGAAGACGTCCCCGATTGGCAAACGTGCGGGCAGTGCATGGATTGCTTCCTTCCCGCCTACCAGTATCGCCCAGCGGGTTCGGTTCAGTACATGCTGGCCAAGGGCGATTTCGAGAGCCCAGAGGCGCCGCGCCACGCGACGATGGGGTTCATCGCATCGAGCGACAATCACAGCGCGCGACCTGGCACCGGCTACAAAGAGTTCGCGCGACTGCAAATGACGGACGCGCGCGGGGCGCCTAGTGAATCTTGGCGCAATTCCATGTTCGGTGAACGTGGGCAGCCCGAGCCCGAGTCGACCACGTACACGATCGAAACGCTCATGAAGCGGCCTCCTTTCGAATTGATGTGGATGGAGAGGCAGGCGTCGTTCTTCATCACGGGCGGGCTCGTCGCGGTGCACGCGGCAGAGCGAACACGTGAAGCCATTTGGGAAGCGCTGCAGAACCGCAACGTGTACGGCACTTCGGGCGATCGCATCCTGCTCTGGTTCGACATGAAGAACGGACCCGATGGCACGCTACCGATGGGCAGTGAGCTCGAGTACACAGGCACGCCGAAGTTCGAAGTGCGCGCCGCAGGCTCCTTCGAGCAGAAGCCGGGCTGCCCTCCCGACGTGATTCAGGCGGTTGGCGAAGCGCGGCTCGACCGGATTTGCGCGGGCGAGTGTTACAACCCTGGCGACCGGCGCCGCCGAATCACCCGTATCGAGGTGATTCGGATTCAGCGACAACAGAGCGAAGGCGAGCCTGTCGCGGACCTGATCGAGGATCCATGGATGACGATTCCGTGTCCCGAAGGCCCCGACCTGTGTGAAGTGGAGTTTCAAGATCCGTCGTACGGCGAGTTGAATCGTGACTTGCTCTACTACGTGCGCGCCATTCAAGAGCCGACCCCGACCGTCAACGGCGGCGGCCTTCGATGCAACGGCGGCGAATGCGAGCCCTGCTACGGAAACTTCCGTACTTCGGACGAGGACGACTGCCTTGTCGACACCGAAGAGCGCGCCTGGTCTTCGCCCATCTTCTTACAGGCTGGCGAGCAACCATGAACCGATCGTGGCTGCTTGCGGGCGGGATGCTCGTCGGCGCCACGCTGGCTGTGCTCTATATCGTTCGCATACCGGACGACGCCGACCCTACCGGGGACGCAGTGGCTTGGGTCAACGACCGGGCGATCTCCCGCGCCTCGTATGAGAGCGCACTTCAAGCCGTCGCTGGTGATCGCAAGGACGGCACCCTCCGCGAAGACGATCGCCGTCGAGTCCTCGATCGATTGATAGATCAAGAGTTGCTCATCGATCGTGCGGTCGAATTGGGCCTCCACGAGCGCGATCCGCAGATTCGCAACCAGTTGGCCACGGCGATGATCGACTTTCTGGTTCGGCGCGCCGAGGATGAGGCGGCTGGGGCGGACGACGCGGCTCTCCGCGCGTTCTACGAACAGAATCAGTTTCGCTTCCAGCGGAGCGCGCAGTATCGCATCCAGATCGAAGGCGCGAGCGTTCCGCTTCCGGGCGGCTTTCTGTTGTCCAAGGAAATCGAGCAACGCCTCGGTCCCAGTGCCACTAAGACGATCACCGCCCTGGCGGCAGGGGAGTCTGCCGTCATTGACGAAGGAGACGCGGGCTACACGGCGCATTTGCTCGAGCGACGCGACGGCGGTGTGGCGACCTTCAATGAAGCCCGCGATGCGATCGAGGCTGCCTATCTTCGGGACCGTACCGAGGTGGCTGTGCGTGACTACCTCGAGCTCGCTCGCAAACGAAGCGACGTTCGGGTGGAGTCCGAGCCGTGAAACGACTGGCGTTGCCGGTACTACTAGTCGGCCTGCTCGTTCCGACTTCCGCGCCCGCGCACCAGAAGAGCGTGTCGTACTCGAAGTGGACGATCCTCGATGACGGCGCCATCGGCGAGGCCAAAGTACGGTGGCTCGAGCTCACCTCGGTTCCGAGTGGTGACGACGACCCCGACACTGCGGTCGACCACTCCAACGCGATCCGCTACCTCCAGCAGTCTCTGTATTTCGAATCGGAAGAAGGCCAGTGCGAGGTCGTCCCGTCGAGCGCGACTTGGCTCCCGGCGGAGCGCGGCTGGGTTCGCGCCGAATGGAGGGTCCAGTGTGAAGGCCGACCACAGACTCTTCACAGCGAACTGTTCGCGTCGCTGACGAACCACGTTCACTTCGCGACGGTCCTCGGCCCTGAGCCACTCGATGTTGTGCTGTCTTCGACCGCGCCGGTGGCTTCTATCGATCCTGCGGGCGACCCTGCGGTCGCTCAGGGCATCGCCAGCTACGTTCGCCTGGGTGTCGAGCACATATTGAGCGGATGGGATCACCTCGCCTTCTTGCTCCTCTTGATCGTGATCGCTCGCCGCCTGCGCGAAGTAGCCGTGCTGGTGACGGGGTTCACGGTTGGTCACAGCGTCACACTCGCCGCGGCCGCGCTTGGTGTCGTCGTGCCCCACGCCCGCGCCGTCGAAGCGATCATCGCGGCATCGATTCTGGTCGTGGCGCTCGAGAACGTCGGCGTCGAACAGGTTCGAGGTGGCGGCATCGTCATCCTCTCCGCGTTGACGCTTTTTGTCGGCAGCGCGGCGTTTGGTGAACTTCCCGCCTTTTGGGGACTCGCGCTCTTCACCGCTTGCTACTTTGCGTTGCGTCGAACATGGCGTGAGGCCGGCCGGCTGCGTTGGGTGATCGCGTGTCTCTTTGGGTTCGTCCACGGACTCGGTTTCTCCGGAGTCCTGCTCGAACAAGCGCTTCCGCGCACTCAGCTCGTCGAAGCGCTTTTCGGATTCAACATTGGCGTCGAGCTAGGACAACTCGCGGTCGTCGCGTGCATCTGGCCCGCGCTGCAATGGCTAAGGCGTCGGGATCTTGGACCACGCGTAGTCGACGCCACCGCCTTTGCGGGTGCCGCACTAGGGACTTTCGCGTTGATTGTTCGCGTCTTTGGCTAGCCGCCCAGACCAACTAGACCTATCAGACCAACTAGACGAAAAATGGCCCAGTCACTTCGTACGTGACGCCGCTCATTCCCAGAATGTCCAGGCCGTTGTCTCCGCGCTGCGAGCTGAAGTAGAGGCGCTGTAGCGAAGCGTCGAACGCAGGTCCGGTGATCTCGGATCCATCTTGTCCGACCACCTGCACCAGCGGAACGAGCGCATCGGAGGCGCTGATCGCGACGATCTGCATGTCACCGCCGTCCTCGGCCACCACGATGTCTCCGGAGGGGGTGACCGTGAGGTTGTCGACGCCCGTCAGGATGGGCGTGGCGGAGGTCGCGGCGTCGTACACGATCGACAGAACCGAGGTGTCGGTTTCGTATGCCCAGATGCGATTGTCGCCCTTGGTCGAGAAGTAGATGACGCCCTCGTGGTACCAGATGCCTTCGCCGCCGTTGAACGGTGTGCTCGAAGCGACTTGCAGGCGCGTCGCTGTGGTCTCCCCGCTTGGGTCCGGCACGGTGCGCCACTCGACAGAGCCCTCGGGGCCGGCGCCCATCACCTCGGCGACTTCGAGCTCACCGTTGCTCAGGTCACCCGCGACCTCGTACACCAATCGGTAGAATCGACCGTCCGGCACGTCTTCGGTCAAATAGGCATGCCGATTGGCTTCGTCGATCGCGACCGCCTCGTGTTCAAACACACCCATCGATGGTCGCACGATCGCAGCGGTTCCGCCGAGCGGGTCGCATTCGTAGACGCGCCCGGTTGGCGTCTCTTCGCAGGACAACCACGTGCCCCACGGCGTGGGTCCCCCCGCGCAGTTGAGGTTGGTGTCGCCGAGGAGACGGTATGCGTCGACGACATCGCCGTCTGCGGAGAACCGAACTGCGCCGACGCCGCCGCCGATCAGAGCCGATGTCTCGGAGTTCGAGACATAGACCCAGCCGCCGTCGTCGGTCGTGAACACCGCCCCTCCGTCCGGCGCGTTGTGCCAGAGGTAGCCGCTATCCCCCACCGCGTTTCCAGAACGCGCGATGATTCGGCTGGTGAATCCCTCTGGAAGTCGAAGGCCGTTTTCATCGGGATCGCCGAGAGGGCCGAGGTTGTCGATATTGCTCATCGTCGCGCCAGTCCCACCAGCGCCGCCCGTGCCGCCGATCCCGCCCATGCCACCGGCGCCGCCCGCGCCGCCCATGCCGCCGGTGTCAGCGCTCGTGCACTGGGCGAGTGTAGTGCCGGCCATCATCCATCCCATGCCCGCGAAGCTCTTGCGGAGGAATTCGCGCCGCGCTGGGTCGATGATGTTTGGGGAAAGCTTGATCGCCATGACATTCCTTTGTTGGCCCGGGCCCAATCGGTAGCACTTTTTTGCAAATGAGAATAGCCTCGCCAGTCATCTCCACCCCTTGCGTGGCGTGGGGTCGCGCGAAAAAAGCCATCGGACTCAGTACACGCTCGGAGCGGAGCTCAGGAGAACGAAATGAACTTCAGTCGTAGAGATATTCTTAAGGGCATGGGGGCCGCGGGGCTGACTCCACTGCTAGTCAGCGCGTGTAGCGACGGCGACGGTGCCGGCGGCACGGGGGGCACGGGAGGCACGGGAGGCACGGGAGGCTCCGATGGTTTACCTCCGCTCCCCGACAACCTTCCGGAGTACCAGTGGGATGGACCTCCCGGGCCTGCGACGCTCTTCGAGCACGGCGTGGCCAGCGGCGATCCGTTGAGCGAGGGCGTGATTCTTTGGACGCGCGTCAGTCCCGAACAGACCGCGGAGCCCGTCGAAGTCTGGTGGGAGATGGCGCTCGACGAAGCATTCACGCAGCGCACGGCTCAGGGCACCCTGATGACCGACGCCTCGCGCGATTTCACCGCCAAGGTCGACGTCCCGGGTTTGATCTGGGGGCGCAACTACTTTTACCGCTTCGCCGCGCAGGGCGTCTGGAGCGGCACGGGCCGCACGCGGCTGGCGCCCAAGAGCGACGAGGCCAGCAAGCTTCGGTTCGGGGTGTGCTCCTGCGCCAACTACGGCTTCGGCTACTTTCACGGCTTTCGTCATCTCGCCGAACGCGCCGACCTCGATGCGGTCTTGCACCTGGGCGACTACTTCTATGAGTACGGCAATGGCAACTACCCGGACCCGGAGGAACAGCTGCGGATGCTCGAACCGGTGCATGAGACCGTGACCTTGGACGACTATCGTCTTCGATTCAGCTTGTACCGGCGCGATGCCGATCTGCAGGAGTGCCATCGGCAGCACCCGTTCGTCGTCGTCTGGGACGACCACGAAACCGCCAACAACTCTTGGATGGGCGGCGCTCAGAACCACGATCCCGAGACCGAGGGCTCTTGGTCCGACCGGGTCGCTGCCGCGAGGCAGGCGTTCTTCGAGTGGATTCCGATTCGCGACAACCCCGGGCAGGAACTCTATCGCACACTGAAGTACGGAGACCTTGCGGACATCATCATGCTGGACACCCGCATCGAGGGTCGCGAGGAGCAGTTCCCGCTCCTGGTCTTTCCCTCCGACGAGCCCAGTCTACCGGCCAACATCATCAGCGCGCAGCAGGAGTCCTGGCTACGGAGCCAGCTCACCGAGAGCACGGCCAAGTGGAAGATCATCGGCAACCAGGTGGTCATGAGCTTGTGGCAGTTCGTCAATCCCGATAGCTCGAAGACCAACGCCAACGCGGACCAGTGGAACGGCTATCGCGAAGGCCGCGAACGGCTGATGAGCTTCATTCGCGACAACGACATCTCCAATACGGTCGTCGTCACCGGCGATGTGCACTCCTCGTGGGCTATGGACGTGACGTTCGGCGACGACAGCTACGATCCGGTCACCCGGGACGGTGCGCTGGCGGTCGAATTTGTATCGCCCGGGATCACATCGCCACCCGAGATTCCTCGGACGGTCCTCGATGCGTTCACCGCCCAGAGCCCTCACATCCGGTATGCCGAGGCCGACCACAAAGGCTACTTCGTCCTCGACGTTCAGGCCGACAAGACCCAGGCAGATTGGTACCTACTCGACGGGATCGCAGAGAATCAGGGCACCCAGACGCTGGACGCCAGTTGGGCCGTGATGGACGGCGAGAATCACATCATGGAGATGAGTGGCGCCGAGACTCCCAACGATGACAGCCCTCCGGCTGTTTCCTAGTCTGGACATCACTTTAGCCAGCCCTAGGGCTTGATCAACATTCCTGGGGAATCTAGGCTACCGGTTCTTTCGGCCCACTGGATGGCCACCAACAAGTACGGAGATGAGAACAATGGCGATTGAACTGCCAGCCCTTCCGTGGGCCCAAGACGCTCTGGCGCCCCACATCAGCGCCGAAACAATCGAGTATCACTACGGCAAGCATCACGCTGGCTACGTAAAGAAGCTCAATGCGGCGATCGAGGGCACCGATCTGGCCAGCAAGTCGCTCGTCGACATCATTCGAGCGGGTGGGGCGACGTTCAACAACGCGGCTCAGGTTTGGAACCACACCTTCTACTGGAACAGCATCAAGCCAGGTGGCGGCGGTCAGCCAAGCGGCGCGATCGCCGATGCGATCGACGGGAGCTTCGGAAGCTACGACAAGTTCCGCGAAGAGTTCGCCAATGCGGCGGCTACACAGTTCGGCTCTGGTTGGGCATGGCTCGTCGCCGAGGGTGACAATCTCGCCATCCAGAAGACCAAAGACGCCGAGACCCCGATCACCACGAGCGCCAAGCCGCTCCTCACGATCGACGTCTGGGAGCACGCGTACTACATCGACTACCGCAACGCGCGCCCCGACTACATCAAGACGTTCCTCGATTCGCTGGTCAACTGGGACTTCGCGAACCAGAACCTGAACGGCTGAGCCGAGCTACATGAGTGCGCCGCGCTGGAGCCGCCGGGCCTCGCTCGCTTGGGTGGCGTGTTGTTACGTCGCGGCGTTTGCCGTCGCGTGGGTTACACTGCTGTTCGTTCCGGAGGAGTTCGACTCCTTCTGGACGGTTGCAGTCGCGGATGTCGCCGCGACCTTGGTCGTCTTCGCGTTCTCGCGCGGGCTCAAGTGCTCCAGCATGTACGACGCGTATTGGTCGGTCGCGCCGATGGTCGTCGTTTTGTATTGGGTTTTCCACGCCGAAGCGGAGATCAGCCCGATTCGCGCCGGTGCGGTCCTGTTCCTGGTTTGTTGGTGGGGCGTGCGGCTCACCTACAACTGGGCTCGCAGTTGGCCGGGGCTGCACCACACCGATTGGCGCTACGTCATCATGAAGGAGAAGGCGCCGAAGCTCTGGTTCTTCGCGGACCTCTTCGGCATTCACATGTTCCCAACCGTCGAGGTGTTGGCCGGTCTTAGCGGGGCCTGGGTTGCGCTCGCCGTCGGGACGAGCCCCCTTTCCTGGATCGATGCGGTCGCCCTGTTCGTCACGGCCAGCGCGATCACGATCGAAACAGTGGCCGATCAGCAGTTGGTCGCCTTCGCCAAGGTCAAGCGGCCCGGCGAGATCATCAAGTCGGGTCTGTGGGCCTATTCGCGACATCCGAACTACTTCGGCGAACTCTCTTTCTGGTGGGGTCTTTACCTCTTCGGGCTCGCCGCCGACACGGGCTACGTATGGACGATTGCCGGGCCCCTGATGATGACCGGGATGTTCATGGGCGTGTCCATTCCGTGGATGGATCAGCGCAGCGTCGAGCGTCGCCCGGAGTACGCCGAACACATGAAGCAGGTGAGCGGCCTGGTCCCCTGGTTTCCCAAGCGCGCCTAGCCCGCTCCGCTACGGGGTCGGTGCACAAAGAGCTTGGGAGTCCTCGTCGGTCTCGTCGGTGCAGCCGCTCAGGGTCGGATACGTACAGATCCCGAGGGCCGTCGCCGGGTCGGGGTCGCCGTCATCCGGGTCGCAATGATTTGTCCCGGTGCCGTTGCGGAGAAACTCGTCGAGCTGCGTCCGGGCGGCGGTGCGACGACGGGGCAACTCGTGCGGATCGTCGCAAAGCGACGGCGGTACATTGCAGAGCGGAACCTTGGGCAGGTCGAACGCGTACTCCACGTACGGGCTTTCGCCCTCTGAGGTCGATGCCGCCCCTTCCAGTCCCCATACGTCGGGCTGACCGGTGTCGAGCTGTGTGGCCTGCAGGGTGCGGGCCAAGATGTTGCCCGCCAGGTTCGTGACTTGGTTGTCGCCAATGGCCACGCGCGTGAGCACCTCCTTGGGGTTGGACCCAGGCAGGGGGTTCTCGCGGACGTGGTGGGTGTAGCCGTTGGGCTCGACGCGGTCCCAGAGCATTTGGTAGAGCGCCACCAGAAGCTGGTGCTCGCGTTTGTCCGCGAAGCTCATGTCGATGATCTCTAGGAACGGCGCAAGACCGCTCGCGCGGAACAGGAGCAAGCTGTAGGGCTGACCCATGACACCGAGCGCACCACGTTCGACGTCGTTGCTGAGCGCCAAGAACACCGGCCCCATGATCCCGCCCTGGCTGATGCCGTAGTAGTAGGCCTCGTCCGCCTTTAGGAACTCGCCATAGGTTTCATCTGCGGCGAAGGCGGTCTTCGTCATGCGCATCAACAGCACATAGTTGAGAAAACCCTGATGCAGGCGGTCGAACATGGTCTGCAGGAGCGACATCTGCCCGGTGAGAAGGAGCGCACCCACCGTGGTTTGGTCTTCTTCTTCCATGCCCCAGAGGTCGGCCGACACGAACACGTAGTTGTTCTCGTTGGCGAAGCTGAGTTGGTGACCGCCGCCGTACTGGGGTTCTTCCTTCGCGCCAAAGAGGCCGTGGCCGTACTCGACGATCGCCGCCGGGTCCTCTGCTGTCGCGCTCTGAGGGATGAACAACAGAAATGGCACCCATGCCCAAGGCGTGTCCGCGTTGACCTCGGGCAAGCCGTCGTCGCCGAAGTTCAGTAGGGCTCCGGTCTCGGCCGTGGTGGTGTAGAGCGGCACACGGAACTCGCCCTCGATACGGAAGGCGACCCACTCGGGGCGGTAGTCGGTCTGAACGCTCGTGATGCGATACTCGAAGCCACCGTCGTCTTCGATGAGTTGCAACGCTTCGTCGCGCATGTGAATCAGCCACGCGGTGTTGTTCTCGTCGCTGGCGGTGTTGAAGTCCCACGCGAGTTGGATCTCGCTGCGAGTCCAGCCCTGCGTGGTGAGGTGGCCGAAGATGTCCTCGTATAGGGCGCGCCGTGCTTCGATGGACTCGTCGCTGCTCGGGGTGTCATCACGAAGGGCGGCAAACGCCTCGGAGGGTCCGATGAGCTCGTCTGCCTCGTTGGTGAGGCTTCGCAGCGCCACGATGTAGCGCGCGTTGTCGCGCAGTCGGACGACGGGACGAATCACGATCGATCGCTGCGCTGCAGTTTCAGAACGAACGTCGATCTCGGCGAAGTGAGGAACCAGCTCACCGCGTTCGACGTCTAGGACGATCGTAGGCGAGGAGTCAGAGAGCGACTGTTCGATGTCCTCTTCGCCGCCGAATTCCGCACCGCTCACGCCCGGAAAAAACGCAAGGATTGGAGTCCCAGCGGAGAAGCCGTCGCTCGCGTTCCACGGGCCGGCTTGGTTCTCGCCGCGTAGAAACTCGTCGCCGAACGACATGCGTCGACCAGTCGTCGTGCTGCCGTCGGCCACGCTGTACACGTTGGATGGGAAAGGATAGCCGCAGAACTCGGAGACCAAGGGGTCACAGTCCAGCAGTGGGTAGGTGAGTGCGCTGCCACCGGATCCGCCCGAGCCGCCGATAGATGTTCCAGTCGATGG
>RCNB010000930.1_pt1 | contig 18881 bp, 15 predicted proteins | sample 2041321 | NCBI WGS metagenome assembly RCNB01 (sample SAMN09708232, study PRJNA481090) | Marine sediment metagenome, whole genome shotgun sequencing project. | reverse complement strand
GGCTCGGACGAATCAGCGCGGACAAGGGTGCCGAGGTTTGCGGGAAGCTCGAATCGAACAATGTGGCTGGGTCTGTAAAAGACAGGCCGGCGCTGTCGATGATCCTCGCCGCCGAGGCGTCAGGCGAGCTTGGCCCGGGTTCGACCGTCGTCGAGGCGACTAGCGGAAACACCGGCATCAGCCTCGCGATGATCTGCGCCGTGCGCGGCTACCGATGCGTCATCGTGATGCCTGAGGATATGAGTGCAGCCCGCCGTTATCTACTGAAGTCGTACGGCGCGGAGGTGGTCCTGACCGGGGCCGAGGACGGTATGGCTGGCGCGGTCGAGCAGGCGGAGCGTGTGTTGCAGACGACACCCGGCTCCTTGATGTGCGGCCAGTTCGAGAACCCCGCCAACCCAGATATTCACGCCCAGACGACGGTCGAAGAGATCTGGGAGGCCGCTGATGGCAAGGTCGACGCGTTCGTTGCCGGGGTTGGCACCGGCGGGACGATCACCGGTGTCGGGCGTGTGCTCAAGGAGCGCAATCCGAATGTTCGCATTGTCGCAGTCGAGCCGCGTGCGAGCGCGGTGCTCTCGGGCGGAAAGCCCGGGCTGCATGGCATTCAAGGCCTTGGCGCCGGCTTTATCCCAGCCGTCCTCGACACCGAGCTCGTCGACGAGGTGATCACCGTCACCGACCTTGCCGCGGAGCGCATGACCAAACGACTCGCGCGGGAGGAGGGCTTGCTGTTGGGACCTTCTTCCGGAGCGAACGTCCACGCCGCGCTCGAGGTATCGCTTCGGCTTCAGCCGGGGCAGCGCGTCGTCACCATTCTCTGCGATGGCGGCGAGCGCTATCTCTGCTGACCACCGATGGCCGATCTCGTCAAAGTCTCCCGTGCGCTGAGCCGCGCGGTGTCGAAGCTTGAGTTCGACGCCCCGGTTACCCATGTCTACAACCCACTTCAGTATGCGAAGCGACCGCACGAGCTCTTCCTCGATCGCTTCGGCAATGGCACCAAGGAGGTGTTGTTTGTCGGCATGAATCCTGGGCCGTTTGGCATGGGACAGACGGGCGTGCCTTTCGGCGACGTCGGTTTCGTCCGTGATTGGATGGGCGTCGAGGCGCCCGTGGGTAGCCCGCCGAACGAGCATCCGAGGCGTCCGGTTCTGGGATTCTCCTGCGAGCGATCCGAGGTGAGCGGGTCACGACTTTGGGGATGGGCAAAAGACCGATTCGGCACACCCGAAGTTTTCTTCTCCCGCTTCTTCGTCACCAACTATTGTCCGCTGATCTTCATGGAAGACACTGGGCGCAACCGTACACCGGACAAGCTGCCGGCGAACGAACGCGATCCCCTTCTGTTGGCCTGCGACAAGGCGCTACGTGCCACGGTGGCCGCACTCGATCCGGAGGTCGTGGTTGGTGTGGGGGCTTGGGCAACCAAACGTGCGCGCGCCGCGTTGGGTGACGACGGGCCGGCGATCGGCACCGTACTGCACCCCAGTCCCGCGAGCCCAAAGGCCAATCGATGCGGGGCACACCAGGCCGAGAGCGATTTGCGTGGTCTGGGCATCACGTTATAAGCAACTCAGACGCGGGCATGCGGTATGCTTTGCGCCGGGGGTCGAGCCGATGCCGAACAAAGTCGTCCAAGTCGCGGCCATCATGGTTTTCAGTCTGCTGGGTCTCGGCTGTGGTCACGAGTCTGCCGCCACCCAACAGGTACGAAGCGCCGCGGCGATTGATCTCGACTGCGAGGCATCGATGCTCGAGTTCGTCGGTGACGAGCCGATGGCCAAGCGTGTGAGCGGCTGCGGCCGGACGTTGACCTACATGTCGAAGTGCAACCCTACCGCCGGTGGAGGCCAAGCTTGTAGCTGGAAGCCCGTCCGCGAGGACAGCAACAAGCTGAACTAGCCGGCGTCGGGCTGCAGCGCTCGAATCTGTTCCCGAAGTTCCGCGATGTCTGGGTTCTCTGGGTCGAACTCGCTTGCGCGGTCGAGTGCCTCCCCCGCTTCTGCCAAGTCGCGGCGTTCTAGCGCGGTCCGGGCCTGCGCGAGCGCGTCCTTGGCAGCTTCCTCGAGTTCGTGGGGGGATAGGGTGGCGGTGCCGCCGTCTGAGCCGGTGTGTGCGCCTCCATCCGGGTGCGTCTCGGCGTCAACCGGGTTGTCGACCCCGGCGTCCGTTCCAGCAGCGAGGATTGCCGAACCGGAGCGCTCCGTGTCTTGCAAGGCTACCCACAGGACGACCAGGACGCCGAGCGCGGCGGCCAAGACGAAGGGGCGGCCCATGCGCCTGCGCCGAGTCCTTGGGGGGCGGCGACCGTCGTAGGCCGCCTTGAGCGCTGACACGAAGGTGCGCGCGCTCGCGTAGCGATCGGACGGTTGCTTCTGAAGCGACCGAAGAATGGCGGCGTCGACGGCTGCGGGGATCGCCGCTCCTCGATTGGCTTCGCTCGGTGGGACCGGGTCGCGGTTCATCACCTGGTGGGCAACCGCGATGGCCTCGTTGCCCGGAAACGCACGTTCGCCGGACGCAGCTTCATAGATGACGGCTCCGAACGAGAACAAGTCGCTCTGCTCGCCGTACTCGCCGCTACGAAGGGTTTCAGGAGCGGCGTAGCATGGTGTACCGAGGAACTGACCTTCCTTCGTCAGGTCCGCGTTCGGCACACGGGCGATGCCGAAGTCCGCCAGCTTCACCTGGCCGTTGCTCGTAATCAGAAGGTTCTCGGGTTTGATGTCACGATGAATCACACCGGCCAAGTGGGCGGTGGCTAAGGCGTCCCCAACGTGCTGAGCGAGGTCCAACAGGCGATCGCGCGACAGCGGCCCGCTCTTGCTCAGCTCTTGCTTGAGCGTATGCCCAGGTACGTACTCGAAAACGAGATAGGGCCCGACTTCGGGGTCATCGCCGACATCGAATATTTGAACGATATTCGGATGTTGAAGGCGAGCCGCGGCCCGCGCTTCGTTCTTGAAACGGCTTAGGAACACCTCTCGCATCTCTGCGTCGAGCGCGAGATCTCGGAGCGTTTTGACCGCCACGGGCCGGTCGAGATCTGCATCGTGACCGAGATAGACGTTGCCCATCGACCCCGACCCTAGAAGTCGTTCGATTCGGTAACGCCCGATCCGTTCCGGCAGTTGTTCCATCCGCGCGTTCATCTACTGCATCGGGGAGTGCAGGGCCAGAGAGCGCCCGATCGGACTAGAGTCGGTGGAGCTTCAGGGTGTTGGTGCGGCCGGAGGTGGGCCAACCAACCACCATCGCGAATGCCTCGCCCCGTTTGCAAAGCTTCTCCCGTACGAGTAGCGAAGTCGCGATTCGCAACGTTTCGTCGAGCGATTCTGGGGGCAATTCAATACGCGGAATGACGCCCCACTCGAGCACGAGTCGGCGCGCTACCCGTACGTCACTCGTAATCGCTAGGATGGGGGCCCTCGGTCGATGCTCGGCGAGCAACCCCGCGGATCGCCCGTCTTGGGTGAACACCACCACCGCCTTCAGCGGCAAGTGAGTGGTCAAGAGCGCGGCCGCCCGCGCCGCCGCGTTCGAGAACGGCCAGTCCTCATCACCAACGCGCTTGAGCTCTCGGAACTCACGCGAGATATCTTCGACATACTCGCTCTCTATCTCGCGAATGATCGCACCCATCATCTTGAGCGCTTCGACCGGGTAGAGGCCCGCAGCAGTCTCGCCGCTGAGCATCACGGCGTCGGTTCCATCCATCACGGCGTTCGCCACGTCGGCCGCCTCCGCCCGGGTTGGCCGTGGGTTCCTGATCATCGAGTCCAGCATCTGGGTTGCCGTGATCACGATCTTCCCGTTCGCGTTCGTCTCGCGGATGATTCGTTTTTGGATCAGCGGGACCTTTTCGGCGCCAAGCTCCACACCTAGATCCCCGCGTGCGATCATGATGCCGTCGGCTGCGTCGACGATCTCAGATAGGACCGCCATGGCTTCGGGTCGTTCGATCTTGGCGATGACGGGCACATCGCCCGCGAGTGCTTTGGCTTCTCTGACGTCGTCCGCCGATCGGACGAACGAGAGGGCGATGTAGTCTGCGTCGAGCACCGAGACCGCGAATGCCAGGTCTTCACGGTCTTTTTCGGTCAGTGCCGGTGTGCTGATTGAGACGCCGGGAAGGTTCAGGCCCTTGCTGTTGGATAGTTCCCCGCCGTCTTCGACGATCGTATGGACCGTGTCGCCGTCGATCGAGTCGACCCGCAAACGAATGAGGCCATCGTCCAGCGCGACGGTGTCGTCCGGTTGTACGTCACTCGGCAGCTGGTCGTAGGTCACCGATACGATGTCCTGTGTCCCGGGGAGGGCGCGAGTCGTGAGCGCAAAGCGATCACCGGGCGACAGATGGATTGGTCCGTTTGCGAACCGTCCGATACGCATCTTTGGACCCTGCATATCGGCCAAGATCGCCATCGGACGCCGTGCCTCGGCGGCAGCTTCACGGACCAACTGCGCGACCGCGGCGTGCGATTCGTGGTCGCCGTGGGAAAAATTGAGACGCGCGCAGTCCATGCCCGCGCCGATGAGCTCAACGATCGCAGCTTTGGTGTTGCTTGCCGGTCCGAGCGTGCAGACGATCTTGGTGCGTCTCATAGCCCTTTCTCCCGCCCACTGAAGTTCGACTTGAACCCGAGCCGCACCACGAACGTGGCGTAAAGGGTCCACCGCGTGCGGTCCGAGCTGGGCTGCGTGTTCCGATATGAGGGGTCCGCGTTCACGTAGCGGGCCGCGATCCGCAACCAGAGTCCGCGGACGGTCGTGAGCGGTCTGTACAGCGGGAGCCCGAATCCAAAGCCCACGCCAAGGCCGGTGCTTCGGTTTCCGTCGAGCAGGAACGCCGGCCCAATCTCGAAGAAGATCGATTGCAGCAGCAGGTCGACGAATTCGACCCAGGTCTGCTTGTAGAGAAAGAAGAGAGCCGGGAAGAGGGGGCGGAGGTCGACGCCGAGAAACAAATGCTGGCCCGAGTTGGGACCCCAGCGACCGGAAAGCACGACCCCGGCCGCGTCCGCCACCAGGAACCTACCTTCGGCGACGACGTTGGGGTCCGCCTTGCGGTTGAGCCAGGTCACACCGGGGCCCGCACCCAGAGCGAGCGTGAGTCCGCGATCCCAGCGGCCATAGAGCCCATCCCCCTGACGTTGCGCGCTTGCGGAGGCGCCAAACGAGCAGAAGAGCAGTATCGAGCCGACGATCACCCCTAACAGGGCGCCCCGTGTCATGATTTCCCCATGCACTGGCCCGCGTGGCGGGTCAAGAGAGTGTGCCTGTAGACTGTATCCATGGGGCGTCCGTTCGGCTTAGGGCTTCGAAGCCAGCTCATGCTCGCGCTAATTGTGGCGTTCGGCGCCGCATTCGTGCTGCTGAGCCTGGTGACGGCGCGACTCGACGAGAGCGAAAATGCCGAAGAGCAGCGAACGCGAGCCGCTGGCTTGGCGCAGGCGCTCGTGTCGGGGGCTGGGTCCGACGGTCGAGGGTTGCGCCCCGAGTCGATCGCCCAACTGGTCGAGCAGGGCCTGGTCGAACGGATTGAGATTCACGCGGCGGATGGGTTACTGAAGAGCTGGGGCGTCATCAATGGTGAGCCCGACGCCGTGCTGACCACGGAGGGCGGCGTGGAGCTTCGGGTCTGGGTCCCCGCGATTAGACACGGCGATGCGGCGCGCCGAAGCCTGTTCTTATTCTACCTCGGTCTAACGGCGGCGACGGTGCTGCTCCTGAGCTACGTCTTGCTCACGTACTTCATCGTACGTCCAATCGATCGACTTCGGCACGCGTCCGAACGTCTAGCTGCGGGTCGGTTGCACACCAGCGTGCCCGTGCAGGGCGCCGCTGAGGTCGCGCGTCTGGCGGCGACGTTCAATGAGATGGCTGCGCTGCTGCGCGAAGACCGAGCAGCGCTCCAAGACCGCCTCCAAGATCTCGAGCGAACGACGGATGAGCTTCAGACCGCGCAGGAGCAGCTGGTCCGGAGCGCGAGATTGGCAGCGGTTGGGCGGTTGTCCGCTGGTGTCGCTCACGAGATTGGGAATCCGCTCGCAGCGATTCGCGGCTTGCTCGAACTGATGCAGAGCGGCGACCTCGAGCCCGAAGAGGAGAAAGAGTTCATCGGCCGCATTCAGGGCGAAGCCGAACGGATCCACCACACCATTCGCGATCTCTTGGATTTCTCGAGGAGCGAACCAACACAAGAGGGGCGGATCGAAACCTCCGCGGATCTGTCCGAGGTCGTTTCGGACACGGTCAAACTCATCGATCGCCAGACCCGCTTCCGCGACATCGAACTTGCGCTGTCTCTCGACGATGGGCTTCCTCGCGTTCGCGGCGATCACGAACGTCTGCGGCAACTCCTGCTGAATCTCCTGTTCAACGCGGCGGACGCCCTCGGAGGCGAGGGTCGCATCGAGGTTCGGGCGACCAACGGTGGAGGCATTGTGCAGTTGACCGTCCAGGATGACGGCCCAGGGATCGACCAAGCGATCATCGACCAGGTCTTCGACCCATTTGTGACCACCAAGGCTCCCGGGCAGGGCACCGGCCTCGGCCTCGCTGTCTGTCACACCATCGTCGACCGTTTGGGTGGATCGATCGAGGCGGCAAACCACGAAAGCGGCGCCACCTTCAAAGTCGACCTCCCCGCTGCCATCTGAAAAAGGGGACTGTCCCCTTTTCGTTTAGTCGGGTTGGAAGGCGTTTTCGATGGCGGCTTCTTCTGAGGTTTGTGTTTCTGCGGGGGGGTGATGGCCGAGTTCGGTCTTGATGGCTTCGGCTTGTCGCTTGGTCGCGCCTGCTTCGATCAGTTGTTCGGAGGTGGCCTGTAGTACGCCCCGCAGGGACCCAAGGTTGCGCAGCAGTTTGCCTCGCGTTTTCGGTCCGACGCCGGGTACCCGGTCGAGTTCGCTTCGCAGACGCCTCTTGCGTCCGACCTTCTTGCGCAGGGTGTTGGATGCACGGTGGGTTTCGTCGCGCGCGAGAAGAAGCAGAGACAACGCCGAGTTGGCTCTCACCGGGATCGGGTTCTTTTGCCCAGGGAGGAACACGCGGTCGCCTTCTTCCTCACCCGCAGCGGTGACCCTCGGCTTCGCCAACGACGCGATCGCCAGGTCGGGTAAACCGATGTCCTCCCGGGCGCGCATGGCAACGCCGAGCTGTCCTTTGCCGCCGTCTACCACCAGGAGGTCGGGTAGCTCCCAGCTTTCTTCTTCGTTCTTCCCGCGACGCAGTCGCCGCATCAAGACCTCATACATCGCCCCGTAGTCATCTCCGCCGCTCACCTGCTTCACCCGAAAGCTCCGATAGCGTTCCTTGGCGGGGACCCCGTTCTGCAGCGCCACGACCACCGCCACGGTTTCTTCGCCTCCGGTATGCGAAATGTCCACGCACTCGATCCGGCGCGGCAGCAAGGAGAGGCGCAGCTGCCGCTGCAACTCCTCGAGTCGCGCGTCGACGTCTTCGCGCGCGCGCTCTTTCTCTTCGAAGGCGTGCTCGGCGTTCTCCCGCGCGAGCTCGAGCAGTTTCGCTTTTGCCCCGCGCTTCGGCTCGACGATTTGTACCCGACGCCTTCGGTTTTCACTGAGTAGTTCTTCGAGCGCCTCGCTCATCTCGATAGCCAGCGGCACCAGGATTTCGTCCGGCAGCGAAGATCGCTGGGCGTAGTGCTGCCGGAGGAACGCACCAAGCATCTCGTCGTTCGGCACCGCGACCCTCCGAAGCGGAAGTGTGCGCACGCCGAACAGTCGACCGCCCGTCATGCTCAACACGGCGACTTCGACTTGGTCGCCCTGACGATGAAATCCGATGACATCCTGGTCCGACTTCTGCACACCGGACACGCGTTGCTCCTCCTGCGCCCGCTCAACCGCGCGAAGCTGATCGCGATAGACTGCCGCCCGTTCGTAGTCGAGGTCCTCCGACGCGACCTTCATGCGCCCGTCGATGTCCCGGACCAACTCGTCGTGACGGCCATCGAGGAGTCGTGCGACGTTGGCGACCTGGACGTGATACTCGTCTTGGTCGATCTCCAGCACACAGGGCCCCGGACAACGTTTGATCTGATGTTGAAGGCACGGCCGGTTACGGAGTCGGAACTCGGTATCGGTGCACGTTCGAAGCTGGAAGTAGCGATTGACCAATCGAAGCGTCTGACGCGCCGCCGTTGCCGAGTGATAGGGCCCGAAATAGTGCGCGCCGTCGGGCCTGGGTCGCCGCACGACCTCCAGTCGCGGCCAAGGTTTCTTCGCGTCGAGACGCAACGACAAGAACTCCTTATCGTCGCGAAGTTTGATGTTGTACTTCGGCTGGTTCGACTTGATCAGTTGGTTTTCGAGGAGCGCAGCTTCTTTGTCTGTGTGCGTAACGAACGTCTCGATGTCGATCAGCTCACGTTCGAGGCGACTGACGAACGCGCGCACGTCGCTCGACCCAGGCTGGAAATAGCTTCGAACCCGATTCCGCAGGCTGCGCGCCTTCCCGACGTAGAGCACCTTGCCTTCTGCACCGTGGAATACGTACACCCCAGGCGAAGCCGGAAGCTTGTCGAGCTTTCGCTGTGCCGCATCTGCAACCACGCCGGACCTATACCACTGCCGCGGCCCGGGATCGCCCCGCGCCTCAGGTCGCGCGAATCAGACGCGCATCGGTCACGACCAAATCGACCGCGACGTCGAATGGAAGCTGCGGCACCTCCGATATCAGTTGGAAATCATAGGCGACCGCGCATGTGCACGCGTTGGCCAGCAGAGGGAGCAGCTTGTCATAGTAGCCGCCACCGTAGCCGATTCGATAGCCGCGAGGATCGACGGCGAGCGCCGGCACCAGGGCGAACTCAACTTCGCTTGGGTGCACTTCCGGAGCCGTCTCGGGTGGCTCGGGGACGGCGAACGCACCTTCGACCAGCTCTGTTTCCGAAGCGACGAGGTGAAGCCGCAACTCATCTCCAACGACCCGCGGCAATAGCACACGTTTGCCGGACTCCCATGCCGCCTTCATGGCCGCTTGCGTGCGCACCTCGTTGTGGATCGATGCGAACGCGAGCACTGTCGTTGCGCGATCCAGCTCGATGAGCCCGAGGAGCCGCTTGGTGACTTCGGACGAACGCGCAGCACACGCCGAGCTTGGAAGCGTTTCGCGTACACCGCTCATTCGGCTTCGCAGCGCTTGCTTGGCGCGTTGACGGAGCAGGTTCTCGCGGTGCTCCGTCTGGTCCGCGCTCACGGCTCGATTTGTTGGGCCAGCTCGGCGTCCGATTGAAGTCGTTGATCGATCCGTCGGATCGCGGTGTCTACGACCTCGCGCGTCTTGGCTTCGACGCGCTCTCGTTGGCGTTCGGACGCGTCGAGGTCTTCGGCGAGGCCGAGGGCAACGACAGCGAGAAGTTGAGCGGGGGTCGCCGCTCGGGCGGCCTTCGGCCCCAGGGCTTCGACTCGTTCGTTTACGATATCGGCAAGTCGTTGGAGGTGTGCCTCGTCGGCGTCCGAGGACATGCGATATCGGGCACCGGCGATTTCGATCTGAACGTTGCGCTTCACAGTTGAAGGGAAGGTAGTCCTCCACCTCCTTTGGCGTCAAGGTAGGACATCCACTCCCATCCCCCCTGGGTTCCGTTACGATCGGAATCCGACTACCAGGGTTTATGAGACGCCGACCAAGCGTGTTATGTTTGATCCCCGGGGGACAGTAGGGGTCATGATCAAGGTTAGTTGCCCGTCATGTAATGCGTCTTACGACGTTGACGAGCACCGTTTGCCCGAAGATGGGCTTCGAATGCGGTGCCCGAAGTGCAGTGAAAGCTTTCAAGTTCATCGCGATGGCTCGACGGCCAAGAGCGGGGGTGGCGCCGCGCCTGGCGCACGAAAGCGCCCACGACGAAAGCCAACCCAAGTGGGTCTCGGTCCCGCTGGAGCGCGGCCCGCACCGCCGGGTGCAGTCAAAGGCCCGCCTTCCAATTTGCCGGCGCCCGCTGGGGAGGTGGATCTTCCGACGCCGTTTTCAGGGGCTGACCTCGCGGACCTTCCCGCGCCGTTCACCGGTGGCGGTCTCGACGACCTCCCCGCGCCGAAGCCCGGCGCTCGCTCGCTCGACTTCGATCCGTTCGATGATCCCGAAGTCGCGGACCTTCCTGCGCCCAAGCCTGCCGCCTCGCCTTCCGGTTTCGACCCCTTTGCCGACCTCGACCTTCCTGCGCCGATAGAAGGGCCCGGCGGGACCGATCTTCCCGCGCCGCGTGCTTCTTCTTCTTATTCTTCGGAATCCGGCACCGACCTCCCGGCCCCGATGGGCGCTGCACGGGCTCGGGGGATCGATCCGTTGGCCGAGGAGATCGATCTGCCGATGGCGCTCACGGACGCCGATCTCCCCAGGCCCATGGCCGGTTCTGCGGTGCCTGAGCCGATCTCACTCGATTCCGAGCTGCCGATGCGCAGCGATCAAACCGATCTCCCCGTCGCTCGCAAGGACTTTCAAGACCTCGACCTGGATGGTCCGGAACGAATCCATGGCGGAGGACCGATCGAGCTCGACCTTCCCGATGGTGACGATATCGACCTCGAAATGGAGCTCGACGAGCCCCAGCGACCGCCGGTGGCCCCGCCACCCCTCTCGTCGGCGCTGGGCGCCCCCAATGCGGCCCCTAGTGGCGATGCGCAGGACTCCGAGGACCTCGAGTTCTCCGAGCTACCCGGGGAGCCCGACGATGGCGTCCACCGGATGCCAAACCCGACTGGCTCCGCGCAAAACATCGCCGCAGCTTCCAAGCCCAAAGCGAAGAGCAAAGGGTTCTCGGTCAAGCGGCCGCCTTGGCTGATGAAGATGCTGGCCATCCTCGGCGCGATCGCTGGGGTGCTTGGCGCGGGCTTCTATCTCGGCACTACTCAATACGGACTCTTCGGGGTTCACCTGGTCGAGCCGTTCCTCCCCGCCTCGGGCGATGCCCTCCTGGTCGCGCAGGCGGTCGAGGAGGCTGAAATGATAGCCTCGGCGGACACGTACTCGGCGGCGCGGCACTCATTGGCGAGGCTCGAGGTGGCACGTCGAGATGCAAGTCTGAACCGCGCACTCGTGGCCAGGAGCCTGCTTCACGAGTCGTACTACCAGGCTCGCTACGGCCAGGAAGCGGAGAGCGCAGGCGTCGCCGACGGGCTTCGATTGCATCTCAAACGACGAGGCGATGAAGCTCCCCGGGTGCATGTCGCGCTCGCGGCCGATGCGCTTCGCACGTCTGACACCGAGACTGCAACCGTTGAGATCGCGCTTGCTGCACAAGAAGAACCAACGGATTCGTACGTGGATTTGGTGGGCGGTGAGATCGCGCTCCGAGCCAGGGACGGGCAGTCGGCCGTCGACGCATTCGACCGCGCCATCAAGAAGGACGACAACGCTCGGGCGCAGTGGGGGCTTGCTCGCGCCTATCGTGTGTTGGGTGACGACGACAAGGCGGCCGCAGCGGCCAGGCTGACGCTCCAGCTCAGCGGCAACCACGCCGGCGCGCGCGTGGCAGTCGCAGGACTGATGCTCGATGGGGGCAAGGTCGATGAGGCCTACGAGCTGCTGGAAACACCGGCCGGCCTCGCGCCCGTCGAAGGCTCCACCCTTCAGGTCGCACGTGGTGACAAATCCGCGGCCCTCACGCTGATTGGGCGCATCGAAGAATATCGCGGACGCCTTGGTGCTGCTCGCGAGATGTACGAAAAAGGGATCGAATTCGACACGAGCAATGCGGAGGCGGCGATCGGCGCGGCCCGGTTGGTTCTCCTCGAGGGCGCGTACCAAGACGCCCATGCCCGCTTTCAAACCGTACTTGCTTCGGAGGTTCGACCCGGCGCTGAGATCGACGTGACCGGGCAACCCAGCGTAGTCGTCGAAGCGAAACTGGGCGCGGCCGAGGCACTTCTCGCAATGGACAAGGCGGACGAAGCCCAGAAGCTGCTGGCCGACCTGCAAAATGCCGAGCCCGTGAACCCGAACGTCGAGCTTTGGCAGGGAAAGGTGGCGGACAGTTTGGGTGACACCAAATCCGCCGTGCGTCACTTCCGCAATGCGATCAAGCTCGATCCCAAGTCGTTCAGTGCGTACATGGCGCTCGCCCAGCACTACCGTTCGACCAAGCGTCCCGGGGAGGCGGTCGGCGTTCTGGTCGATGCGCAACAGAACGTCGAAATCACCGCGGAGGTCAGGCGCCTGTTGGGCTGGGCAGAGCTCGATCGCAATCGTATCGACGAGGCGACCACGCAGTTCGTGCAAGCTCTCGAGCTCGAACCCCGTGACTCGGCTGCACAGTTTGGTCTTGCCGTCGCCTATAGGCGCAAGCTCATGCTCGAGGAAGCACGCGTAGAGCTGGCTAAGGTTCAGGAGCTCGACGCGAAGTTCCCCGGCCTCGCACTCGAGATGGGTCGCCTCGCGGAGGCGAGTGGAGACTTGGACGCGGCGGCGGCGAGCTATCGGGAGGCGCTCTTGACGTCGCCCAATGACACTGCGTTGAAGTCGCGCCTAGGTGCCGTCCTGGTGCTCACGGGGAAGCTCGACGAAGCGGAGAAGCTGCTCACCGATGTGATCGCGGCCCAGCCCTACTCAGCCGAAGCCGAGCACTACTTAGGGCGAATCGAGCTCGAACGGGGCCAGGTCGAATTCGCGCGGCAGCATTTCTTGCGGGCGGCGCGACTCGAGGCCGACAGCGGCCTCTATCGAATGTACGTGGCCTGGGTAGCGCTCGAAGCGAACGAGATGACGACTGCGCTCAGGGAGCTCGACACCTCGCTCAAGCTCGACCCGACACTTGGCGACGCGTATTGGCTCCGTGCTCGAATTCGAATTCGAGCCGGCATCGTGCGGGATGCTCTTGCAGATCTGCGAAAAGCGATCGCGCTGAATCCGGGGCGGGTGGAGGCCTGGGCCGCGATGGGCGAATGCCACTACCAGCTTGGTCAGATGAAGGAAGCGATCGTCGACTTCGAGAACGCGGTCGCGGGTGATCCAGAGCGCGGCTACTGGTGGTATCGCTTGGGACGACTGCAGTTGGACGAAGGCCAGCGCGCCAAAGCGCTCGAATCGTTTGGCAAGGCGACCTCACTCGGCGGGGAGGTAACCGGCCCCAACGCGTGGCTTGCCGACTCACATAGGCTCACTGGGGACATCTACTACGGGCAGAAGAAACGACAGGAAGCGGTGATCGAATATGGCCGCTACCTCGAACTGGCCGACCGCGAGGCGATCGATCGATCCGACGTCGAAACGAAGCTTCGCAAGATCGCTCAAGGTCTGAAATAGCGACGTTTCAGTCGAGCTGATCGGGGCCAAATGCGTCTGGCAGGAGCGTCGACAGCTCGTACTCCGCATGCGCCTGGCCCGTGTAGCTCCGTATCGGGAGGCTCGGGGCCAGCTCGATCAAACATTGTCGACAGATGCCGCAGGGCGGGGTCGGCCGCGTCGCGCCGGAGCTGATCGCGAGCCCGACGAAGCCCTGCTCCCCAGCAGCCACCGCCGCCGCCAACGCGGCACGCTCGGCGCAAATCGTGGCCCCGTAGCTTGCGTTCTCGACGTTGCAGCCACTGAAGATGGCTCCGCTCGTGGTTCGAATCGCGGCCCCCACCGTAAAGCCGGAGTAGGGCGCATGTGCGTTCTGCCGCACTTCGATGGCGGCCCGCTTCAGCTCGCTCCAGGCGTCTTCATCCATCACATCGACTCCAGGACGCCGGACAAGAGGGATTCGAACCGCGACCGGACTCGGCCGGCGGTGTCTTTCACTTCTTCGTGGCTCAATGGGCCGCCCGAGAGTCCCGCGGCGAGGTTCGAGATGCACGAGATCCCCAGAACCCGAAGCCCCATATGACGCGCGGCGAGCACTTCCAGCACGGTGCTCATGCCCACCGCATCGGCCCCCAGCGTTCGAAGCATCCGCACTTCTGCGGGGGTTTCGTAGGCGGGCCCCAAGAGGCCTGCGTAGACACCGCGCGCGAGCTCGAACCCGAGTTGGGTCGCCACGCGGCCCGCGACCTCGATCAGTGCGGGGTCGAACGCCTCGGTCATGTCGGGGAACCGGGGGCCCATTTGCCTGTCGTTCGGCCCGACCAGGCTGCTCACCCCGGTGAGATTGAGCTGATCCGTGATCGCCATCAGCGATCCCACCTCGAGTGACCCCGAGATGCCTCCCGCCGCGTTGGTCACGATCAACGTTTCCGCTCCGAGCATCGCCATCAAGCGGACCCCGAACGCGACCTCACCGGGCGAGTGCCCTTCGTAGAGATGGGTGCGACCCTGCATCGCGACAATCCGCTTGCCAGCCGCCTCTCCGACGACGAGGTTGCCCGCGTGCCCCGATACGCTGGACAGCGGCATGCGGGGGATCTCGCCGTAGGGGATCGCGCGAGCGCCTTCCAGCCCATTGGCGTAGTCACCGAGACCCGACCCAAGGACCATGGCGACATCGGCCTTGCCCACCCGGTCGGCCACCGCTTCTTTGGCTTCGTTGATTGCCTGCATCATCGCGCCCGCATTGTACGCCACCTCGGCTATAGTGCCTGCCGGATGACGAGACGAGTCGCGATCGCTTGTTTGATGCCCTTGCTCGCCTGTGCAGCCAGGGGTGCCGACGGGCCCATGAGCGAAGCCGCGAGAAAGATAGTCGACGACGACAGCCAACCTCGCATGGTCGTCGAACCACCGGTTCTCGTATCGATTGTCCCCGTGGCCTCGGCCGAGGCGATCGAGCGGGATTGCTCCAGGTCTGTCGAAGAAACCTGCAATGGGCTGGACGACGACTGTGACGGCGTCATCGACGACGGTTGCGGTTACGGGACGGGCCTCATGCAGGTCACAGCGTCGTGGGACACGGGCGCAGACATCGACCTCTACGTCACGGGACCTCTCGGCGACACCCTGAGCTTTCAGCGACCGTCCACGCCCTCTGGCGCGCGCGTCGATCATTCAGGGCGAGGTGACTGCGCCGGCGACATGCCGAACCCGCAGATCGAAAACGTTCGCTGGGTGGGCACGCGTCCTGTGGGTGGAGTCTACGAGGTCGACATTCACTACTGGGGAGAGTGCATTAGCGGAGGCGGCCCCACCAACGTGACTGTTTCGGTCGCGGTCGGTCGTCGAATCGCGGGGCAGTTCCGTCAGAATTTGCTGCCCGGTGAACGAATTCGCGTCGTCCGGTTCGTCGTCCAATGATCGCTCGCCGGGACGGCGGGCTTTTCGTTCTGTCTCTGGTCCTGCAAGGATGCATCATGGGCGCCGTCGCGTGGACGGCCCGATCGACCGAGACAACCTCCGCCACTGTATTCGGTCTGGGCGCGTGCTTCGTCCCCTACGCTGGCTTGCTGCTGTTCTCTCGAGCCCTACCGGGCAAGCGCGCACTGGACCAGACCGCGTTCGTCACCGCGCTGATCTTTGGACTGGGCCTGGTGTTGGCGCCGCCGCTGTTGTCCGATGATCTCTATCGGTACCTCTGGGAAGGCCGACTTTGGTTGGAGGGGTTCAACCCCTACCAACTGGCTCCCGACGATCCAGGCCTCGCGTCCCTCCGCGACGACGTTTGGTCGAAGGTCAACAACGAGTCTCTCGCGACCATCTATCCTCCACTCTCGCAGCTCCTGTTCCTCGTCGCCCAATGGCTGGGTGGCCAAGTCTGGATGTTCAAGTTGCTCGCGTTGGGGATCCATCTGCTCTCGGTTGCGGTGGCCGCACGTGTCTGCACGAGATCGAACGCGGCCCTTGCGCTTGGTCTCAACCCGTTGTTGCTCAGTGAAGCCGCGCTCAACGGGCATTTCGACATCGCATGCGGTGTGGCGCTCCTGGTAGCGGCCTACGCACTATCCCGGCAACGTTTCGTTCGAGCCGGTGTCGCAGTCTGCGTTGCCGTGGGCCTCAAAGTCGTAGGCGTGGTGTTGCTCCCACTCTTTGCTGCGCGACCGAAGGTGTTGGTGGCGACCGGACTTGGCTCGACCCTCTTGCTCGTGCCGCTCGTCTGGTCCCGGGCGCCGGCGGATCCCGTCTCGGGGAGCGGTCAGTTCGCGATGCGGTGGCGCGGCAATGAGAGCTTGTTCGCCTTGATCGATCGAGTGTGCCGCGGGCTCTTCGAGTCGGACGTCGGCGATATTGCGGCGCGCGTAGTTACCGTCACGCTTCTGCTCGTCCTGTGCGCGTTCGTCGTGCACCGCCGTGTCCCACCGGGTAGGGCGGCGCGTGCACTCGTCTGGGCGGTTCTGCTGTTGTCCCCACAGGTGCACCCTTGGTACCTGGCCTGGTTGCTTCCGCTCGAAATTGCCGCGGGCGGTGTGGCTGGGCTGGTTTGGAGTGCAGTCGCGCTATGTGCCTATGCCCCGATCGATCGCTGGGTGGCCGAGGGGGTCTGGCGCATGCCCGTCTGGCTCCAGATTTTCGAGTATTCGGTGGTCGCTCTCGCCCTGATCCTGGATCCACGGCGTCCCAACCTCTCCACGACCACCCCGGAACGAGAGTTTCCCTTGTGATTCACGATGTTTAGGATACCATCTGCCCTCGACCCCGGATGCTTTCGGTTTTGGCTTGCAGGGAGGTCGCGAGCCCTTAGACTACGCGCCCCTGAATCCCAGGGACAGGCGGATTCACCATGTACGCGGTCATTCAAACAGGCGGAAAACAGTATCGGGTTGCCGAAGGCGACAAGATTCGCGTCGAAAAACTCGCAGGCGATGTCGGCTCCAACGTGGAGTTCACCGAGATCTTGATGGTCGGCGGCGAGAAGGTCGAAGTAGGCAAGCCGCATGTCGGTGGAGCCACAGTCACGGCCGAGATCGTGGCACAGGACCTCGCCAAGAAAATCATCGTCTTCAAGATGAAGCGCCGGAAGGGCTATCGGAACCGTCGCGGTCACCGTCAGCCGTACACCGAGCTGCACATCAAAAGCGTGAAGGGCTAAGGGAGCGCCATGGCACATAAAAAGGGTCAGGGTTCAACCCGCAACGGCCGCACCTCCAATCCGCAGTACCGCGGCGTCAAGGTCTTCGGTGGCCAGACTGTCCCCGCAGGCAGCATCCTGGTTCGCCAGGTCGGCTCGACGTTCCACCCCGGTGCGAACGTGGGCGTGGGCAAGGACTACACACTTTGGGCCAAAGTTGATGGCGTCGTGACCTTCGAGCGACGTGGCCGCACCGGCAAACGCGTCGCTGTCTATCCCGCAGACAGCTGAGCGACTCCTTGCAGGAGCGTTTTCCCGCACCCGAGTTCGATTCCCCTACGGGCAGTGTTTTTCCGCCGCCCGCCGGGCATAGGGTCTACTGCAATCGCAACCTGCGGCTCGACCAGGTCAAAGCCGTTGGCTTCGACATGGACTACACCCTCGCGATCTATCGCCAGGCCGAGATGGATCGACTCAGCATCGAGGCGACGGTCGGCAAGCTCGTCGAGCGGGGCTATCCCGAAGAGCTGCTGTCGATGAAGTACCGGACGGACTTTCCGATCCGCGGCCTGCTCATCGACCGAAAGCTCGGCAACGTACTGAAGATGGATCGCTACCGGTACGTGAAGACGGCCTACCACGGCTTCCGCCGGCTCACGCGTGAAGAGCGACGTCGGGCGTATCACACACGGCGCCTCCGGCCCGGCACCGGCCGGTACCACTGGGTCGACACCTTGTACGCCCTGTCGGAGGTCGCGGTGTACGCCGCCGTCATCGAGCATCTGGAGACGCACGGGGGCACCCTCGACTACGGGCAGCTGTTCGCCGACATTCGAGAGTGCGCCGATATCTCTCATCAGGATGGGTCGATTCTCGACGAGGTTCTGGCTGACTTACCCAGGTACGTGGATCGCGATCCCGGCCTCGGGCTCCTGCTCCACAAGCTTCGAAGCGCGGGGAAGCGAGTGTTTCTCGTGACGAACTCCGGCCCCGACTACAGCGAAGCCATGATGAAGTACCTGCTCGATGACGCGCTCGACGAGTACCCCAGCTGGCGAAACTACTTCGACTACATCTGCACAGCTTCCCAGAAGCCTCGCTTTTTCACCGAGAAGGCCCCCTTCATCGAGGTTGAATCGCAGGAGGAGTCACAGACTCCCAGCCGCGGTCGGGTCTACACCGGGGGCAACATCACCGACCTGCAGCGCGTTCTCGGTCTGGCCGGCGACGAAGTTCTCTACGTGGGCGACCACATTTACGGCGATGTGCTCCGAGCCAAGAAGGAGTCGACATGGCGCACGGCCATGATCATCCAGGAGATGGACGACGAGCTTCGGGTGCTTCGTGAGCACGCCCTCGGTTTCGAGCGCGCCGATTCCCTCACCCAGATGCAGGACGCCGTCCAGGACGAGCTCCGTGAGCACCAAGCGCGCCTGAAAAGGGCAGAACGCGCGCTCAACGAGCACGAATCGGGTCCCGAGAGGGCCACTTGGGATGCCAAACGCGTTCGTCACCGGCGCTCGATCGATCGTCTCCGGGCCCAACTCAAAGACCTCGATGCAGAGCGTTCTGCGCTGCACGAGACGCTCGAAGAGGCGTTTCATCCCTTCTGGGGCTCGGTCTTCAAGGCAGGCAACGAAGTGTCCAGCTTTGGAAGCCAGGTCGAACAGTATGCCGGGCTGTATACGTCGCGCGCGACGAACTTCACCGAGTACTCGCCCATGCACTACTTTCAGAGTCCGCGGCACCGAATGCCTCATGAGTCTGGGAACTCTCCGGGAACCTAACGCGAGAATTGTTGTCCGTCGGACGCCGCACCTGTCTATACTCCGCCCGTACTCACAACGGAGCGTGATATGGCGAAAGCGGCCACCAAGAAATCCACCAAGAAGACAGTGAAGAAGACGGCGAAAAAGTCGGCTTCCAAGAAGCGTGCGGCGCCGAAGAAGGCAACCAAGAAGCGCGCGGCACCGAAGAAGGCAGCCAAGAAGCGCGC
>RCNB010000928.1_pt1 | contig 18914 bp, 14 predicted proteins | sample 2041321 | NCBI WGS metagenome assembly RCNB01 (sample SAMN09708232, study PRJNA481090) | Marine sediment metagenome, whole genome shotgun sequencing project. | reverse complement strand
GTTATAAACGAAGATCCAGTGACTGAAGAAGGTATCGTAGAAATTTTAGGTGTAGGTAGTGAAGGCATTGATGCTGTAATGGCAAAAATTGATTCTATATTATTCAAACCTGAAAAAGGAAACGTTTACGAAGTTAAGGTGATTAAAATGTTAGACTTTGGTGCTGTTGTAGAATATATTGAAGCGCCTGGAAACGAAGTGTTGTTGCACGTAAGTGAATTGGCATGGGAACGAACAGAAAATGTTAGCGACGTTGTAAACATGGGTGATGTATTTGAGGTTAAATACTTCGGTGTTGATCCAAGAACACGTAAAGAGAAAGTATCTCGTAAGGCGATTTTACCAAAGCCAGAGGGCTTTGTTGAAAGACCGCCAAGAGAGAGAAATGACAGAGGCGGACGTGATAGTAGAGGCGGACGTGATAATCGTAGAGACGATAGAAAAAGAGATTAGAGATCCTTTTTAGCATTTATATAAAACCTCAAAATATTTTTTTTTGAGGTTTTTTTTTTTGAGATTTTGTAACATTTAATGTATTTCGTGCGTATAATATTATACACGATAAAACCTTTTGAATTAAAATTCCAAATTTTTAATGAGACAACTAAAAATAACTAAACAAGTTACGAATAGGGAAACTGCTTCTTTGGATAAATATTTGCAAGAAATAGGAAAGGTTGATTTGATTACAGCCGACATGGAGGTAGAACTGGCTCAAAAAATTAAGGCAGGAGATCAGTTAGCATTGGAAAAATTGACCAAGGCAAATTTAAGATTCGTGGTTTCTGTTGCAAAACAATATCAAAATCAAGGTTTGACCTTACCGGATTTGATCAATGAAGGTAATCTTGGACTGATCAAGGCAGGCAAAAGATTTGATGAAACCAGAGGGTTTAAGTTTATTTCTTATGCGGTTTGGTGGATTAGACAATCAATTTTACAGGCTTTGGCAGAACAATCGAGAATTGTTCGATTGCCTTTAAACAAAATTGGTTCAATTAATAAGATCAATAAGACATTTGCGAGATTAGAACAGGAAAATGAACGACCTCCTTCTGCGGAAGAAATTGCTAAGGAATTAGACATGACCATTAGTGATGTTAAGGAATCCATGAAGAATTCAGGACGACATGTATCAATGGATGCGCCCTTAATTGAAGGTGAGGATTCAAATCTTTACGATGTTTTAAATTCTGGGGAATCACCTAATCCAGACAAAAGCTTATTACACGAATCTTTAAAAGTGGAAATTTTAAGAGCTTTAGAGACTTTGACACCAAGAGAAGCCGATGTTGTTAAACTATACTTTGGTTTAGGAGATGGGCATCCCATGACATTGGAAGAAATAGGTGAAACGTTTGACCTTACGCGTGAAAGAGTGAGACAAATAAAAGAAAAGGCTATCAGAAGATTAAAACATACCTCAAGAAGTAAAATTTTGAGAACATATCTTGGCTAATAGATTAGATTAAGATAGATTTTAAAAAAGCCTGTGATTATTCACAGGCTTTTTTATTTTTTGTGTTAATTTTACAAAAAAAACATATCATGTCACACCTTATAGCACCTTCCATTCTGGCGGCGGATTTCGCAAATTTACAGAGAGATATTGAAATGGTCAACCAAAGTGAAGCAGACTGGTTTCATATTGATGTAATGGACGGCGTTTTTGTGCCTAATATTTCGTTTGGAATGCCAGTGATTGCTGCTATCAAAAAGCATGCGACTAAAATCATGGATGTTCATTTGATGATAGTGGATCCTGACAGGTTTATAAAAGATTTTAAAAAGGTGGGAGCTGATATTTTGACGGTACATTATGAGGCCTGTAAACATTTACACCGAACGGTTCAGGCCATTAAACAAGAAGGAATGCAGGCCGGTGTTTCATTAAATCCGCATACTCCGGTTGCAGTTTTAGATGACATCATAAAAGATCTGGACCTCGTACTTATCATGAGTGTAAATCCTGGCTTTGGAGGTCAGAGTTTTATTGAAAACACCTATAAAAAAATCAGTGAGTTAAAGCAATTGATCGAGAAGAGCGGATCAAATGCTGTCATCGAAATAGATGGTGGCGTCAATAACAAAAATGCCGATCAACTTGTTACTACCGGTGCTAATGTTCTCGTTGCCGGAAGTTTTGTTTTTAAAAGTGACAATCCTACCAAGACCATTCACGATCTCAAACAGTTAAAATACTAGTTGACTCAGCTATCCTCCTGCAGGTCTTTTATATTAAGTTGTAAGGAAGTGATTCCATTCCAATGGTTTTCTTCAATGGTGAAGGCAGCTTTAAAGGTTTTGCCTTGGCAGATCAGATCATATTTATGACCAAGTCTGAAGCCAATGGCATTATATGTTTTTTGATCTGCTCCTGTTATGATGTTTAATTTGAGATGGTCTTCATTTTCACCAATTCTTCTGCCATACCCGTTATCTCTTAATCCGCTGGCCATAAAGACAGGTTTCATATTCTGTGGCCCAAAGGGGCCTAACTGTTTTAGAATTCTGTGAAATTTTGAGTCGATATCAGATAGAAACAAATCACGGTCAATGATAATCTGTCGTTCAAGACATTCCCTTGGAATTGTTTGATGAACCACAGACTCGAACCGTTCTTTAAACTTCTTATAGTTCTTAGGGTCAAGGGTTAGACCAGCTGCATATTTATGACCACCAAATTGCTCGATTAAATCGCTGCAAGAGTTCAAAGCATTGTAAACATCAAAGCCTTTTACAGATCTTGCAGAAGCAGCAAGTTTGTCACCGCTTTTTGTAAATACGAGCGTTGGTCTATAGTATTGTTCAATAAGTCGCGAAGCGACTATCCCAATGACGCCTTTGTGCCATGAATCGTCATAGACAACCGTTGAAAATGCTTTTTCTTCCTTGTTTTCCTTTATTTGAACAAGAGCTTCTTTGGTAATACGTTGCTCTACTTCCTTTCTTTCAGCATTATAGGTATTGATGGATGAGGCAAACTCCAGGGCCGTTTCAAAATTTTCTTCAATAAGTAATTCTACCGCGAAAGACCCATGTTTCATTCTGCCTGCCGCATTAATTCTAGGTGCTATGATAAAAACCACATCAGTGATATCCAAAGATTTTTTTTTAACCTGGTGTACTAAAGCTTTAATTCCGGGCCGAGGTTTTTGATTGATGACCTTTAATCCGAAATAACTAAGAATTCTGTTTTCTCCCGTAAGAGGAACAATATCAGCTGCAATCGCTGTGGCCACAAGATCCAGATAGGGAACTAAGTCTTGAAGGCTTTCCCCGTTTACCTGCCCAAGAGCCTGGACCAGTTTAAAACCGATGCCACAACCGCACAATTCATCATAGGGATAGGAACAATCTTTTCTTTTGGGGTCTAAAACGGCCACTGCCTCGGGAAGGATTTCACCGGGGCGATGATGATCACAGATGATAAAATCAACACCTTTTTCATTGGCATATGCTACTTTATCAATGGCCTTTATTCCGCAATCCAAGGCTATAATCAAATCAATCTCGTTGTCTTCTGCAAAATCTATTCCGGCAAAAGAAATACCATAACCCTCTTTATATCGGTCAGGAATATAGGTGGCAATATTATGATATCGGGTTCTTAAATAATCATAAACCAATGATACTGCTGTTGTACCGTCAACATCATAGTCTCCGTAGATCATAATGTTCTCATTTTGATCCATTGCCCGCTGGATTCTATGTACCGCTTTTTCCATGTCCTTCATCAAAAACGGGTTATGAAGTTCCTCCACGGAAGGCCTAAAAAAATGTTTAGCCTTATCAAAACTATCTATACCTCTCTGTACCAGAATACTGCTCAAAATTGGATCGATACCAAGAGATTTGGAAAGTTCTTCAGTTTTGTTGGTATCAGGCTTGTCTTTTACTATCCACCGCATTTTTTAAATCATTTTTGACCCTGATTTCTTAGAAAAAAGTCAATGTGAAGATAAAGGAATTTCATGAATCACAGAGACTTAAATAATTTCTAAAATCTAGATTATTATTTTATGATTATCAATAAAAAAAGTAAACTTATTCAAGAAGATTAGATAAAATAGTTCGGATTTTTACATAAAAAAATGGTCAAGCTTACACTTGACCATTTTCAGATTAGACACATATTAGATTAAGATTTATTCATACTTCAGGGCGTCAACTGGATCGGAGTTAGCTGCCATATACGATTGTGTACTTACAGTTATCAAGGCAATAATCAATGCCACGAGGGTAGCAAATAAAAATGGTAATATTGGGATATCGATCTGATACGAAAAATTTGACAGCCAATCTTTAGCCAAAAGATAGGAAATTGGCCAGGCAAAGATATTGGCGATCAATACCAGTTTCATAAAGTCCTTATTCAGCATATTCATGATCTGCCCAACAGAAGCACCCAAAACCTTTCTTACACCTATTTCTTTTGTTCTTTGCTCTGCTGTATAAGATGCCAGGCCATATAATCCCATTGACGAAATGATAATGGCTAATATGGTTAGATATAAAAACATTGATCCGAAGTTTTCCTGTTGTTTGAACATTGATCCGAATTTCTCATCTAAAAAAGTATAACGAAAGGGATGAGATGGTTCCAATTTATTCCATTCTTTTTCTAAATAGGCAATCGTAGAATTCATATTTTCTGGTGATATTTTAAAGGCTGTAAACCAAACTTGATTACTCACCGAGAGAACCATAGGTCTTATTGGCTGTTCGAATCCTTCAATGTGAAAATCCTTTACGATACCAACAATGTTTCCATATCTTAATTCGCCTTCCTCTCCATGAAAATGGCCCATTCTTTTTCCAACTGCGTTTTCAACATTTAGACTTCTAATGGCAGTTTCATTAAGAATAAAGGTAGGAATGGAATCATTGTCTTTTTCTATATCAAACAATCTGCCTTCTGACAATTGAACATCGAGTGTTTTAAAGAAATCAAAATCAACCTCCATATTCCAAAGAGGCAGTTGCTCTTCTGTTCCTTCAAGAACGAACATATTTTGATTTGGTGTATCTCCAGGAAAATAAGAAGCTCTTGAAACGCTTTGTACGGCACTGTTTTTTAGAAATATATCTTTATAGTTTCTAAAGTTTTCAGTCATTTGATCAGTTTGAATCGGAACGATAAGTACCTGATCACCTTTAAACCCTATATCCTTACTGTGTAGATAGGAAATTTGCTGGAATATGATAATCATGCCAATGATCAAAATAATAGAGGCAGCAAACTGAGTGACTACCAAAGATTTTCTCAACATGGCCCCTCCTTTAGTTTTGGTAAGATCACCTTTTAACACAGATACAGGTTTAAACCCTGAAAGGAAAAAGGCCGGATAACTACCTGCAAATAGGCCATAGCACATGGTAACTAGTAAGGTAAAACCAACTGTTTGCCACAAATAATCATTAAATAGATTAAGGTTGGTATCCATAACATTATTAAAACCAGGTAAAAATAATTCTACAAGTATAAATGCCAGAAAGAGGGCCATAAAACTTTGAATGATTGATTCTGTCAAGAATTGAACGATTAGCATATTTCTTGAAGCACCAGAAACCTTTCTTACGCCAACTTCTTTTGCTCTTTTACCAGATCGAGCAGTAGAAAGATTCATAAAATTAATTCCGGCGATAAGAATCACAAGCATTGCGATACCTATGAATACATAGACATAAATGATATTGCCATTTTGTTGAATTTCCCAATCTTTATGGGAGTGAAGATGAATGCTTTGTAAGGGTTGTAATTGATATTCAAAACTATTTCCATTTTCAATGAATTCTTCCATTGTGACTTTAAGAAAAGTCTCAACATTAGGCTCTATTTTCTTTATGAAATTATCTCTCATTTCGACTTCAAAAGAGGCCAAATCCGTATTTTCTTTTAGTTTTACATACGTAAAGAAATTATTGCTTATCCAAATGTTTCGAATGTCGTTCTGAGCCATGAACATATCAAAGGTAAAATGAGCATGTCCTATAGGAGCTTTAACTATTCCTTTGACGATATAATCTCTTCTATTATCATAGTTTACTATTCCACCCATGGCATTTTCATCACCAAATAATTTACGAGCAGTTTCCTCCGTTAATACGATGGCATTAGGTTCATTAAGGGCCGTTTTAGGCTCACCATGAACAAATTCATAATCGAAAACGCTAAAGAAGGTACTATCAACATACACCCCTTTTTGAACATAAACTTTTGTCTGTTCATGTCTCATTAAAATTTCTTGTCGTACCGTATTTAATCTCGTGGCGGCCTCAACATCTTGAAACTCTGTTCTAAGTGCCTGAGCCATTGGGCTTGGTGATACCGGAGCATCCATTTTTTGACCCATCATATCCGCTTTGATACCGGTTCTGTAAATCCGATCAGAATCTGACCAATGTTTGTCATAGCTGGTTTCATCCTTAACAAACATAAAAACAAGGATGGTTACGGTGAGCCCAAGAGCAAGACCAAGTATATTGATAAATGCATAAACCCGATTTCTGTTGAGGTTTCTGAAGGCGACTTTAAAATAATTCTTAAGCATTTTGATAGGATTTAATTAAATGGCCGCTTGATTAAGCTTAGATCTTTTCTCAGATACGATTTGACCATCCAGAAGATTGATAATTCTTTGCGAATAACTGGCATCGTGGGAGGAGTGGGTAACCATAATAATAGTGGTTCCTGCATCGTTTAAATTGCAAAGTAATTCCATCACTTCATTACCATGTGAACTGTCAAGGTTTCCTGTCGGTTCATCTGCAAGAATCAAAGGCGGTTTGGTGACCAATGCTCTTGCTACTGCTACTCTTTGTTGTTGCCCTCCGGATAGTTGCTGAGGAAAGTGAGAAGACCTATGTGAAATTCCTATTTTGTCGATGAGCTCATTGACTCGTTTTTTGCGTTCTGAAGCACTCACTTTATTGTAAATCAGGGGTAATTCGATATTCTCGAACACGGTAAGCTCATCAATAAGGTTGAAATTTTGAAAGATAAATCCAATATTCTGTTTACGAACAGACGATCGGCCTTTTTCATTGAGACCACCCACTTCGGTTCCTTGAAATTCATAACTTCCACTTTCAGGTTTATCGAGCATTCCTAAAATGTTAAGCAACGTTGATTTACCACATCCTGAAGGACCCATAACCGAAACGAATTCACCTTTTTGAATTTCAAATGAAACTTGATTTAATGCAGTCGATTCGATTTCATCTGTTCTATATACTTTGCTAAGGTTTTCTAATTTGATCATTTTGTAAATTTTAATTGATTACTATTGTTTCATATTTTTTAAAGTCTTCATAAGAAGATGTAATAAATCGTTCTCCCTCTTCAAGACCGTCCAGAACCTGATAATAACTAGGATTTTGATTCCCCAGTTTTATGAAGCGTTTGTGTGCTTCGCCTTCACCATCAAGAACAAAGACATATTGACCACCTGAAGCCTGAAAGTAGTTTCCTCTAGGGATCATGATAGATTGTTGGGCTTTGGAGAGCTCTAATCGAACCTGAAGTGACTGGCCAATTGTGATATCCTCTGGCGTGTCTCCAACAAATATCAGCTCAATTTCAAACCTGCGATTCACCACTTCGGGCAATACTTTTTTAACTTTAAGGTCGATTAACTGGCCATCAAAAGAAAATCGAGCCAGCTGACCTGGTTTTACAGAACTCAGATAGTATTCGTCAACCTGCCCTTTGATCTTAAACCCTGCTTGCACATCTATTTTTGCCACCGTTTGATTTCTCCCGTAGGTTTCGCCAATGTCTGGATCAAAGGAAGACAGCATCCCGCTAACAGGTGCCCTTACAAGCATTTTCTCAATATTTTCGTGGATCATTTCGAGATTTCTTTGCATCATCTCTATAGATAAATTGATCTGATATATCTGAATTTTATTATCCTGGCTGCTTTTCTTCACATTGTTGTTCAGCAGGTTTCTCTTATCTTTTTGGTATTTGTAGCTTTCCCTAACATCTATATAATCATTCTTCGCAATCACATCCTTTGAAAATAACACCGAATCAGTTTTATACCTCCGCGTAGTTTCGGCCAACGAGTTTTCACTGTCTATAAGTGATTCATCCAGATTTCTTTGGTCTTTTTCGAGGGCAAGTTTTAAATTTCTAAGATTGTTGATCTGTTCAATGATAGCGGTTTCCTGATTGAGATATCCAAGGGTCGCTGACGGGTTACTCAACTGCAATATTGGAGTACCTTTCTCAACGAAAACTCCGTCTTCTATAAAGATTTCCTTGACCGATCCGCCTTCCAGAGTATTGACAAGCACCAGGTTGATAGATTCCACGTCGCCTTCAATAAGTATCATGTCTTGAAACTGACCTTCAATAACTTCCTTCACAGTTATTCTGGAATCATTGACTTTGTAGATTTTTTTGTTAAACGATTTGAATCCGAAAAATGCAAGTAGCACAAAAAGAATGGCACCGGTGATATACATTATTTTTTTCCCGGTCCATTTCCTTTTAACGATCTTTTTATCCATACCAATTTGTCTCATTACCTTAGGTTTGTTGACTTAATGTATATAGTTTCTGTAATTTGACCATTGAACTCTTTTATTATTTCTAAAGTGTACTTGTAATTCGTGATTTCTTGTTTCGGTTATGGTGTTATATAGTAATGCTTTCATGATTATTGATTTAATGGTAATTTCTTGTAGATTTTGATGATCAAGATAAAACTGATTCTAGAATGTTGATGATGCCGATGACGATGTTGATTAAAATGCTAATCATAATGTTTGTTTTTAGGGGTTACCATTTATTATTCAAACCTTGTGCCATAACCTATAAAACATGTAAAGCACAGATAATCAATAAATTATAATTTTGAATAATACTTAAAACTGTTCGTTTTCGAACATTGTGTTGTTCGTTATTGAACATTTTGTACTTTAGTGCAATTAATATCAGAAGCCATTGACATGCCTAAAACGAATGCCACTATATTGATCATAGATGACGATGAGGACATTCTTTTATCGGCCAAACTTTTGCTGAAAAAGCAGTACACGAAAATTATTATACGTGATACTCCCAAAGAACTTAATCAGCTTCTTTCATCTGAGTCTATTGATGTGATCATACTCGACATGAATTACCGAATAGGATTCAATGATGGTAAGGAAGGAATGTACTGGCTCAAACATATCTTAAGTATCAAACCTGAAATGGTAATTATATTGATGACGGCATATGGGGAAGTCGAATTGGCAGTTGATTCCATAAAAAAAGGAGCCTTTGATTTCATATTAAAGCCCTGGACCAATGAAAAATTTCTGGCAACGATTCAGGCTGGACTAAAATTGAGTAAAACCAAGCATAAGGTAGCTTTACTGGAATCCGCTAACCAGGTTTTAGAAAGAAACATAGATCAAAAATTTGGACCCATAATAGGTGCTTCAAGAGCTATGAGTGAGGTGATGAGGATTGTCGATAAGGTAAGTGTGACGGATGCTAATATTTTGATTTTAGGAGAGAATGGAACCGGAAAGCAACATTTGGCCAGAGAGATTCACAAACGCTCCTCCTTTAAACAGGGTCCATTTGTACATGTCGATTTAGGAGCTTTGTCTGAAAGTTTATTTGAGAGCGAATTATTTGGTCATAAAAAGGGAGCCTTTACGGGTGCTCAAGAAGATAAGCCCGGACGATTCGAACTTGCAGAAGACGGAACAATTTTTCTTGATGAGATCGGAAACTTACCCTACAATTTACAGTCAAAACTTTTAACCGTCTTACAAGACAGGAAGGTATCGAGGTTGGGTGAGGGGATTGAGCGCCCTTTCAATGCCCGGCTTTTATTTGCGACAAATGCCCCGTTGAATGAATGGGTGGATGAGGGAAAGTTTAGACAAGATCTGATGTTCAGGATCAATACCGTGGAAATTGAAATCCCACCACTTCGCAAAAGACCCGAAGATGTCAATGAATTTGTTCAGCATTTTCTTCAAATTTTTAAAGATAAATATCATAAATCTCATTTGTCGATTGAACAGAATGCTGTTGAATTGCTGGAGGCTCATAACTGGCCAGGTAACGTCAGGGAAATACAACACACTATTGAAAGGGGGGTCATTATGTCGGATGGGCAGGAAATAAAAGGAAGCGACTTTAATCTGAGCACGGAGACAAGTGTTTCGGCGAAAGGCGTTGAGAAATTTGATAATCTAAATATTCATGAGATAGAAAAGATGTTAGTAGAGAAGGCCTTGAGTAAAAATGAAGGAAATATATCTAAGGCCGCTAAAGAGCTGGGTTTAACAAGAGCAGCTTTATACAGAAGGCTGGAAAAGTTTAATTTATAAAATAAGGTTTGATAAAAAGATTTACCATACAAGTTACTGCCAGAATTTTTATAATTATCCTTTTTTGTGTCCTGCTTTCTTATTTCCTGGTAAGGAATATTTGGTTTAGCAGTATTGGCGTTGCCATATTGATCATTCTACAAGTATATTTTCTTATTCTCTATGTGAATAACACTAATTATTCGCTGGTAAAGTTTTTGGATGCGCTTAAAACAGAAGATTATTCTGTTTATTTTTCACCTTCTAAAAAGGGTGATTCCTTTGCGAAGGTTTATGATGACTTCAATTTGATCATTAAAATCTTTAAAAGAAATAAGATTGAAAAGGAAGCACAGTATAAATATTTCAAATACATTCTGGAACATGTAAACCTAGGCATTATATCTATCAGGAAGGAAGACCTTTATAAAGAACATTCTGATTCAGAAATTCTCTTTCTAAACAGGGCTGCTTGTGAAATTCTGAGACAACCACAGCATAAGTATTGGCATAGAATAGCATCTAATGTACCCTGGTTTGATAAAGAGGTCAAATCATTGGCTGATGGAGGAAAATCTTTGGTTGATTTTGGAGATGATATTGAAAGAAAACAATTGTCATTGGAAGTAATGGAAATTCAATTGCTCAATGCCCCGTATCTGATCATCGCTTTTCAAGACATAAGATCTGAAATTGAACAGAAAGAGATGGAAGCCTGGCATAATGTGATCAGAGTTCTGGCTCATGAAATGCTGAATTCGTTTACACCGGTAAGCTCTTTGGCTTCAACAATAAAAAGCCTAACGGAGTCAGAGAATGGTCAGCCTTTAGGTCTAGAAGCACTTGAGGAAGAAGATATTCAGGACATTAACATGGCAGCTAGCACAATCAAAAAAAGATCGGATGGTTTACTTGATTTTGTAAAAGATTATAGAACAATTTCAAATGTTCCCATACCAATACTTGAGCCAATAAATGTAAAGAAATTTCTGTCTGAAATTCAATTATTAATGTCTTCTCCTGCTCTTGATGGTGGAGTTAGCATCAAACTATTACCCATTCCGGCCAATGCCTTGGTTAAAATGGATACTAAACTCATTGAACAGGTCATGATCAATTTGATCAATAACAGTATTCATGCGCTTCGCGGAATCGAGGATCCTTTGATTAAACTAAGTTGTATAGTGGAACAGGATAAGATCATAATCCTGGTGGCAGACAATGGCAAGGGAATTGAAGAAGAGATCATGAATCAGATCTTTATACCTTTTTACACTACAAAGAAGAGCGGTTCAGGAATTGGACTCAGCCTTTCTAAGAACATTCTTAAAAAGCACGGAGGCAATTTGCTAGTAAGCTCACAAGAAGGTGTCAGCACTACGTTTTCATTGATTTTTAAGAACTGATTTTCAATTATTTTCAAAGTTAAAGTTTTGATAAAATTACTTTCTAGCAAAAATTAAGCTTGATCATTGGTTAAGTTTGTCAAAACCTGTCACTCGAAAATGAAGTTAGTTTTCTTTTTTATAAGTATGTTTTTACTGGTATCCTGCCAGGATAAAAACGATAAAAACAAGAAGGTTTTATCGGCTGAAAATGAAGTGATAGAAGTCTATAACTTTGATCAGTTTCAAGCCTTTTTATCGGATAATTCTGATCAAACATATGTTGTAAATTTCTGGGCGACCTGGTGTAAACCCTGTATACAGGAATTACCTTATTTTGAAGCGGTCCAGATGGGTCATCTTGATAAAGTCAAGGTGATTTTGGTTAGCCTTGATTTTCCAAATAAGCTAGAGAGCCAGTTGATACCCTTTGTTAAAGAAAGAAACCTTCAATCTCAGGTGGTTCTTTTGGATGACCCTCATGAGAATCAATGGATACCTAAGATTGATTCAAGCTGGTCAGGGGCTATTCCGGCTACACTGATTTTCAATAAATCTAAAAGACTCTTTTATGAAAGGTCTTTTACGAAGGAAGAACTGGAAAATGAAATATTAAAATTTACCAAAATATAGTATCATGAAAAACAAACATTATTTTTTGTTGCTAATAGGAATCGCCCTGTCAACAATATTTTCGGTTTTTGCATTTACCGGAGTGGATGCTGGAATATCAGAATTTATTTTGAGTTACAAAATAGGGGATAAGGCAGAAGACTTCAAACTTAAAAACGTAGATGGGAAAATGATTTCTCTGGCTGATTTTAAAGAAGCAAAGGGCTTCATCGTAATTTTTACATGTAATACCTGTCCTGTTTCTGTTGCAAATGAAGATAGGATCATAGCGCTTAATGAAAAGTATCAACCTAAAGGATTTCCGGTAATTGCTATAAATCCGAATAACCCTGAAATTTCGGGAGGAGACAGCTATGAGTTAATGAAAGTTAGGGCCGAAGAAAAAGGATTCAAATTTCCTTATTTATTCGATGACGGTCAGAAGGTGTATCCTAAATATGGAGCCTCAAAAACGCCTCATGTCTATATATTGAACAAGGAAGACAATGAGCTTGTTGTCAAATATATTGGATCGATAGATGACAGTTCAAGAAATGTAGGTGCGGTTAAAACCAAATATGTGGAAAATGCTGTTGATGCCTTGCTCAAAGATATGCCCGTGGAGGTTGCCAATACAAAAGCCATAGGTTGTTCCATCAAAAGTTAGAAGCCTTAAAACAGAAACGATAATTTGAAAAATATTTTTTTAATAACTCTATTTACTCTAACTATAGGAAGTTGTAGTGAGAATATTCAGCAAAAATTACCTGTTGACATAGAAAATGAAACTCAAAAACGCATAGAACTTGGATATCACTTAGGAACAGTGATTGGAATAATAGATAAAAATGGTACTCGTTACTATGGTTTCGGACAAAAGTCGTTATCAGACGATTCTACACCTGATGAATATTCAATTTTTGAAATTGGCTCTGTTACAAAAACTTTTACAAGTAGCTTACTTTCTGATTTAAATCAGAAAGGAGAAATAAGCATACAGGATTCAATTCAAACATACTTGCCAATTTTTAAAAGTGTTATAGCTAAAAATAATAAAATCATAACTCTTGAAAATTTGTCCACACACACTTCGGGACTTCCAAGAGACCCATTCAATATGGATGTGAATGATGATTATCGTTATAGAGATTATTCAATTGAAAAATTAAATGATTTTCTATCAAACTACACACTCGATTCAATACCAAATACTTACAGCTATTCAAATTTAGGAGTCGTGATTATTGAGCAAGCAATTGAATCAAAAATGAATAAAACATATGAATCTTTAATCAGAGAGAGAGTTACAGATGTTTTAGATATGTCAGACACTGAATTTAAAGTTTCTAAAGATAACAGACCAAGATATGTAACGGGTTATAAAAATGGGAAAGAGACTAATGAATTGGACACTGGAGAATTTCAAGCTATGGGAGGTTTAAGATCCACAGCTAAGGATATGTTGAAATTTTTAGGAGCACAACTTGGAATGCAACCAACTACTTTGAGTACTGCTATAAAAGAGACACATAAGATTCGTTTCAAAGATGATAATCATGTAATGGGCTTAGGTTGGGAAATATTAGAAAGAAAAGAATCGGGAAAAACAATTTATTATCACAAAGGAGGAACACCTGGTTTTTCTAGTTTTGCTGGGTTCAATATTGAAGATCAAATAGGTGTTGTAGTTCTTATAAATGGAAGAAGATATTTTAGTGATTTAGGGTTTAAAATTTTGGACCCAACTTATCCATTAAGTAAAGCTGAATAATTATTGAAAAACTGCTACTAACATACTTAAGATGTATATAATAAGTGCTAAAACGAAAGTATAAACACCAAATATGGTTTATAAATCCAGCCTGTCCAAGAGTTGGTTTTCAACAAGATTCGGAAGGGTAACTTTTAAGTTTGGCGAGCGTTGCATTTCTCTTTTTATGGCAAACATGGCCTCCTTGTTTCTCGCCCAGCTTCTTCTGGCAATACCATTATTAACGTCATAGAACAACAGGGAACGGAGTTGGATATCAGCTTCTTCCGAACCGTCCAGAACCATACCGAAACCTCCATTGATCACTTCTCCCCATCCAACACCACCTCCATTGTGTATGGAAACCCAGGTAGCTCCCCTAAAACTGTCACCTATTACATTGTGAATAGCCATATCAGCTGTGAATTGGCTTCCATCGTAAATATTGCTTGTTTCTCTATAAGGAGAATCTGTTCCACTCACATCATGATGGTCCCTTCCAAGAACAATAGGTGCAGAAATATACCCTTCTGCGATGGCCTTATTAAACGCACCAGCTATCTTGGTGCGTCCTTCGGCATCAGCGTAAAGTATACGGGCCTGAGAGCCCACAACTAGTTTGTTTTCTTTGGCATTTTTGATCCAGATAATATTATCATTCATCTGAAGTTGGATCTCTTCAGGAGCCGTCTTTTGTATCTCAGAAAGAACTTCCATCGCAATCTGATCTGACCTATCGAGATCTTCAGGATTGCCTGAAGTACACACCCATCTGAATGGGCCAAAACCATAATCAAAACACATGGGTCCGAGAATGTCCTGCACATAGGTAGGGTATCTGAATTCACCTTCCTTTTCTCCCATTACATCAGCTCCTGCCCTTGAAGCTTCAAGTAAAAAAGCATTTCCATAATCAAAGAAATAAGTGCCTTTAGCAGCGTGATTATTAATTGATTTGGACTGTCTTCTCAATGATTCTTGTACTTTTTCCTTAAAGAGATCAGGATTTGTACTGATCAAATCATTCGCTTCTTCAAAGCTAAGTCCTGCTGGATAATATCCACCAGACCATGGGTTATGCAGGGAGGTTTGGTCTGAACCTACGTGAACAAAAATGTTCTCTTTATCAAATTTTTCCCAAACATCGACGATATTTCCATGAAAAGCTATAGACACTACTTCAAGGTCATGTTGGGCTTTTTTGACTCTTTTTACAAGTTCGTCCATTTCTTTGATCAATACGCTGGCCCAGCCCTGTTCATGCCTTTTTCGCGCGGCTTTTTCGTTGACTTCAGCACATACCGTGATACAACCGGTTATGTCTCCTGCCTTGGGTTGCGCTCCGCTCATACCTCCTAAGCCTGAGGTCAAAAACACCTTTCCCCTGGAATTTTCGTCTTTTTTCAGAATTTTTCTAAAAGCGTTCATCAGGGTTATGGTAGTCCCATGTACAATTCCCTGTGGCCCAATATACATAAAGGAGCCCGCTGTCATTTGCCCGTATTGGGTGACGCCCAGGGCATTGAATTTTTCAAGATCATCAGGCTTTGAATAATTGGGCACCATCATTCCATTGGTTACGATCACTCTTGGAGCTTCTTTGCCAGAAGGGAACAATCCCATAGGATGACCAGAATACAAGTGTAGGGTCTGTTCGTTGGTCATTTGACTGAGGTATTTCATGCAAAGCAAGTATTGTGCCCAGTTTTGAAATACTGATCCGTTGCCGCCATAGGTGATCAATTCTTCTGGATGCTGAGCAACAACAGGATCAAGATTGTTCTGAATCATCAGCATAATCGCTGCTGCTTTTCTGCTTTTTGCCGGATAGTCTGCTATAGGTCTTGCATACAACTCATAATCGGGTTTGAAACGAAGCATGTATATCCTGCCATAAGCTTTCAGTTCTTCAAGGAATTCTATTGAAAGTTCAGCATGCCACTTAGCTGGAAAGTATCGCAGGGCATTTCGAACGGCAAGTTTCTTTTCTTCTTTTGAAAGAATATCCTTTCTTTTAGGAGCCCTGTTCGCTCCGGCCGGATAGCTCTTTTTTTGAGGAAGATGTTTAGGTATTCCCTGACATATTTCCTTTTTGAATTCTTGGGTTCTTTTTGTAGTAATCATTTTAAACTGATTAATATGATTCAAATAAATTGTCGTATTCGCTATAGGTATTACAATGAAATGAAATTGTAGTTAACAGATCTCGATTCTTGATCAATTGTATAGCTTTTTCAATGTCTCGTGAAAAAATTCTATCTTCTTCAGCAAAATCAATTTTTTCTCTGATTGTATCATGCACATCATCGAGTACTTCACTCGATTTTAAAGGTTTTCTAAAGTCTAATGCCTGGGCAGCACATAATAATTCAATGGCGAGAATCTTTTCAAGATTATCAATAACTCGCAAGGCCTTCCTGCCTCCAATGGACCCCATACTTACATGATCTTCCTGCCCCAGTGAGGTAGGAATACTATCGGCGCTTGAGGGGAAACACAAACCTTTATTTTCACTTACCAGTGCTGCGGAGGTGTATTGCAGAATCATAAATCCTGAATTCAGTCCTGTATCCTGCATAAGTAATCGAGGGGTACCTTCATATTTTCCTTCCAGAGAAAGGTAGGTTCGACGATCTGAAATACTTCCAATTTCAGCGGCTGCCAAACAGGCATAATCCAAAGGTAATGCCAAGGGCTGTCCGTGAAAACTTCCGCCACTGATGATTAGTTCATCAGATATGATTACAGGATTATCTGTGACCGAATTGAGTTCAATTTCCACACTTTCTTTTAAATGAAGCCAGGCATTTCTTGAGCTTCCGTGAACCTGAGGCATACATCTTAAGGAATATGGGTCCTGAACCTTTCCACAAAAGAGATGTGATTTACCTATTTCAGAACCCTGAAGAAATTGATTTATTCTTTTTGCGACGTGCATATTTCCTTTAAAAGGTCTCGTTTTATGAAGCGATTCATGAAAGGGCATTTGTGATCCCATAAGCCCCTCTATCATAAGGCTGCCAATAAGATCGGCATGCGACAGACAATTGTATAATTTATCTACACACATCACAGCATGGGCCAGAATAAATTGTGTTCCATTAATAAGTGCCAATCCGGCTTTAGGATGTAAACTCAATGGTTCTAGTCCTTCTTTTTCCAAGACTTTTTTCATGTTTCGAACCTTGTTGTTATAAATTACTTTTCCCTCTCCAATAAGCGGAAGAAAGAGATGCGACAATGGTGCCAGATCTCCTGAAGCACCTACCGAACCTTGTTCAGGAACAATCGGAATGATATCATTCTCAATATGCCACAAAATTCTTTTCAACACAGCCATGGATATTCCAGAGTAACCTTGTGCCAAAGAGTGCATTTTTAAAATCAGCATGAGTTTGGCCAGGTCTTTGTCAATAGGAGCTCCAACACCTACTGAATGACTCAGTAGAATTTTCCGTTGCAATTCAGTGGTATCATTTTTGGAAATGATGGTATCACAAAGGGGCCCAAACCCAGTATTTATTCCATAAACGGCCTTATCCTTTAGCGCTGTTTTTAAAACGATTTCATGAGATGTATTGATTCTTTCTTCGGTCTCACTGGATATAATGGCTTTCAATTCTCCATTTAGTATGGAAATTACCCGACCTACAGTAAGATGATCCGATCCGTATTTGAACATATCTTTAAATTTGATAGTATCAAATTTACAATTATATTTGATGCTTAATAATACCATTGTAATCAATTATTGATAACTATGAGGCATCAAATAGAATTTAGACATTTGCGATACTTTTCGGCCGTTGCTGAGGAGCTTCACTTTAGAAAAGCGGCTGATAAACTTTTTGTTTCTCAACCCGGGTTGAGCCGTCAGATCAAAAAAATGGAGGAAGAACTGGGGTTTCCATTGTTTGAAAGATCAAACAAACGTGTAGTGCTGACAAAGGCAGGAAAATATCTAAAAGAAGAAGTTGACCTCATATTTAAAAACGTAGAAGACACTTTTAATCATGCTCAGTTAATTCATGAGGGCATGGAAGGCCAGATTAGTTTTGGCTACGTGGGCTCGGCCATGCAAAATGTAATTCCAGAACTACTTTTAAAGATTAAAGAGGATCATCCAAAGGTTCACTATTCATTAAAGGAAATGGAAAATCCTGATCAAATTGATGCTCTTATTCAAAAGGAAATTGACCTGGCCTTTGTCAGGCTGGATAAAGTGCCAAAGGGATTGGAGATTCGATCAGTTTTTGAAGACTCTTTTTCCTTGGTATTACCAAAAGATCACCCTATAGATAAAGAAAACTTCCAAGGAATAAAAAGTGTAAAGGAAGAAGCATTTATTCTGTTTGATCAATCGTATAGTCCGGCTTATTATGAGCAGGTGATGCAAATATTTAAACGAAGTGGGTTTCACCCACTCATTTCGCATAACACAGTGCATGCCAGTACTATTTTTAGATTGGTTGAAAATAATCTTGGCATATCCATAGTTCCAAGCTCTTTAGCATTGGGCTACAATATGAAAATAAAACTTATTGAGCTTGATAGAATTCCACAGAAAACCGTTTTATCTGTGGCCTGGAATTCATCAAACAGGAACCCTATTTTAACAAAAATCTTGTCAAAAGTATTTCAAGGTTAAGTCATGTTAATCGGCCGATCGAATTAATTTTTCAAGATCAAAATGATCCTATGATCAAATTCATGACCAGATTTAATTAACACAAAATCTGGCAGCATTAATACGAATTCTTTAGTAAATTCGTTTCAAAATTTAAATAATGAAAATGAACAAACCAACCTTAGTGATTTTAGCCGCAGGAATCGGCAGTAGATAT
>RCNB010000926.1_pt1 | contig 18937 bp, 16 predicted proteins | sample 2041321 | NCBI WGS metagenome assembly RCNB01 (sample SAMN09708232, study PRJNA481090) | Marine sediment metagenome, whole genome shotgun sequencing project. | reverse complement strand
AAAGCTGGACAAAATTTACTGCCGGCTTGCCTACTGTTTCAGTCATGGATATGGCCATACAGGAACGTGAAAGCGACCTGGTTCTGGGCACCCATGGCCGGGCGGCCTATGTCATTGATGATTTCAGTGCTCTGCGGAACCTGTCAGCTGAGGATTTCGAGGCACGACTGAAGGTCTTGTCCGTTTCACCCGGCCAGCAATATAATGCCCGGCAATCACCCTCTTCCCGTTTTACAGGTTCTGGTGAATTCCGCGCAGACAATGAGCCATATGGTGTCATGTTGACATTCATGGCCAGTGGAGAAGATCTTCCACATCCTGATGCAAAAGCTGAAAGGACCCGGAAAATTGGTCTGCGCGAAGCAGCGGCCAGGTCCGGAGTACAAAAAGACGAGCAAGGGCAAGATAAAGAGGCATCCAAACCAACCCGGCTTTCAGTCACAATTAAGGATGCTGATGGTGAGACCATCCGTTCTTACAAGACCGACGTGTATCAGGGCATTAACCGGTTGACCTGGTCTATGCAAAGGGACGGTATCAGACCCGTATCTACCGACAAACAGAAAGAGCCTGATAACGGTCTGCCAGCAGGCCCAATGGTCTTGCCTGGTCACTACGAAATTACCGTTGAACTCGCAGAATCCAGCGCCACAACCTCAGTGGAAATACTCAAAGACCCACGTAGTCCTTATTCCATGGAAGACCTGCAAGCCAATTACGATGCACGTTTGTCATTAATGACCATGCAGGACACCGCCAATCGGGCCCTGCGACAGATTAACGCGGCGCGTGCTGATATTGAAACCATCAACAGACTGTTGAGCCAACAACTCGAGCAGAACGAGGATGAGAATCTTGAAGCGCTCAAAAAGCAGACTGAAGAGGTCAAGACGGCGCTGGATGAACTTGAAAAGCTTTACAGGACACCGAAAAATACCAAGGGTATCACCTATGACGGCGATACGGTTGCAGCAAAACTGGGTGCGGCCGGTTCCTATGTACGCCCGGGTAATGGTGCACCTTCAGCAACTGCGGAGAACTATTTTGAAATGCTGCGTTCCTCGCTGGCCCTCGCAACTGACAAGGTTAATACCTTTATGGCTGGAGACCTGGCAAAATTGCGTGAAAGGGTGAACAGCGCCGGAATTACCCTGCTTAGTGTCAATGAAGCCATAACATTACCGGAATAGCTTTTACATAAATCAAATGGTCTTAAGCTGACATCAGGCTATTTTTCGAGCACGTATAGCTGCCAAAGATCCTTACGGGTCATTTGCAAAAAAGGACTCATAGCAAGGCAGCCTGTTTTTCCGATGCTATTCTCAAGATAATGCATCTCTTCAAACTTGGCCCTGGTACGCTCCCCTACTGGTGTGTCCAGGCCATTCTCACGCATCATCAAGACACCCTTGGCACGCAACGCCAACTCCGTGTAGAGACGGATGTAACAAAGCATATCCACGACTACAGGCCCTTCAAACTTTTGTTTCAAGTCCTGGAGAAACCGACCAATTCTTGATTCAGTAAATCCAGGAGAATTTATCTGCTCCAACAGCATTGCATCTTCGTCAAAGTCGACTTCCAGCCATTCATGCATGGCATGGGCGCCTTTCTGGAATACAAGGAGAAAAACAGGTGGTAAAACCACCAGTGTGCCAATAGTGGTCAAAATGGGGGTGCCGGGAAAGTGATTGAACGCAGAGTGGATGGTAATTGCTACAATGAATCCGGGCAAATACAGTAGCGGGTTGATCTTCATGCTGCGTTCTGTCAGCACCTGCGCCATGACACCAAACAAGGCCATAACCCCCCCGTGCATGATGGCAGTCCCGAACCCGCGAACAACCCATACCGCAATATGGGCATCGGATGCCAGGTAAAGATAATAGAAATTCTCGACCACGCCAAAACCGGCACCTACGGCAAACCCCAAAATCGCGGCATCGACCAAAAAACCGATACGATTGGTCCTGAACAGGAAGATCATCACGGATGCCTTCAGACCTTCTTCAAGAATGGGGGCAGCATATCGGGAGTAGGTTTGGAGATTCCAGTCCAACATACCAATGGCATAACCATTGAGCCAGTAACCGGCGATTGGTAACAGGGCGCCTGCCAGAATGACCCACAGGATGGTACGGAAGCTGACCAGCTTGTAACTGTCCATATATAAGAGGACGACAAGAAATATCAATACCGGTGACAGCCCCACGGTCGCCTTGATGAGCAGATCACCCAACATTTTTCGTCCTGATTATTTCTAGAATTCCCATGCAGCGCTATTCTGCGCGATAAGCCGGCAGTTTGCACTCACGCTGCAGGGTTATTGAACCTGTTATAAAATTTTCAGCGATATCATAATTTCATCGTCACGTTTTTCACCACTTTGGAAGCCGGCAGCATAACCAGCAGACAGCGTCATCGCATGCCGGTGGCTTAAGGTAAAGTGCAGATCCAACTGGAAGCCGGCACTGGTGAAGGTGCGTTCAAATCGCTGACCAGGGTCGGTAATCAGTCCAGCGACAAAAATAGCAGGGCGAACCCAACTCAGATAGAGACCTGGAGATCCCAGCGAGCGGAACCGTATAGGCGGCAAGTTCCATTCAGCCACGGATTTTACAAAGTCCCGTGCTCCGATGGCATCGATTTCGAACCCGGGCATGCTGTAATACTTGCGGTAGCGTTTGACTTCCCGGTCATCCACATAGTTATTGCCAAAACCTCCAAAGTAATAATTGGTCAACGTATTCAGACGGTTGCCATTGGCGCTGCCGGCGGCATTATAGAACCAAACCGAGGAGTGCTTCCATGGCAGTGCAAAACCAAAATCCAGCCCCAGGCGAAGTTTGGGTATGGTGTCGTTATTGGCATGATCAACCATTGCAATCACATCCCAGCGCCAGCCTTTTTCGTGATCAACTGCGCCCAGCGACTTACGCGTATTGCTATAGTTGAATTCCACTTGCCCGTGCAAGATATCTTCAAAAAATAATGTCGGCACATTCTGATTATTCGGCAAGGTGTCAAGGCCTTTGAAGTAAGCCACATCTGCAGAAAAATCGAGCTGTCTGGGATTGTCATAAATCAATGCTTTTTCGTATCCGACCATAAAAGCGTCACCCTTTCGACTGCGTTTTGTCGGACCAAAAAGATCGTAAAAATCTGCATCATTGTGCCGGTAACGGGCGTGCCAGTTCAGCGCCCGGTATTCAACGTTGATATGGAGTCTCTCGTCGGACTCGACCTCACTGTCCAATGAATAAGAGGCACTGATATCAAGACTGTGAAATTGCACCGGATCATGAAACCTGACGACATAACCCAATGCAACGGAATCCCTGTAACCTTCGATGATCGGATAGTGGGAGCCTAAGCCCAACTCCTTAATAGGTCTGTATTTACCTTGATGGGTAATCTTTTCTTCATAGTCCACATCACGCAATGTTTTGACCACCGACCATTGATGAACGTCGGGGTTTTTCTTGGCAAACTCAGCACCCAAAAAGGTTATTGCACTGAGATCTTCAAGCGGTACCGGATCAATGATGGCCGGCACAAATCCCTGGCCAGTGTATTCGAACACCATCAGGGACCCATCCTGCATAGGAATTGGCCGGAAAAACCCTGTTTCGGCATTACTGACTGCTTCCAACTCATGGGTAGCGAGTTCATAACGAAATATATTGGACACACCGGTTAGATACGAACTGCCAAAAAGGTATTTCCCGTCTGGCGAAAACACAAATCCTTCGGGAACAGCGATACCAAAATCAAATTGAGTGACTGCCTGAGTGTCACCTTCTTTCAAGTCAGATATACGATATACCTTGAGAAATTGATCACCGTTTATCTCACCAATAGAAACCGAAATGAGCGTTCCATCCGGTGAAACATCCATCTCATAGGCCACCTGCCCCTGTGGCCAGGTATATATTTGATTCCATTCGGTATATGGATGAGGGATCCGTACCAGCGAAACATAACCATTCAAATGTCGCAAACCCAGTAATGACTGATCCGCCTTGTTGAAGGCCAGGTCCCCGATACGGGCATCCTTGATCAACATTTCCTTTTTTCCGGAACGAACGTCAATGGCCATCAGATCGCGGTAGCCAAAATTATCGGCCGTATAGAAAAACGTTTTGCTTTGAGCATCCCACGCAGGCGATGTCACCCGGTAGAGCATCGGGCCTTTTATATCGGCCAGTATCTCAAGCTCCCCGTCTTGCAGGGACAATAAACCAACGTGTGCAACTACCCCAGGTAAACGAAAACCAGCAACCAGTTGCTGGGACTCCTCATCAATAAAGGCGCGCGACACAGATCCCAGCGGTTCCTTGATCAATGGCTTTGCAGGCGTTAACGCTTGCTGCCGGACTCTTGATAAGTTGGCATGCTGAAAGGCTTTTTCAAAAACGATCCAATTATCCCAGACGGCCTCCAGATCTTTGCCAAACACCTGTTCAAACTGTTTGGAATAATACCGCTCACTGTCTTCACCACGTTTCAGCCAATCAATCACATGCTGGGGAGAATACGTCAGTGCGAGATAAGTCATAAAGCGCGTGCCATACAGGTAGGCATTCGCCCCCACCTGAAAATCCACCTCCGTACCTTCAGATACCAGACCCAGATTACTGTAGAAATGCGCATCATCACGAACCATGGCCCGGAATACCATTTCGTCGTAGGCACCCTGTGCCCGCCCGATACCGCCTGACAACCAGGTTTCCATAAAGGTTGCACTGCCTTCCGCGTACCATCGGGGAGAACTGCGTCGCGGCGTGGTCAGATAGTTGTATATGATGGTTTCAGGATGTTCGTCCGTTTGTACAACCTTGCCACCAAAGAAACGTCGCCATTTTCGATCCTGCTGGTTGGAAACATCCATGGTCGCAATGTGGACCAGCTCATGGTTCATCAACATAAAGAACCGTTCACTGCTGGGCATGGTTTCAAGCGTGCGACTTTTTGGTGCGATATCGATCATGACCAGATTTCCTGGCGACACCAACGCTGCACCATTTCCGTAATCGGTGAAGTCACTCAGCAATATGGTGGTTTTGTCGTAAGGTTCCCAATCGAAAATATATTTTTGGAATTCCAGTGAATTGTGGAACGTGCGGGTGATATGAGGTACCAGGTAGGTTTGAAAAGGGTCGAAATACAGCAACCGTAATTCGTCTGTTTCCAGTAAGTCCGTTTCAAATGGCGCCGCGCTGATCTGTCCGCTCAGCAGGCAGGAAAATAAAAAAACCACGAGCTTGCGCTTGCTCACCGCCTATCTCCTTCTAATTATTATTGTGACCAAGCATACTACTAATCAGGAATCTGTACATTCAAGGCCAAAAAAAACCGCCTGCAAAAGCAGGCGGTTTAGGCAGAATCAGAGCAATGAGAGACTAATCTCAGATTTACCTGATCGCATTCCGAAGTGCGTCGTTTTGTAAAGCGTTACGGAAGGCGTCGTTTGACAGCGCATTGCGGAAAGCGTCGTTCGCCATTGCATTGCGGAAAGCGTCACTTGACAGCGCATTACGGAAAGCATCGTTGGACAAAGCGTTACGGAAAGCATCATTTGACAAGGCGTTACGGAAAGCATCATTTGACAGTGCATTACGGAAGGCGTCATTTGACAATGCGTTACGGAAGGCATCATTTGACAGCGCGTTGCGGAAGGCATCATTTGACAATGCGTTACGGAAGGCGTCATTTGACAATGCGTTACGGAAAGCGTCATTTGACAGTGCGTTACGGAAAGCGTCATTTGACAGTGCGTTGCGGAAAGCGTCATTTGACAATGCGTTGCGGAAAGCGTCATTTGACAGTGCGTTGCGGAAGGCATCATTTGACAAGGCGTTACGGAAGGCATCATTTGACAAGGCGTTACGGAAAGCGTCATTCGACAATGCATTCTGGAAAGCGTCATTCGATAACATGTTACGGAATGCATCACTTGACAGTGCATTACGGAAAGCTTCATTTGACAGCGCGTTGCGGAAAGCATCATTTGACAATGCGTTGCGGAAGGCGTCATTTGACATTGCGTTACGGAAGGCCTCGTTGGACATGGCATTTTGCATCGCTTCGCTTTCCATTGCGTTCTGGAAGGCATCACCCTGGTTGGCTAAAGCATTCCTGAATGCATCATTTGACAAGGCGTTACGAAATGCTTCATTGGCAAACGCGTTACGGAAGGCGTCATTTGACAATGCGTTACGGAAGGCGTCATTTGACAATGCGTTACGGAAAGCGTCATTTGACAATGCGTTACGGAAGGCCTCATTTGACAGCGCGTTGCGGAAAGCATCATTTGACAATGCGTTACGGAAGGCGTCATTCGACAAGGCGTTACGGAAGGCGTCATTTGACAAGGCGTTACGGAAAGCATCATTTGACAATGCATTGCGGAAGGCATCATTTGACAGCGCGTTACGGAAGGCATCATTTGACAATGCGTTTCGGAAAGCCTCATTAGATAATGCGTTGCGGAAGGCATCATTTTCCAGTGCATTACGGAAAGCGTCATTTGACAAGGCATTACGGAAAGCATCATTTGACAGCATGTTGCGGAAAGCATCATTCGACAGGGCATTACGGAATGCTTCATTCGATAATGCATTACGGAACGCTTCATTGGAAAGCGCATTGCGGAATGCATCACTGGCCATCGCATTGCGGAAGGCATCATTTGACAGTGCGTTCGCAAAAGCTTCATCGGTCACAATGAGCTGATAAACATCGGTTTGCATCAACTCGGCAACACTCTGATCGCCAAACTGAACATCTTCACTGTTGATCTGCTCTCCACGGTATCTTTCTGCAGGAACAATCGTTCCAGAGACTTGATCACTATCAGCCGGGAAATCTCCACCCAGGTAAGCAACACCGCCTATGACGATTGCCAACGCGGCTACCACTATCAGGGTCTTCTGATTGTTCATGCTCATATACCTTGCTCCTCTTATAATTTAAATCATCAAGACCGCTGCGGGTCTCTGATTCTAATACCACCCTGAATCAAAAAAGTTGGTGGCTATGAAAATAATTAATGAATCTTACTGCTGTGAAACACTCAACTCGGCCTCACGAACCAACTTATTATTTGCAAAAAATTTCAAATTCAGAGGTTTGGTTTGCTCATGTACCGACGTACGTCTCAACCTCATTGTGTAGTGCTGCTCACCACTGCTGATGAGATTGACAGAACCATCTGACTCATTAATCACACCCCTGTCGTCCTGCATGGGAGTAATGTCTTCAAATGCCAGGCCCCTTTTGGAAAAATTCACGACGACTTCTGCAGGCCCATCCGAATTCAGTTGTATATCAAGAACAAATAATTCATCGGTGTTCCTTAGTTCTACAACACCACTCAGTACATCCGTATTAAGAAGTATAGACCCTAATATGTCTTCCTGGTTTGTCAGCGGATTTTTCACCATGGTGCCGACCATGTTTGCGCTGTCCTGATCGCTAATCGGTTCAGACCCCATTTCATAAACGCCAACGGTCAATACCACGCCGGCCGCCAGGGCGAAACCGGTACGCAACCAGTTGCTATTCAACCAGCTGCCGAACAAGCCATGTTTCCCGTCAGAAGCATTGTTCACTACAGGCAACCTGACCTGTTTCTCAATGACATTTTGCAGATAATCAGGTGGTTCACGTTCGGGTACCTGGTCCAAAAGACTACTGATTGCAGTGAGTTCTTCGTTGAGGTCACGCACCTGTTCAGAACTGGCCATCAAGCGGTCAAGTTCAGCCTGCTCTGTTGCGTTGAGTTCACCATCTACGCTTCCGTTCAACAGGTCGTATACATGTTGATCGATCAGAGGTTTATCGTTGTTGGAATGTTCATTCATGACTGCCCGCATCCTTGATTCTGGCTTGCGTCATTCTGGAGTGTTTTTTTCATTAACTGGCGGGCGGAATACAGCCTGGACTTCACGGTTTTTACAGGCAATTGCAATATTTCACTGATCTGCTGATAGCTACAGCCTGAAATGTGCTTTAGAACAACTACCGTTCTGTAATCTGCGCTCAGCAACATCAGTGCACCCTGTACCCGGTTGCAGAGCCTTTTTGAATCCAGATCTTCTGCAGGACCTTGCCACGGTGAAACCTGGCTGTCATCCAGAGGCTCCTGCTTTTTGCGTTTTTTAACCTGGTTAAGAGCTTCATTGATTGCTATCCGGTATACCCAGCTGAAAAATTTGAATTTCGGATCGTAGTCAGCGATATGCTCAAACACCTTGAGAAATACTGTTTGAGTGGTATCTGCTGCGTCATCCGTATTCCCCAGTATGCGATAGGCTGCGTTGTAAACAGGCCGTTGATATTGGCTAACCAGTTGCGACATCGCATTCCGGTCACCCCGCTTACAGTCGTTTACAAGGGCTGCATCCTTGTCCTTATACATAACTACATGCCTGGACAGGAAAAGTTGGTGGGAACATGTAGATTATTTTCATGGGCAGCTGGAATTCTGCAATTAGTCACTCGCTGGGACAATCTCAAACAACTTATCAAAGCCGGAATAACAGAAAATATCGTGGATGTGATTATTAACATTAATCAACTTGATACCGCTACCGGAAGCCATCAGGCGCTTGTGGGTTTTCAGTAACACACCCAAGCCCGCACTGGATACATAGGCGAGCTTCGACATGTCCAGCACACACTGGCCTTCGACCTGGTCCAGAAAATTCTGTGCCTTGACTGCCTGGGCTGCATCCAGACGTCCACCCACTGAAACAATGCCATCGTCGACAATTTCAATTTCAAACATCGTTTATTTCCTATCTATTATAAAGGTGATCTTGCTCTGCCGGTTCCGGTATTGATAATGAATGGAATCGACCATTTTGAGTACCAGGTACAGACCCAGTCCGCCTGGTGTTCGCTCGTCCAAAGGCGCGTCTACATCAACGCCTCCAGTACTGGTCGGGTCAAATCTCTCCACGTCATAATCCGTCAGGCTGACCTCAATACCATGCTCATGCGACACCATCTGGATCAGAATATCCTCATTGGACTCAGTATTGTATGTCACCATATTGACGAACAACTCTTCGGTTGCCAAGTCAACTACGTTGCGCAGATTCGATTCCAGTCCTTCTTTGAGGAACATGGATTCCGTCATTGACACAATATTCTTGAGTTCATTAAAGCTGCGTTTGAATTTTTGTTCCATCTTTTTCTTCCTTTATCGAAACTGGCGGCAAGCTATTATTCCGGCAAACGACGAACGAGCACCAACGTTATGTCATCGGCCTGTGGTGCGTCACCACCAAATTCCATGGCCGCCTCAATCAAGAGTTTGCTCAAGCCGGCCATTGATAATTGATGGCTGGTTCTGAAAATTTCAGCCACCCCATCTTCACCGAATTCTTCTCCCTCAAGATTGGCGTACTCGTAAACACCATCCGAAATCAGCCCGAGAATATCACCCTGTTCCAGGCTCAGGTCAGCAGACTCCTGCCTATTATCAATATCCATGATGCCTACAGGGAAGTTGGTCGGCTTGTGCCAGTGACAGCTCTTATCCGCAGCCCGGAAATGCAATATGGGTCCCTGCCCGCCCGAATGATAATTGACGCGATGTGTTGCCGGATCAAGAAACCCCATAAAGGCGGTGATGAACCGATCATCGGGCAGGTCCTCGGCAAGCTGATTGTTCACGTGCATATAAGCATTGTCCAGGTCGGCACCGAGTCTGAACGCAACCCGCAGCATGGCTTGCATCTGCGTGGCTGATAACGCCGGACCAAAACCATGACCCGTGGCATCTCCCAACAACATGAACAAACGGTCTTCCAGTACCACCAGGTCAAACAAATCACCACCGGTATGGTCGGTCGGCTTAAAATCTCCATGCAGGTCGTAACCTTCAACATCGGGCATGGTATCCGGCAAAGTGCTCATCTGGATATCACGTGCTACCGCGACTTCCTTGCTGAGTATTGCATTGGCAAGCAATTCATCGGTCATGTATGAATGCTGAATAGCCACCGCGGCCTGCGCCGCCAGTGCCGGCCCGACCCATTCATCATGTTCATCAAACTGACCGACTTCTGCACCCAGCCATTGCATTACACCCAATAATGAGTCATCCGAACCGAGGATGGGGATGTTTAACAGGGAACGTGTTTCGCCACCTTCGATTTGAATAGGGTGCTCAAGAAACAAGCCGTCATCCCGGCACTCGTGGATATTGCTGATCGAAAGATCACTTGCACACTTTCCGGCCCAACCCTCACCGATCGTCAGTTTGGCCGGGTTATCGCTGGCCGGAACCACCTTTACGAGTTGCCGGGAACTCTGATCCAGCAACCACAACACACCGGTTTCAGCAACAATCGCCACCTTGCCAACCTCGATTATTTCGCGCAAAAGCTCCGGCCTTGCCTCCGGTGCTGCAAGGCGGTGCATGATATCAAGAATGCTTACAAGTGATTCGCGGGTAATCTCGTTTGGGTTAGCGAGGTGCTTCATAAATTGCTACTTATTTGTTATTTACTGATAAATATAACAAATTTATGCACAGGATGTTATGCACAGGACGTTATGCACAGGACGTGCGGTACTTCGCGAAAGAGCACATGGATGTGAGGCGCGAAGCCTTTCAAGCTAGCGAAAGAGCACATGGATGTGCGGCGCGAAGCCTTTCAAGCTGGCACCAGCATTGAATATCAAACCAAATCACGCGGCAGTCATTAAATGCCGCTCTGAGCACCTTTTACTCTATGAGATCAGCACCCGCCATTCACCGCGACATGGGCATCTCTCTCCTGAGATACATCGTAGACTCACCCCAATCAACCAACCTCAACCACCAAACGCTGCAAAAGCCCCAACAAATAATCAACATTATCCAGATGAGTCCGGAAATGCAAAACAGCCAAACGCAGTACAAACTTGTCATCAATCAATGTCGAACTGATAAACACTTTTCCATCTGCCCGGATCGCTTCAACCAGTCGCTCATTAAATTCATTTTGGTCGCCCTGATCGGGAAGAAAGCGGAAAGTTGCCACTGACAACTCCGGATACGGTCCCACTTCCCATCCCGGCAATTTCTCCAACTCTTCATGAAAATACCGGGCCAGCCAGATTTTCTCCGCCAAAGCCGCGCGAAATGGCGCCAGCCCGAATAACTTCAAAGGCAACCAGAAACGCAACCCCCTGAAGGGGCGTGACAGTTCCAGTGACAAATCTGCCGGCGAGTAGTGCCCATCGGTATTGCTCGCGTCCTGCATATAGTCAGCTTCGTAACTCTGTGACCGCGCCAGCCATTCAACATCCCTGACCAAAACCGCGCCCGACCCATAGGGAAGAAACATACCTTTGTGGGGATCCAGTACGATGGAATGTGCTCTATCGAGATCACGTAACACTTGCCTGCCCTCTTCGCAAAGCAGGAAAAACCCGCCATAGGCCGCATCAACATGCAGCCATAGGCCATGTTGCTCAGCCAGCGCTGCTATTTCAGAGATGGGGTCCACGGCACCGGTATCAGTGGTGCCCGCTGAAGCCGTGACCAGCCAGGGTCGCAATCCGGCAGCCTGATCCTGCAAGATCATTTCCTCCAGCGCAGGCACGTCCATCCTGAACTGATCGTCCATTGGCACATGGCGCTTTTGGCACTCGCCCAAACCGGCGGCGCGTATTGATTTATCTACGCAATGATGCGTATCTGCAGTCATGTAAATACAACTGTTTTCAATATCCCGGGAACGAATACCCATTGTTTCCCGTGCGGCTATGATCGCTGTCAGGTTTGCAATGCTGCCACCCGAGGTCAGATCACCGCCTGATGTTGCAGGATAACCAACCAACCGGGTCATCCACTGTACCAGGTGTTGCTCCATTTTTGCCGCACCGGGGGACGCATAAGAAATACCTGAATAACGATTGGTTACATCGGCGAGGAAATCACCCAGAGCAGAAGGATAAATACCCCCACCGGGCATGTAACCCAGGTGGCCACCGGAAGCAGGATTAATACCTTCTGTATTCACTGCCTTATCCAGTGTTCCCAACAAATCTGCCAAGTCCTCAGCCACTTCACCAAATGGCTGATCCAATAAATCACTTAAACCACCGTCCACTTCAAAAGCCTTCATGCCTGGCAGTTTTTCCAGAAATGATTCTGCATAATCAATCGCTTGCTCTGTCATATTTTTTCGCTGGCCTGCAGCCGGATCAAGCATGACGGCCATCTTTTCAAGTTGCTCTAATCTATTCCGCATTTTAAAAACCCGTTTCTGGATTGATTTCTGTAATTAAGGGATTCATCGATATATCATCGATACATTATTTCAGACTTGGGCCTTAAAAAGGATACAAAATGACCCGATTGGAGAAAGAAAAAGAAGATCAGACCGGGGTTCGATCGGAAGAATTCGCCGAAGTCGTGCTTGAACTCGGCCGGGGCCTATTATGAGCAAGACTCAGCCAACTATTAGAACACCCGGGAAAACCATCGCAATTGCAGGTAACATCGGCACGGGCAAGTCATCACTGGTTGAATTCCTGACCCGGACTTACGGAATTCAGCCATTTTACGAACCCAATGACGAAAATCCTTACCTTCCCGATTTTTACCAGGATATGAACCGTTGGTCTTTCCACTCCCAGCTCTATTTCTTAAGCAACAAATTTCGCATGCACCGGCAATTGGACAAGATGTCCGGTGTTGTCGTGCTGGACCGGACCATTTATGAGGATGCGGAAATCTTCGCCACAGCACTGCACAAGATGCGCAATTTTACTGGACGCGACTGGGATACCTACTGGAATTTCTACCAGATCATACTTGATGCTATCCGGCCACCTGACCTGATGATTTACCTGCGTTGCTCCATGCGCACACTCCGCAAGCGCATTCGCTTGCGTGGTCGGACAATGGAACAGGATATACCACTCTCATACCTGAAAAGACTGGAGGGTCTGTACGAACAGTGGCTAAGCTCATACGAGTTCAGCGAGGTGCTGGTTCTTGAAACCGACAAACTCGATTACATCAATGATATGGTGGATTGCCTCGATGTGATGGAACGGGTAGAAGCCTTATTGCCTGCTACACTCAAACGCTCTGAATAGTCCCACACGATATAACATTGTTTTTATGTATTTTTATTCACGCAAACTTGGCTATAGCCACTTTACCATTCTGGCTATAGCCACTTTGCCATTCTGGCTATAGCCACTTTGCCATTCTGGCTAAAAACAAAAAGGCGTCACTCCAAGTGGCTATCAGAAGCCAATTGGAATAACGCCTTGGTTCGATTTAATATCTGAATGCGTCGTAAAAATTCTGTATATCACCAACCCCAGGGAACTTTGAAGTTACCATTGAGTTTTCTGAATTTGGCTTTTCCTGCTTGCGTACCACGAGGTCTTTTCAGAAATATATACCCCTTCTGAGTCCTCTGTGCCCCCGGTATTGTCTTACCATTGCGACCGATCAACGGTTGTTTAAGAACATCCCAGCCGAAAAACTTACGATATAGCCTGAACACAATATAGACCAGTAGCAACCTGGGTAAAATAATTACTATACTTTCAAACATATTACTATCTCCTCAAATGTAGTCCTTTGATTGCGGGACCACTAAATGATCAGAATGGCCTATAAAGGCTATCCTCAAATCACTTTAGGGAGACTTTAGCGTTTACGGGAAATCCGCAAACCACTATTCCATGTCAAAAATTTCTCCGGTCATCCAACCGGGAAAACCTCACCAATCACTGGCGATTGACTGAACAGGCACCATGCCTGTTAGCTGTTTTGGTTCTTTTTATACTGAGGGGATACACAGCAGTCTGATTTTTTAAAACCCCATTAAAATCACACTTACTTCGGAGGGGTTCCCCAACCCTTCGTACACCTGAATCGTTTATTCCTGTGTATGTCTAATATATAGCATAGACCATGAGTCAATCAATTACTTTATGACACAAGTCATGGAAATGCTCAAAACATTACCATCAATCGGCCGATTCAATGTCTGTAAATGACGGTACTTCAGCACTGCGTATGTGCTCGAAAATGAGCTCGGTTTCAATATGTGACACTTCCTCGCGTGAAGTAAATGCCGTCATCGCAAGGTGGCGCAGGTGATCCGAGTCGCGGGCCCAGACATGAATCAGGAAATCGATTGGCCCGGCGACATGATAAAACTGAACCACCTCTGGCAAACTCAACGCATGCCGGTGGAAAGCTTCCACATCCGGCTTGAAGTGACGTATCAACCTCACCGCAATCATGGCCTGGATACCCACACCCAGACTTGCCGGATCGATTTCCGCATGAAAACCGCTGATTACACCAGAATTCTGCAAAACCCGAATTCGCACCAGGCAGGTTGAAGCTGCCAGGCCAACCTTACGGGCGATCTCTTTGTTGGAAATACGAGCATTATTTTGTAACAGAGTCAGAATTTCGTAGTCAATTCGATCCAATGTCCTTTTCATCACAATAATCCGTATATTATTCGTTGATATCAACTGAATAGGAATATTATTCTATAATAGCTAACAACACCAGAAGATATGACACCCTCCAGTTCAATAGAAATGTACCTGGATGGATCTGCAATCAAACTCGAACCCGGGAGGCGCCATCGGCGTAAATCTTATGAAACATCGTAACCCAGTAGAAACCCTGGCCAATACACGACATGAATTTGGTGAGCACGGTGGCGTTAACATGTCCGTGGAAGCCAGTACCACTTTCACGGTCATGCATTCAGACACGATGCCGGATCTCTTTGGTGGAAAAAAAGGACCCGATCAAGGCGGTTGTTATCTCTATGGACGTCACTTCAACCCGACGGTTTACAACCTTGGCAAACAACTCGCAGCGTTGGAAGGCACCGAGGCGGCCTATTGTACGGCCAGCGGTATGGCAGCCATTTCGGCAACCATGATGCAACTGTGTGATGCCGGCGACCACATCGTATCTTCAAACACGGTTTACGGTGGCACCTATGCTTTATTCCATGACCTGCTACCGCCCAAAACCGGTATCACCACCACTTTGGTCGATATCTCGGATCTGGATGCGGTTGAGGCTGCTATCACTGATCGCACACGTGCGATATATACCGAGAGCATAGCCAACCCTACCCTGCGTGTTGCTGATATTCCACGCCTGGGCGAAATTGCCAGGCGGCATGGTATAAAACTCGTGGTGGACAATACCTTCAGCCCGCTGATCCTCAGCCCCAAAAAGCTGGGGGCTGACATCGTTATACATAGTATGACCAAGTTCATCAGTGGTGCATCCGATTATATAGCCGGTGCCATTTGTGCTGATGCTGAATTCATCCAGCAATTGATGGACCTGCACACCGGTATGCTGATGATTCTTGGCCCAACCATGGATCCACAAGTCGCTTTCAACATCAACTTGCGTATACCCCACTTGCCATTGCGCATGACCGAACATAGTCAACGCACACAATTGTTTGCTGAACGACTGCACGCAATGGGTATGACGGTTACCTACCCTGGCCTGTCTGACCACCCGGATCATGCATTGATGAGCGAACTACATTGTCCGGATTATGGTTACGGCGGCATCCTGACACTGGATATGGGCACCGTAGAACGTGCCTACGAGTTACTGGATCTGCTGCAGAATGAATACCGCTTTGGTTATGTCGCTGTCAGCCTCGGATATTTCGATACCCTGATGTCCTGTTCCGGTAGCAGCACTTCCAGTGAAATGACGGATGAAGACAAAACCGCTGCACATATATCACCGGGTCTTGTACGTTTATCAATTGGCTACACCGGTACCGTCGAGCAACGTTGGAACCAATTGGTTGAGGCGCTTGAAAGAATCAATGCGATTCCGGAAAAACTTAGCGCGTAAGCAACCAAGACCTTACCAGGGCAACTGTTCGCCTTCCGCGTGCCAGAAACTTCCGGTAGTGGCCAAATCCAGGGCTTCCATACGCTGAATCAATCCGGCGGCTGAATGCTCAGTTGGCACGCCTCTGCCACCAGTCATATCGGTCGCCACCATACCCGGATGTAGTAGCGCTACGGCTACACCCCGGTCTTTCAGGTCGCGTGCAAGACTCATACCCGCCATATTCACGGCAGCCTTGGACATACGGTATCCGTAGTAGCTGCCTGAAGTGTTATCTTCGATCGAACCCATGCGACTGGTTACGATGCCGACTTTGGACCCTGAGGGCAGATTTGGTAATAGTCCAGCTGTGGTACGCAGGGGGCCCAATGCATTAACCCTGAACTGTTGCTCCATGGTGCCAAAATCAAGACTATCCAGACTTTCAACCGATAAAATACCGGCATTATTGATCAGCCAGTCGAGCTTTTCGTCACCCAGTTGCGATTGCAACGAGCTGATGGACTGATCTGTGCAAACATCAATACCCTCAATCACACGCAGCTTCAAAGACTGCAACTCTTCGCTGGCTGTTCGGCAAACAGCAATCACCTCATCACCCCGCGACAACAACTGCTTGCTTAGCTCCAGACCGATGCCCCGATTGGCACCCGTGATCAAAATCTTGCTCATTTCTGCACTCCTGTTAGTTGTTTTTCACGCCATTTCATGAACTGACTTTTTGTAACCCGCCATCTGTATTCAACGCAGCACACTGATATACTGGTTTGATCTTGATTCAGTCAGTGAAACTGTTATGAAAACCCGTTCCAAATCGAATAATTTTATTGCAATATTGATCGCGGTCATTCTCTTCACCATCGGCTTTTTGCTATATTTTATTCACGAACAGTCACAATCCAGCGAACAAAAAGAGCTGGGGCAGACCAAAACACCCAGTGCCATTGTCACTAAGTATCATGCTGGCTAAGTATCCTGCTGGCCCATTTTCGTCGTAGCGATATATTGCCTGACCAGGTCTTCAAGAATATCCAGCGGGACCGAACCATTGGTCAGGACAACATTATGGAATTCACGCAGATCAAACTGATCCCCAAGTTCAAGCCTGGCCAGATCCCGCAACTCCAGTAGCTTTGTCATACCCACTTTGTAAGACAATGCCTGACCAGGCATTACAAAATAACGCTCAATTTCAGCAATCACATCACTCTGTGCGGTGCCGGTATTACTGATCATATAGTCAATCGCCTGCTCACGATTCCAGCGCTTGTAATGGATACCCGTGTCAACCACCAGGCGAACGGCACGAAATAACTCGCCCTGCAAGCGGCCGATATTGTCATAGGGGTCATCCTGAAAACCGATCTCCCAGGCCAGTTGTTCCGCGTACATTGCCCAGCCCTCTGTATAGGCGAACGAGGGAATAATACGACGGAAAAACGGCAAATCTTCCTGCTGTTGCTGGATTGCGTGTTGAAAATGGTGACCAGGGACACCTTCATGATAAGCCAGTGAGCGCATGCCATAACGGGGTGTAGCCTTCACATCGTAAAGATTTGCATAAAAAACACCCGCTCGTGAACCATCCATTGCCGGTGGCTGATAGTAGGCACCTGGCGATGTCTTTTCCTTGAATTCCGGAATTCTGTCTACTTCCATACCGACTTCAGGCATGACATCAAAATAGGGTTCCAGCCCCGCAGAAATTTCATCGAGAATTTCCCTGTAGTCGGCAAGGATCTGGTCGCGACCCTCGCTGCTATCTGAATAATAAAACTTCGGGTCCTCGGCCAATTCTGAAATGGCATGATGAAAACCCTGTGAGATATCCCAACCTTCGGTTTCAAGTATGCCCAGAATTTGAGACTGAATACGGTCTACTTCCACCAGACCGAAATCATGAAGATAGTCCGGGGTATAATCCGTGGTGGTAAACAGGCGCATCGCCAGTCGGTAGAAATTATCACCATCCGGTAACGCCCACACACCGTTGTTTTCACTGACTTTGCCATCAAGCCCATCAAAGTAACTGATCAGATTTTCATAGGCAGGATAAACGGCGCTCTCAATCAGGCTACGTGCCTCAAGTGCAATTCGCTTCTGATCGTCATCCGCCAGTTCTGCCTCCTTCATTTTATCGACCAGTGAAACCATCAGGATGCCCTCTTGTGCCGGTGTGGCAACAAAATCGCGCATCTCTTCCAGAACCTTGGTGACCACAAACTGCGGTGGCAATATGCCAAGGCTTTCACGATGACGCAGACCATCCAGAACCTGGTCAAATTTGCGGCCAACCTGCGACAGACGGGACAAGTAGTCCTCTGCATCACGCACGCTGTGGACCTGGTGAGTGGATTCCATAAAAGAAGGAAACCCGTTTTGTACACCGAATAGCTGGTTGACCGGATAATTGTGAAAGCGATATGGCTCCAAATCTGCCAGGCTATCCAGCAGGTTCAGTGCAATCCGCTTGGACATGATGTCCCCTTCAGAAAGATCTTCATCTTTATAGGTCAAAAGGGTTTCGCGAGTCTCTTTCATATGAGCAAACAAGCGGTCGCCAGAAGCCATGCTTTCATCGTCCAACTCCGCGTTGTGACCCTTGATACCAATTGGCTCAAGCACATGGATGGAGCTAAGCATTTCCGGACTTTCCAAAGCAACCTGTAAAAATGCCCGGGCAAAGAAAATATTGATATTGACCGGTTTGAAATACCAGCTATGGGCAATAAAAGCACCGCCCAGTATCAAAATTACGGCCAATGTCAGGCCAAACCACTTCATAATTTTCTTGAATATTCGCATGATATCCCCTGCTTATGGTCAGGCTGTTGCTTGTCGCCGTTTCCGGTTAGTGAAAACGCATGATCTCATACAAATGGTGGCTAATTAAACACCCGTGTTCTGTATTTATAGTAGAGACGCGTTATGAGCAAAACCGCCAACACAACTGCATAGATGGTCGCATCCAGCGTATCCAGCTTCACCTGCCAGTAGAAGTGCCACACACCCAGGATAGCAATGAGGTAAACCAGGCGGTGTAATTTCTGC
>RCNB010000925.1_pt1 | contig 18944 bp, 15 predicted proteins | sample 2041321 | NCBI WGS metagenome assembly RCNB01 (sample SAMN09708232, study PRJNA481090) | Marine sediment metagenome, whole genome shotgun sequencing project. | reverse complement strand
GCATGGGCTCAGATCCGCGTATCGGCTACCACTTCATTTATCCGGGTGGGGGCTATGGCGGTTCGTGCTTTCCTAAGGACGTTCGTGCGCTGGCTAAGTCTGCGGAGAACGAGGGTCTCGATGCCGAACTCCTGAATTCCGTAGAAGCCGTCAACGCGCGCCAAAAGCGCCGACTATTCGAGAAAATCCAAGCGCACTACGGTCCCAGCCTATCCGGCAAAACAATCGCCGTTTGGGGGCTTTCTTTCAAACCCAAGACTGACGATATGCGCGATGCACCCAGTCGCGTCCTGATGGAAGCACTGTGGGAAGCCGGCGCAACGGTCCGTGCCTATGACCCCGAAGCAATGGACGAAACGCGTCGCCTCTATCCAAATCAGGATGGACTAACATTCTGCGACTCATCTACAGCAGCACTAGAGGGCGCCGATGCACTGGCGATCCTGACTGAATGGCAGGAATTTCGCAGTCCCAACTTCGACTCGATCAGAGAAGCACTTGCGGACAGCGTAGTTTTCGACGGTCGTAACCTGTACGAGCCCACTACCGTTGAGGCACACGGTATCGAGTACTACGCGATCGGCCGTGGAAGGTGAGATAGCACAAATTGGCTTTAGCCTAGCGGCACTATTGTTTCTCACAATGGCCATTTTCCTGTGGACCCGTTGGCGAGATCACACCACGTCGCAGGTACTGGCCCTCCCGGTATTCTTCAGCGCGGTTTGGGCAGGCGTCTTCGCGTTTACCTCTGCCGGCATGATTACTTCTGTTGCGCCAGTCATAGCCGCCGAATTATTCCGCTGCGTTCTCTGGGCGGTGGCGTTGGTGCTTATTCTTCGCAGCCTTATCGTCAGCAAGGACCTGGGCGGTATGGCAACGCGCTGGGGTTACATGATCTTTTTCGCGGCGACTGCCACGGGTGCGCTGCTACTCATTTTTACCGATCTTCCTGTCACCATGGCCATTCAGCTCTGTATCTGTCTGAGCGTCAGCATTTTCATCCTGTTCATGGCCGAGCAGATCTATCGGCACACGCCGCAAGAGATCGGCGTGGGGCTGCGCTATTTCTGCCTCGCCGTTGCTGGCATGTTCGCCTACGACATTATCTATCTGGTTCGTGAGTTGATCGCCGAGGATCGCAATCAGGAGCTCGCTGCGGCGCGCGGCTACGTTAACGCAATGTTGGCGCTGCCGATTTTCTACTCGATCCGCTCGCGCTTCAATATCTCGATGGACAGCCTGCTGCCGCGGCAAATCGTTTTTTATACCTTCAGCCTCATAGCGTTGAGCGTTCTGGTCATAGGAATCGTCGCGGGAGACATATTTATTCGCGAGGTTGGTGGCGAATGGTCGGACGTTCTGCGCATTATTTTCGCGATCGCGCTGCTCATGCTGCTTACGACGCTGTTTGTGTCGCGCTCGTATCGCAACAAAGCGCGCGTCCTGGTGATGAAAGCGCTGTTTCAATACAAGTACGACTATCGTCGCGAGTGGCTGCGTTTTATCGGCACGCTGTCGCGCTCGGTTCCTGAGCAGGCGGTACCGGTTACCGCGGTTCGTGCGATCGCGCAAATCGTCAACAGCTCGGGCGGCACCGCCTGGGTGCAGCAGCAGGGCGGCGACGATTATTTGCCAGTCGGTGCCTGGAATTGCGAGCTGCCTATTGATGACTCGGTCAATACGTCTTCAAGCCTCGTTAAGTTTCTTGCCGCACGGCACTGGATTATCGATCTCGACGAGGCGCGCGAGTTTCCCACGCACTATGAAGACCTCAAAGTTGATGACGCCATCTTGAAAAATGAAGATTGGTGGCTAATTGTGCCAATGCTACTCGGCGACCGGCTTTCCGGATTCATCACTTTGTTACGTCCGGATGATGTCCCGGTCTTAAACTTCGAAGATCACGACATCCTGAAAACGGCCGGCCGCCACGTCGCGACACATATTGAGCAGGCCGAATCCGATCGGCGCCTGTCCGAGGCACAGCAGTTTGGCGCCTACAATCGACTCACCGCATTTCTCATGCACGATCTGAATAATTTGATCGCGCAGCAGTCGCTCGTCGTAGAAAACGCCAAACACCATCGCCACAATCCCGACTTCGTCGACGACGCGATCATGACGATCTCGCATTCCGTCGACCGCATGCGCCACCTCATGGAGCAGCTCAGTAGTGCGTCCAGACCCGCCGCGAAAAACCGCGTGAAGATCGGCGCTGCGATCAAAAATGCGGTCAAACGCTCGTCCTCGCGCACGCCGGTGCCTGAGATCGTCTCTTGTGACGATCAAGTGGCTGTGCAGGCGGATTCGGAGCGTCTCTCTATGGTTATCGGCCACTTGCTGCGTAATGCGCAGGAGGCCACCGCTGAAGGTGGCGCAGTTACTATCACGACTGACACCCACGATGAATTGGTTGAGATCATCATCAAGGACACCGGCAGCGGCATGACCCGGGACTTTGTCCGCGACCGGTTATTTCGTCCTTTCGACAGCACCAAGGGCAGCCAGGGCATGGGTATCGGCGTCTATCAGGCGCGCGAGTATGCGCGTTCACTGGGTGGCCAGCTCAATGTGCAGTCAGAGCCCGGTGCCGGCACGGAAATTCGTGTGCACCTCCCTATAGTGTGACGTGGCTTTCATCGTCGTTTAAACAATGCTCTGTATAATTCGATAGCGAAAGATCACTGGAAACGAATGTGTCAAAAATAACAAAAAAAGGAATCATTCTTGCTGGCGGCGCGGGTTCGCGCCTGCACCCGCTGACAATCTCAGTGAGCAAGCAGCTCATGCCGGTATACGACAAGCCGATGATTTATTACCCACTGACGATTCTCATGCTGGCCGGTATCCGGGAAGTATTGGTAATTACGACGCCCGAAGACAACACGGCGTTTCGTCGCCTGTTGGGTGACGGCAGCCAGTGGGGTATCAGTATTGATTACGCCGTGCAGCCAAATCCCGGCGGCATTGCTCAGGCCTTTGTTATCGGCGAGGACTTTGTTGCCGGTGATCCTGTGGCTCTCATACTCGGCGACAACATCTATTACGGCCATGGCCTGCCGGAGCAACTCAAGGCAGCGGCCAATCAGGAATCAGGCGCCTCTGTCTTTGCTTATCACGTGCATGATCCCGAACGTTACGGCGTGGTGCAGTTTGATGAGAATCGAACGGCGATTGCCATCGACGAGAAACCCGCCGTGCCGAAGTCGAATTACGCCGTAACCGGACTTTACTTCTACGACGGCCAGGTCACCGAGATGGCGAAAGCGCTCAAGCCCTCAGCGCGCGGCGAGCTCGAGATCACGGATCTGAATCGCGTCTATCTGGGGCGGGGCGAATTACGCGTCGAACTGATGGGTCGCGGTGTTGCCTGGCTCGACACCGGTACACATGAGTCGCTGATGGAAGCGGCCAACTTCATCGAAGTCATTCAACGTCGCCAGGGCCTCAAGATTTCCTGTCCCGAAGAGATCGCGTACAAGCTCGGTTACATCGATGCAGAGCAGGTGAAAGCGATTGCCAATGGCCTGAAGCAGAACGATTACGGTCAATACTTGCTCAATATGCTTGATGAAAAGGTCTACTGATGGAGTTTATTAGGACAGCCCTGCCCGAAGTCGTAAAAATTGTGCCCCGGGTATTCTCCGATGAGCGCGGCTTCTTCATGGAAACCTGGCAGTCGAAAATGTTCTGCGAGAACGTGGTCGATGTCGAATTTGTGCAGGACAATTTCAGTCAGTCCTCTAAGGGCACTCTGCGCGGTCTGCATTATCAAATAGAGCAGGCGCAGGGAAAACTGGTGCGCGTGGTGAGCGGCGAAGTATTTGATGTCGCGGTCGATATGCGCAAGTCCTCGCCGAACTTCGGCAAATGGGTCGGCGAGATTTTGTCGGGCGAGAACAAACACCAACTGTGGGTACCGGCTGGTTTTGCACACGGTTTTCTCGTGATGAGTGAAAAGGCCGAGTTCGAATACAAATGCACGGATTACTACGCACCGGCGCATGAGCGCTCTGTGCGCTGGGACGATGCTGATATTGCGATTGATTGGCCTATAGCGCCAGGCGAGCAGCCCGTGTTGTCGGCTAAGGACGAAGCCGCTGCTAGTCTGAGCGACGCAGACACCTACGCATGACCACACTCGTACTCGGTTGCAATGGCCAATTGGGCGAGGCGCTGGCCGCCACCCAGCCTGATGGCGCAGATATGCTTGGACTCGATCTGCCGGATATCGACATCACGGATGCAGACGCTTTGCTCGAAATCGTCCGCGATATAAATCCATCTGCGATCGTCAACGCGGCTGCTTACACCGCCGTCGACGCTGCCGAATCGGACCTGGCGCTGGCGACGGCTGTAAATACCGACGGGCCCGCCAATATCGCTGCTGCGGCAAAAGAAGTCGGTGCACGAATGATTCATGTATCAACGGATTTTGTATTCGACGGCTCTGCCTCGAGTCCGTATTCGCCGGACACGACCCCCAGCCCGCTTAGCGTGTACGGCAAGACAAAATACGACGGAGAAGTGGCTGTTCTCAATACCTTGCCGGACTCCGCCATGGTGATTCGTACCGCGTGGCTGTACAGCGTCACCGGCAATAACTTTGTGAAGACGATGCTGCGACTTATGGGCGAACGCGATGAACTTGGCGTCGTTGCGGATCAGCGCGGCACGCCGACTTGGGCGAACTCTTTGGCAGAGGTCGTGTGGGCCGGAACGACTGCGACCAACGTTGCCGGGACCTTCCACTGGACCGACGCGGGCGAGGCGAGCTGGCATGAGTTTGCCGTTGCGATCCAGGAAGAGGCACTAGCCCTCGGCCTGTTGGAAAAACAGATTCCGATTCGGGCGATAGGCAGTGACGAATATCCCACGCCGGCACATCGTCCGGGCTACAGCGTGCTGGATTGTTCGTCGACACAGGCAGCACTCAAGGTTCAGCCTGCGCCGTGGCGCGACAATCTGCGGACGATGTTGGCCAGCCTTTAAGCTAGTTTCTAATTCCGGTCGGATCGAAGATGACCAGTTTGTCGCTGGTGCCCAATACCAGTTTGTTGGTACCGGCTTCTTCAAGCACCTTGGGAACACTCACCGTCTCACCGAACGACGGCAGCGTGCGCAAGCTCGTGACTTCGAACGTGGTCTCATCGCAGGTGGTCACCATGCTCTCGACGGACTGGTCCACGTAATATATAGAGTCAGACGCAGCAGCGGGTTCAACCAGCAGCGTTCCGGAACCGGTATTCGCAGGGCAGGTGCCCAGCCTTGTGGAAGATACTTCGTCAACAACGCGGCCATTGCGGTCATACAGTGTGTCGTCAACGTACTTAAGGCTGCGGGCTGCGACTAAAACATTGTCCGACGAATCAAATGTGACGCCGCCGGCGCCAACGGTCGCCCGGGTCAACTTGCTGTTGAGTTCCTGAATGAGGACCTCAGTTCCCGACGCTTTGAAGAATACGTCGCTCACTGTCAGGAATCCGCTCAGAGCCGTGCCTTGCTTTACGCCAGCGACATAGGACGACACCTCACCCTTCTCAGCGGCGAGGATTGAATCATTCGCGGTCGGCGAGACCGCAACATCAATGCCCAATAGTGGTCTGCTGGTGGTCTCGTTCAGCTCCAGATCTATGTAGGCGCTGACGGAAGCCTGCGTCAGGTCTACGACAGCGATTTTGCTTGCTTGCAGGAATGACACATACAGCAACGACTCGTCCGCTGTCATCGCCAGCGACAGTGGGTCAGAGCCGACGAACAATGTGCTGACGATCTCACCGGTGGCGGTGTCGATCGTGGCAATGGAGTTGCCGTTGATGCCGGCAAAGCTCGGCAAAGCCGCATAGATTCTATTATTAACCGCGCTGTAAACGATGTCGTTAAAGCCGCATTGGATCTCGGTGAAGAAGCCATCCGCGATGATGCCGCTCAAGTTGACTGAGATGCACAGGCTGGAATTGCGATTGGCGACGAGCTCTGCCTTTTCAACGCGCACCAACTCACTGTCGGTCGCAATGACCAGGCCATCGCCGGCATCAGTCATGGCGACGAAGCTACCGTTGGTCGACACCGTGTACGCGTTAAGCAGCACTAATGTAGTGGCGTCATAGCCTTCAATCAGGCCAATACCATGGTTGTACATATAGACAGTATCGGATGCCAGAGCGACCACAACAGCATCGCGACTCGTGTTGGCCTGAATTTGGTTGAGCTTGATGCGGCCATGCACCACGCGAGTGACGGGATCAAATGCCCGACCCGAGGTCGTGTAGATGTATTGTCCCGCTGCCAGCGAAGAAACGTTTATTACTTCGAAGCCGAGAAGAATGTCGTCAACGGGCAGCGAGACGCCCGACGCGTCCAGGGTCACGAGGGAAGCACCCGAGGTGTCACCGTCGATGCCCGCAATCTGGGTGGCGCTGACGAATTCGAAGTCTGCCGGAGCGGCCCAGCTATCGACGATGTTGGGCAGCTGCGTGCCGCCTGCGTATGCGACCAGCTCGTTTCTGTTGGTCATAGCGACAACGACGGTTTGCGGCTGGCCGGGTGCGACGCGCAGTGAGGTTGCAATACGGCTCGCATAATTCGGTGATGTGCCCAGAGGCACCTGAGCGCCCGCGGTAAAGGTGCCGAGATCAACCGACTGGATGCGTTGTGCGCCGCTAAAGCCAACCCACAGCGTCGAGCCGTCGTCGGACACGGCCAGCGGCCCCGGGGTTGCAGGCAATGCCAATGCATCGATTTCGGTCAGGTCTGTGGCATTGATGATGCGAATGCCTGCGTCATCCGACAGGTAGATGCGACTGCCATCGGGGCTGATGACGATATCGTTCGCCGCATAGGCCGCCGCTATAGAATTTACGCTGGCGAGCAGCTGCTCCGGTATGACGCCCGGTGTGCGAACGCTAAAGCCGAAGAAGTTGTCGCTGAAAAAGTCAGCCCAGGTGCCGCTGCCACCGGGTATGGTGCCCGCGTCGGCGAATGTACCGTTGCCATTCTCATCAACTGAAAGACTCAGGCTGCCGCCCAGCGTAGCGATAGCACGCGCTGCGCTTTGCGTTGCGCCGGTACAGGTATAAGTGCCTTCCGCGAGAACATTGCCCAATGGCCCGGTCAGCTCCGAATCGGTGAGGCACTCAAACGCGCCCGTTACCGATTCGCTCTCGATGTCGGTATTAATAATGGTGGTCAGGATGCCGGTCGCTGAGATCGTGCGCATCACCTGAAAATCGGAGAAGGAATCGGTCTCTCCAGCGCCGTTCTCTAGTGAAAAGGTGTCCGCAAAACGACTGCTCAGATCGAGAGTTTGAATCATGTCGTCGCCAAGATAGTTAATCTCGAACGCCCCGTTCGCGATATGGGTAGTGCCATTAGCGACCAGAGTCAGTGGCGTGTTTGTGACTGCACGCAGCTTGGCTCTGGCTGATGTGTTGGAGTCGACGACGAAGCTACGGATCTCAAGATCAATGTCGCCCGTTGCTGTCAGGCTGCTGCCGTTGAACTGGCAGCCGGCCGCGGATAAGGTCGCAGTTTCGCCAGCGCTGGGCAGGCCATTGGCATTCAGGTCCGTCAGCGTCAGCGTTGCGGTGCCGGTGTCGCAGTTGACGGTCGCCATTGACGAGCGTTCTTCGGCCAACAGGACCAATGTGTCGACGACCAACGCACTGAGTTCGGCAATGTTTTCGCTAAAGGTCGCTGGCAGCGCAAGTACGTCAACCGTATTGGCCGGGTCGATGGGCAGCGGCGTCGTTGGCGCCGGCGGTAGGGGCGGCTGTGGTGGCATCGGTGGCTGATTGTTGTTGCCGCCACCTCCGCTGCCGCCGCAAGCGGAAATCGTAAGAAGTGCGATAAGGAAGACGGCGCAGACGCTTGATTTATTGTTATTGTTTGAAGTCATAGGGCGCATAAACATTTCTCTTAAATCAGGATCCCATTATCCATTCAATACGGGCTGCAGGCATCGTATCTTGTCATAATCGGGTTTTTGATGCTCGCACGCAGATTATCCAACAGTAGACTAGGCGCATGAACCTCAAACAATCGACTCGTTACTATCGGCGCCTGCTCGTGCGTCAGTTTGTGATGAGCTATACCCAGGCGGCGACGTGGATTCCGCAGCGATTCCCCGATTTCATGTGTATCGGGGCCCCACGCGCGGCCACGACCTGGGTACACAAGCGACTATCGGCCGATCCGGGCATTTTTCTGCCCAAGCGTAAGGAAGTGCACTTCTATGATGAGCCGCCGACTGAGGTCGGCACGGCCACGTCGGAACTTCGCTGGAGCGAGTCGTTTTATTTCAACGTCGAGCGCGCGGCGCATTTGCGTTGGTATTGGCACCAGTATCGACAGGCTGGTAATAGACTGGCTGGCGACATCACGCCGCTCTATTCGACCCTGTCAGTCGATCGTATTGCCTGCATTCGGCGCCAGATGCCGGCGCTCAAACTCATTTATATATTACGCAATCCCATTGAGCGGGCCTGGTCGGGGCTACGCAAGTCGGTTTGGTATCAAAAAGGCGAGTCCTACTTGCAGGACAAGGATACCGATTGGATCATGCAGCAGATCATGCGACCTGAAGTATTAATGCGTGGCAACTATCCGCAGGCGATCGAGAATTGGGAAACGGTGTTTCCAAAAGAGCAGATGCTGTATCTGTTTTTTGATGACATCAATGCAGATTCAAATGGTTCACTTGATAAAATTTACGACTTCCTCGGAAAAACACGGGCAGACGCCGAAGCAGCGACAACGGCGGCTAGAAATGTGAACGCCGCACCTGAAAAAGCGATTCCCGATTACGTTAAGCGCGCACTCTGTGAACATTATGCAGATCAGATTCGAAGCCTTGAAAGCCGCTTCGGTCGTGACCTCTCACACTGGCTGGAGTGACCCTCCAAAATTATGTCCAGTACTGTTTTGGCGCACTTTAAGACTTCCAGCCGTAGTTGAAGCGAATTACTACATTTATGACGTAACGCGTTATACTTGCGGCTGTTATTGGAACAATGCTTCACCTTGCGAAGGTAAAAATAATAGTGCAACGGGCATTCAAACTGGCATTGGCATTGGCGTTCTATTCGATCGTCTCCAGTCAAACCGCAACCGCTCAGCAGAACGTCACGGACGTGAAATTGTTCGTGGGGGGTAACTTTGCGAGCGATACAAACCTGTATCGCGTCGAAGATGAAATTCAGACCCCGGGCGGCGCTGATGGCCGCGGGATTGCGGACGTATATTTTAGTGCCTACGCCGGTATCGACTCGAATTGGGCGATAACGCCTAAGGGAACGATTCGCTTTGACGCAGAAATTATAGAAAGCATTTACGACGAGTATCCCGAAACCGACAACACCAGCGGCAATGTGCTGGCGCGTTACGATTTTAAAGGCAACGCGACCGAATTTTTTGGTGGCTACGCGCGGGTTGAAGAACTGGTTAACTTTGAAAATCAGGTGACGCCGCGAATTGATTTTCGAATTCGGCAACGCGTTTTTGCCGGCATCCGACAAAAGTTGGGTTTGAATTGGAGCATCGGGCTCGGTGGTGGTTTTACCGATATTGATTTCGACATCGCGACACCGGTGGAACGTAATAGCGCGGATCTTGACCTTACCTATGAGAGTCGTAAGGGCAGTACTTTTGCAATTGTTGGCAACTTTCAAAAACGAGAGAATGCAGGTGCCAACTCACTCGGGTTCGAAGAGATCATGGTGGGGCCGGAAGTTGACTGGGAAATATCTGAGGCTCTCGAATTGAATTTTAGTTTGAAGTACCAGGAGCGCTCGCCGGAAGATCCAACGCTGATTGAGTTTGATGGACCGACCGGGGACATCGAATTGAAATGGAATGTCAGCCAGGCCGTGTCTTATTCGCTGCAAGCATTTCATCGAATCTCCAGCTTGGGTGACCAACTATCGAACTTCGCGATCGTTGATGGCCAAAGCCTGAAGGCTGAATGGAAAAGCGGTGAGAAGTTGATCTTCAGCCTCAGGGTTGATCACGAACTGCGCGACTTTGAAGAAGAACCGTCTCTGGTGCCCGTTCCCGGACAGGAAATCAGAGAAGACGATTTGACCAAGGTATTCGTCGGAGTCGCATGGATGCCCCGCAGGACAATGACCATAGATTTGTCCGCGGAAATAGGCGACCGATCTTCGAATCGATTGCTGCAGGATTTTGAGTACGACACCTACACGGTAGGTTTTCGATATGAGTTTTTGTAAATTGGAGTCAGTATGAGTTTGCAATTGAAATTTTTGAATTCGCGTGCCGCATTGTTTGTTAGCGTTGTATTGCTAGCTTTTGGAATGCAGCAACAGTCATTCGCGCAGGACGTAGTACTCGGCGCCGGTGATATTGTGCGAATTTCGGTCTATGGCCAGAAGGATCTGGACACCGTCGCGCGCGTTTCGTCCGACGGCAGCATCACATTTCCTCTACTAGGCGCTGTCAGGTTGGCGGGTCTTCACGTTCGTGATGCAGAACAACGAATCGCCGATGAACTCTCGGGCCGTTCGCTCGTCATGGAGCCGCAGGTCACATTGTTTGTTGAGCGCAGTGAAGCGGCAGAAAGCGAGTCAGTAACAATTCTGGGCAACGTGAACAGACCTGGACGCTATCCGATTCAGTCGATGTCCTCTACGGGTTCGGAGAATGTTGCCGGCGTGATCGCACTAGCCGGCGGTGTCACGGACAAGTCGGCCGACTACCTGTTGTTGACACGAACCATGGGTGCGGACCGAAGCACTGTACGAGTGGACCTGCGTAAATTGCTGGAAGAGGGCGACCAGGATCAAAACTTCACTATACAAAACGGCGACATCGCCTTTATTCCTCTTATGGACGAGTTCTTTGTGTATGGCGAGGTTCGTAATCCTGGCCTGTACCGGCTGCGACCTTCAATGACGGTGATTCAGGCCTTATCGGCAAGCGGCGGATTGACGGCCAGAGGCTCCGAAAAGGGAATAACATTAACGCGTAGAGGGGAAGACGGAGTCGCTCGAAGTATTAAAGTCGATATGAATGACGAGTTGCTTCCCAATGACGTATTGATCGTGAAAGAAGGACTGTTCTAATGACACCCGAGTTTCTAATACATCTATTTTGGTCACGCCGTTGGCTCATTTTGTTTGTGATGCTGCTGACCATGGCAAGCGGTTACTTGTGGACGCTTACGGCGGTTCCGCAATACAAAGCCACCACCACCATGGTGCTGAGTTTCACTGATGGCGGACCTTTCGAAGAAAGTGGTATGCCACGGCAGAACAATGCCAGCTACCTCGCCACGCAGATCGACATTATCCAGAGTCGTCGCGTTGCCAGTGCTGCCCTGGCGACATTGCCCAGAGAAAACCTGGAGTTGCTTGCGGGCGATTATCTGGCTGACTTCAATATCGCCAGAGCCAAGAGCGAGGAACTGATTCAGATTCTCGAGGCTTTCGTGCTTGACACTCTGGAAGTGGATGCACTGCGTGAGAGTCGCGTCGTGGCATTGCGCTTCACATCGTCCGACCCGCAAACCTCAGCATTGGTTTCGCAAGGCTTTGCCGACGCGTACATCGAAATGTCATTGGAGCTCAGCATCGCGCCGGCGCGTCGTAACGCCGAGTGGTTCGATGCACAGCTGATTCTGCTGCGTGAACGTCTGGCTGAAAAACAGGCAACCTTGACGGCGTTCCAAATCGAGAACGGCATCATTTCCTACGATGATCGACTCGATCAGGAACTGAGTCGCTATGACGCATTATCGGGGGATCTTGCTCGGGCGGAGGCCCGCGCGGTAGAAGTTCGCGCCGGTCAACTCGGAGCGCAGCATCCGGAGTATCGCCGTGCGGTTGAGCAGGAGCGTGCGATGCGAGCAGCTCGCGACGTTCAGGAACGACGCGTATTCGGCGTTAAGCAAGAACGCGATGCACTCGATTTACTCGGACAGGACGTAGAAAATGCACGCCGCAGCTATGACATCGCGTTGCAGGAATTTTATGAAAGCTCGATGAAAAGCCAGTTCAATCAATCCAGCGTTGCGATTCTGAGCCCGGCGACGGCGCCGCAGAAATCACTGGATTCCAGTCTGGTCATCAGATCCATCGGCGCAGCGATTCTGGGACTATTTCTTGGGATCATGCTGGCAGTCGTCGCTGAACTGCTAAATCGCAAGGTCCGTACTGAAGAAGATGTTACTGACGGTCTGGACTTGCCGGTTATTGCCAGCATTTAGGATATGAACTATTCAAACGAATTTATGAACGGAGAGCAGCCATGACTGGCGCAGTAGAACGAGCAATTCGAAAAGAGGCAACCGCGATACCTGGGTCGGCGTTACAGGCAAGTGATGAAACGATCGGCGAGATTTTGGTTGCGCAAGGCGTGATGAATGCGGACGACGTGTCCGCGGTCGCTGCCTACGCGAGTGAAAAGGGTGTGCGCTTTGGTGATGCGGCGGTCGCTACGAAGGTAATTCGTCAGGAAGATCTCGATCAGGCGCTGGCCCATCAATATCGCTTTCCATACGTTAAGCCAGGCAAGGGCATGCTGAGCAAAGAATTGGTTGTGGCTTACAAGCCATTCTCCAAGCAGGCGGATATTTTTCGCTACGTTCGCGCACAGCTCATGCTCGGTACGTTCCAGGCGGACAAGAAGGTCCTGGCTATCGTTAGTCCGACCAAGAATGATGGTCGCAGCTATCTGACTGCAAACTTGGCGGTGGCGTTCGCGCAGCTCGGCAAGAAGACGCTTCTCATCGATTGCCATATGCAAAAAGCACGTCAGCACGAGCTGTTTCGACTCGTTGAAGCACCGGGTGTGTCGGCCGTACTGTCGGGACGCAGCGAGGCAGATACCAAGCCGACGCCAGTGAGTGAGATCGCCAATCTGAGTGTGTTTCAGGCGGGCGCTTGCCCACCGAACCCTGACGAGCTAATCGCGGGTGAAGGCTTCGCAAGACTGGTTCTCGCGGCACGTCGTGCCTATGACATCGTGTTGGTCGATACGCCTCCGGGTGACTCCAGCACGGCGGTCGATTGGATCGCAGCTCGCTGCACCAATGTATTGATCGTGTATCGACAGGACAAGACGAGTATTGCAGAAGCCAAAGACTTCACGGCCCGCATGCGTGCGCGCGCGTCGGTTGTTGGCTCCATCTTAAATACTCACTAGTCGCGACCGCGCCAGGCCTAGCTGTGGTTTCAAGCAGACCAAGCATCGGTTTCATTGGAATCGGAGCGCAAAAGTGTGCCAGCACCTGGCTGCACGATGTTCTCGTCGATCATCCCGAGTTATCGATGCCGACCGAGATCAAGGAAGTCGACTACTTCTCTTATCATCATGAGCGTGGGCCGGAGTGGTATGAGCAGCGCTTTGACGCTTCGCGGCAGGACGCTTTGTGCGGCGAGATTTCGCCGTCGTACCTGCACAGTCCGGAAGTTGTCGCTCGCGTTGCAGAGTACAACCCGGAGATGCGAATCATCCTGATAGCCCGTGATCCGATCGCCCGCGCGATTTCCAATCACAAACACGAACTACGCATCGGCAATATCCAAGGCACAGATATGAGTTTTGAGTCAGGGCTGCGCAACAACCCCGACTACGTCGAACAAGGACTCTACGCAAAGCACCTTGAGAACTGGCAGTCGCGGTTTCCGGTGGAGCAGTTTCTGGTATTGAAGTTTGATAATGTCATTAGCGATCCGGCCAAATCCTTAGCCGCCGTTTGTGAGTTTCTCGGCGTTGATTCCAGCTATGTGTCGCCGCAGGTCGAGTCCAGGTCTAACGTCAGCTACCTGAATCGCTCGACGGGTGTTGATAAGGTAAAAAATGCGGTGCGGAGCGTCGTTCGGTCGGTCGGATTGGGTAGCCTTTGGCAACGTTTGGGAGATTCCGGACTGCGCGACGATTATCGACGCGCGAACCGGCTTGAGCCGGATAGTGTCATCGCGCCGCCACAGGCGGACACCCTGCTCAAGCTCAAAGAGATTTTCGGGCCAGACCTGCAACAGTTCGAAAGCATGACCGGTTTGTCCACTGCAGACTGGCTGCAGCAGTAACGCAAGTGGCCACAGAAGCATGACTAAGAAATCGTCGGCAGATTACTACGGAATATCCAGGATCCGTGACAGCCTGTTCCATTTTCTGTTCGGCAAAGCATTTTCGGCGATCTCGACTCTGGTCGTCGTTATTACCGTCATACGTGAGCTGCCGATATCGGAGTACGCGATTTATGCAACGCTGACTGCGTTGGTCATTTTTCTGCGCTTGTTAACCTCGTTCGGCGTTAACTCAGCACTCCTTAGATTCCTGCCGGATCTGCGGGTCGTCGGTAACAACCGCTCGACCTACGCATTGCTTGCGATCGGTCTACTCTTACGCGCGATCTTCTACATTATTCCGGCCTTCTTGCTGTTGATTTGGGCGGGAGATGCGATCTCAGGACTGCTCAGGTTGGGCGAGTGGGACTGGATACTGGGTACCTACCTCGTGGTCGGCTTCTTTCGCATCATGGCGTTGTTTACCGCGGCAGTGCTGGAAAGCCTGTTATGGCAGAAGCAATCGCAGTACAGCATTGCTGCATCGACCTTGCTGCGCTTGGTCGGCGTGTTCTATCTGATCGCCAACAACAACCTGGATCTGCAATCGCTGGTGATGCTCGAATTAATTACCGAGGCGCTCGCATTGTTGTTCCTCGTTGCGGGTGGGCTCGTCAAGTGGCGCTGCGACCCGCGTCGACATGAGGGTTCGCTGGCGACTCTGCGTCAGGACGCCGGTCGTTACACGCGCTTTTCCGGGTGGGCGTATCTCTTTAACCTCACGACAGTAACGCACGGCAGTGCACCCAATCGTCTGATCGTCAGCCACATGCTCGGCGCGACGACTACGGCGTTGTTCGGCGCCATTGATCGACTGATTCAGTTTGCGAAACAGTATGAGCCGGTAAAACTTTTACTCGGTCTGGTGCGGCCGGTGTTTAACGCACAGTATCGTTCGCGCGAAGACTATCCGAAAATAATGGCCATGGGCGACGGCATGTTTCGATTGAATCTCGTCGTGCTCATGTTGCCGTTGCTGCCGGTCGCAATCGCGGGCGAATATCTATTTTCGATCATTACCGCGGGTAAGTACGCTGACGCCTCGAGTTTGTTCTTGGGTTTCTACGCAATCCTGATTCTGGGCAGTTTCATGATGGTGTTGGAACTGCTGGTCAAAGCGGTAGAGCACACACGTATATTTGTCGTGAGTAACCTGGTGCTTTCCGCATCGGCTCTGATCGCCTGGCCATTTCTTGATTCGCACGGACTGTGGGCACTGGTCTACGCGATATCTGCGGGATACGTCGTCGCAATCCTGACGGTCGTTAAGTACCTTAATTTCTACGACTTCCCGGTGAGTATACGATGGGGGCAGGTCGCGAAAATTTGCGTCGCTGCCGGTCTGGCAACCTTGCTCGGATACGGTGTCGGTCTGCTTGGCCTGCATGAGCTTATCGGGGTGGCGCTGGCTTTTGTTGTGTACGCGGGATGCATCCTGTTTTGGATGCCATTCACAAATGAAGAGCAGGATCTGTTCAAACAGATGTTCCTGAAAAAATTAGGAAAGGAAGTTAGCAAGTAATGCTTATTAGTCTGAAGCACCGTTATGCGTTCTTTTGCACGCCCAAGTGTGCATCGAACTCGATTGAGGCGATGTTGAAACCGCATGCGGACATTCACCTGCTGGGTAGCCCGCAGGTACGGCATACCAATACGCGCCAGTACGCGAAATACATTCAACCCTATTTGATGAGCGTATCGGCTGCAGATCCGGTCGAACGTATTGCTATCGTGCGCGAACCCATCGCCTGGCTGCACAGCTGGTATCGGTTTCGTGCCCGCAGCGCACTGCGCAACGCCGACAATCAGAACAGTTCGGCGCACGTAAATTTCGGCGAGTTTGTCGACGCCTATCTGGCGGACGAACAGCCGCCGTTTGCTAAAGTAGGGACGCAGCTCGAATTCTTGCTGGACGCCGAGGGCAAGCTGGGCGTGGACCGCCTGTATGCCTATGAGAATTTGAACGATCTGGAGGCCTATTTCTCTGAGCTTGTAGGGACGCAGCTGTCTTTGCTGTCCATTAACGTATCGCCGACCAAAGTCTATAAATCGAACGTTCTGGAGGCTCTGGGAGCGCTTAGACGGCGTATCTGGTCGCGTGGCAATGTTTCCGGGCGTCGCGGCCAGGCGGTAGCGGCAGACGCTCGATCGGAGCTCAGCGAGCAACAAATTGAGCGCTTGGAAACCCGATTTTCGGAGGAAATGGACCTGCATGGCAGTGCATTACGTGCACCGCTACTCAAAACAGAATGGGATGGTCGTCACAGTGGCAATGCGGGCTGACCGTTAGAATAGTTGTATCTTAGATAAGGAAGATCGAGCAGTGAAAATTACAAAAGATTCAAAGGTTTACATAGCCGGCTGTGGCGGAATGCTGGGCGAGGCTGTGTACGAATATTTCAGCCCACGCTCGAACGTTCTGGCCTCGGATATTGATCAAAATACGGACTGGTTGCAGTACGGTGATGTGCGCGACTACGCACAGATCAACGAGTCGATCACGGCGTTCGATCCGGATCTGATTATCAACCTGGCGGCGCTGACCGATCTCGAAGTTTGCGAAAACGATCCTGACAATGCCTGGGCGACGAACGCGCTCGGTGCCGAGAACGTTGCGCTGATCGCGTCGAATCTTGATGTACCACTGGTTTATATCTGTACGGCCGGGATTGTCGATGGCAAGCAGGATGTCTACAACGACTTTGATGCGCCGAATCCATTAAGCATCTATGCGAAGGCCAAGTATCACGGCGAAATGTTCGTGCAGCGCCAGGTGCGTCAGCACTTCATCTTTCGTGCAGGCTGGATGATGGGCGGCGGGCCGGAAAAAGATAAGAAATTTATAAACAAGATTTTCAAACAGCTGCAGGCTGGTCAAAAAGAGCTGTTTGTTGTGGATGACAAATTGGGCACACCGACCTACACAGTGAGTTTCGCTCGCGGTATTTTCAAAGTCGTTGAGTCCGGTCTATTTGGACTTTATAACCAGGTTTGCGGCGGAGATAGCAGTCGCTATGACGTTGCGCTGGAGTTCGTTCGCTTGCTCGGTCTTGAGGACGAGATCAAAGTGACCAAGGTTTCTTCCGATCATTTCAAGACGGAGTATTTCGCACCACGTCCGCCGTCGGAGAAGCTGATTAACTTCAAGCTGAATGCGAGAAAAATAAACTTCATGCCGGATTGGCACGAAGCGTTGAGCGACTACGCCGAACGTTTTAAATAGCGCTGCATGGCCAAAATCGCCGTAATAGGTATTCGGGGTCTGCCGGCGAACTACGGTGGTCTGGAAACGTGTGCCGAAGAGATTTGTTCTCGTTGGGCAGCAGAGGGGCATGAGGTGCTCGTCTACTGCAGGAAACACCGCTATGCAGACCGCCCGGAAAGTCTGAATGGAGTGTCACTTCGCTACGTCACCTCCATTCCAGGAAAAAGCCTCGATACGATTTCGCATACCTTCTTTTGCATTCTGGACCTGATGTTTCGGCGCCGCGATTACAAACGCGTGCACCTGTACAACACCGGCAATGCGATTTTCACACCGTTGCTGCGCATGATGGGGCGGCATGTGGTGCTGTCCGGAGATGGTATCGAATGGAGACGGCAGAAGTGGGGCTGGCTGGCCAAGACGGTGCACAAGATGGGCGAGAAATTCGCGGTGATGTTTGCCAACCATATTGTGGTCGATAATGAGGAAGTTGGCGCCTACTATCAGGAACAACACGGCGTAACGACAGACCTCATTCCCTATGGTGCCAACGAAATTGTCGTAAAACCCGATGTTGCACCGGAGTTGCTGGACAAACATTCGCTGATCCCGGGCCGATACTTTATCTTTGTGGGGCGAATTGTCCCGGAAAAGGGCGTGCATGACCTTATCGACGTCTTCAAAGAACTGAATACGGACATGTCACTGGTCATTATCGGCGATGATGATACCGGGACACAGTATCGCGACGATGTGTTTGCCAATGCCTCGAATAAGATCAAGTTTCTGGGTTTTATTTATAATGAAGACTATGAGCAGCTGCTTTTGAGCGCCTACATGTATCTGTCAGCCAGCCGTCTGGAAGGCACGTCGCCGTCGTTGCTGTCTGCGATGGGTGCTGGAATATGCTGCTTGGTGAATGGCATCCCCGAGAATGTTGCTACGATCAAGGGAGCGTTTCCGACCTACGAGGCTAATAGGCTCGAAGATTTGAAGGATCGCTGGCAGCGATTGATCGACAATCCGGAGGAAGCGACTGCCTACGCCAAACTGGGCAAGCAATGTGTCCGTGAGAATTACAGCTGGGATGCAGTCGCGGATGACTATTTGAAGCTGCTCCTTGGCTCTTGACCGTTTGAGTGCAATGCAAAAGTTCGTCTACATCGTTTCCTCTCCGCACGGCGGCAGTACCTTATTTAGCCACGTACTGGGCAAGCACCCACAAGCCCTGAATCTCGGTGAGGTGTCATTTCTGCCTAAGCTGCTGGCGCTGGGAGAGCTGTGTTCCTGCGGCTCAGTGCTGCGAGAGTGCGAGTTCTGGGGCGCGATTTTTGCGAAATACGCCTCGATCGTCGGCTACGACCTGCGCCACGACCCTTACGGCGTTACTTTGGGTGACGCTCCCAAGGACAAGCGCGGCGCTGGCCTGATCGACACGGAGCAGCAAACCCGGCTGCGCTTTCTTGCGATGAAGATTCGCGGCGCGCTCGATACGATTTCCGTGCTGCATGCACCAAAAAGCCTGGGTTTAAAGAACCTTACTTTGCCTTCGGTATCGCGCGGCGTTGAAAACACCCTCGCCCTGTACGAGACAGCGCTCCTCGTGAGTGGCAAGCAGATAGCCGTCGACGCCTCCAAAATGCCGCGCAAGG
>RCNB010000924.1_pt1 | contig 18955 bp, 14 predicted proteins | sample 2041321 | NCBI WGS metagenome assembly RCNB01 (sample SAMN09708232, study PRJNA481090) | Marine sediment metagenome, whole genome shotgun sequencing project. | reverse complement strand
ATCGCGATGACAACAACACAGAAATACTTAAACAGGCGCTACTGACAATGAAAAACGCTGCCGGTATTCAGGTGTGATTCACGTGAGTGCGTTAGAATCATACCCGGATTTTAAAAATAGTCGGGTTCTGCCCGGGATGTAAATGAGACGAAAGCAACTACAGATCGTTTGTATGACACTACTGGCATTTCTGATGTCGGTGTCTGCTTTTGCCATTACTTTAGACGAAGCTGCACGGCAGGCTGCGAGACAAAATGATGCCAAGGTATTGTCCGCAAGGACGGTACAGCAGGGAAATAACCGGATACATGAGATTAAATTGCTGACGAAAAAGGGCGTTATCAAGACGGTAAGAGTCCCTGAAAACAGCAAATAATGTTACACCACACTAGCAGGGTGACATGATGCGGATACTACTGGTTGAAGACGACACCGGATTGCAAACCTCACTTGCAGAAATTCTGCGTGAAGCGGGTTACGCGGTTGATGTGAGCGGTGATGGCATTGAAGGTCTGTTTTTTGGTCAGGAATACCCAATTGACCTGGCTATCATCGATCTGGGTCTGCCCGGTTTGCCCGGCCTTGACCTGATACGCAAACTGCGCGAGCAGGAGCGCCAGTTCCCGATCCTGATTCTGACCGCCCGCTCTGAGTGGCAGGATAAAGTAGAAGGTCTTGAATCCGGTGCGGATGACTACCTGACCAAGCCCTTTCACCCGGAGGAACTCAAAGCACGTGTTGGAGCCTTGTTACGACGTTCGGCAGGCCACGCACAGCCACTGATTGAACTGGGACCGTTGAGAATTGACCTGGTCAGCCAGCGGGTTTTCAGGGGTGATGAAGAAATTGAACTGACCACCTACGAATACAAGGTATTTGAATACCTGTTGATGCACCCTGATGCGGTGGTCACAAAAACAGTACTGTCTGAGCATATTTATGAGGAAGATGCAGACCGGGACAGTAATGTCATCGAGGTTTTTGTGGGTCGTCTGCGCAGAAAAATTGATCCTCAAGGGATCATGAATCCTATCGAAACTTTGCGTGGAAGGGGATACCGTCTCAACAAGCAGCCACAACCCGTCTGAAAAAAACCACAAACCAGTATTGTGACTATCAAGAAAAATCAGCAAAGACCCGTCTCCCTGCGATTGAGGTTGATTGTACTGGCTGTATTGTTACTGACCATATCGCTGGGTTTGGTCGGTTTTGCGTTGGATGCGGCCTTTCATAAAAGTAGCGAGGCCGGCTTGCAGGCACGTATGGAATCCCTGGTGTACCTGGTGCTGGCAGCAACTGAAGTGGCAGGGGATGGTTCCCTGACAGTTGAGGATGAACCTGGAGATCCACGCCTGGGTCAGCCGGGTTCAGGAATTTACGCAATTGCGCGGGGAGAAAGAGGCGACTGGGCTTCCGGTTCTTCCCTGGGTGTAAACTTGCCTGAACCGGTTCGTATCCTGACTGGCGAAAGCAGCTTTGTAACAGCGCCTGATGAGACCGGTTTTTACACTTTTCAATACGGGGTCAGTTGGGAGTTTTCAGATGGCAGGATGTCACCACTCACCGTTACAATCTTCGTAGATCCACGCGAGTTACAGCCGGAATTGCAGGAATTTCGCACCGGTCTGTGGCGCAGCCTGGGTATGGCAGGTTTCATTCTTATACTTGCGCAAATGGCATTGTTGGCGCTCGGGTTGAGACCCCTCGGGCGCATTACAGAGGATATCTCAGGCATTGAATCCGGCGAATTGGGACGGCTGGAAGGAAACTATCCAAAGGAACTGGAGGCATTAAAACGTAACCTCAATCATCTTCTGGATACCGAGGAAGCTAATCAGACCCGCTATCGAAATGCGCTTGATTCACTCGCACATAGTCTGAAAACACCCCTGTCGGTCATCCGCTCAAGTTTGCCCTCAGATTCAACTACAAAAACGTTGGCTATCAAGGATGCGGTCACCGATATGCAGAAATTGATCGCGACACGTCTGCAGCGCGCCGCGGCATCTACCCGGCGAACAATGGCACAGGCCGTGGATGTAAAGACCCAGATCGAACGACTGGTTCAGTCATTGAATCGCATATATTCTCAGGAATTGATAAACATAGATGTCATGATTGAACCTGACCTGTCATTTTACGGTGAGCAACGTGATTTGCTGGAGTTGGCGGGTAACCTCCTCGACAATGCTTGTAAGTATGGCGGTGGTCAGGTTCGTTTGACGGCAGGTTTGATCGACCCTGAAGAGGCCCGTGCTGGTATCAATCTGCAGGTTGAGGACAATGGCCCGGGGATCGCAGATGATCAACGGCAACAGTTATTGCGTCGCGGTGTACGCGGTGACGAGCGGGTCGAGGGTCATGGTCTGGGGCTGGCCATCGTGCTGGAAATTGTAAGTGCGTATAACGGTGAAATAACCATCAAACAGAGTGAACTGGGTGGTGCCTGTGTCAGTGTTTCGCTCAAAACACACTAAAAGGAAACGGTATGTTACAACTGCTTGAAATCATGCAACGCTTGCGTGATCCGGAATCAGGTTGCCCGTGGGATATAAAACAGGAATTTTCCACCATTGCACCCTATACCATTGAAGAAGCCTACGAGGTTGCGGATGCCATCGCCCGCGAAGATATGACCGATCTGAAGGACGAGTTGGGTGATCTTCTGTTCCAGGTGGTATTCCATGCGCAGATGGCAGAAGAACAGGGTAGTTTCGATTTTGACGGAGTACATCAGGCCATCTGTGACAAGATGCTGCGTCGTCACCCCCATGTTTTTGCAGATTTCGAGGTCAAGGATGAGGTTCATCAAAGCCAGGTCTGGGAAGTTTACAAAGCAGAGGAAAGAAAACAGAAAGGTGAACACAGCCTGATGGATGACATTCCTGCCGGTATGGCGGAGTTGCCGCGTTCTGTCAAAATTCAAAAACGAGCTCACAAGGCTGGTTTTGACTGGGCTTCGGCGGATCCCGTGATGGACAAGTTTGACGAGGAACTGCTTGAAATGCGCGAAGCCATGGCTTCCGGCGATCGCGACGCGATGGAAGATGAACTGGGTGACCTGTTATTTGTTGCCACCAACCTGGCAAGAAAACTGGATATCGATCCTGGTACTGCCTTGCGTCGCAGCAATGCCAAATTTGAACGGCGATTCAGGGCAATGGAAGATGCCGCAGGCGGTCAGGATGCTCTGGAAATGATGGAACTCGATGAGATGGAAGTCGTCTGGCAAAAAGTTAAAAAGACAGCTGACTTGAAGGCTGGTGGTAAGAACAATAAGGGTGAGACGCACAAAGCATGAATGAATGGCTGGCAGTTCTGGATATCAACAGCATGATGTTTGGTCTGCTTGCAGGTCTGATACTTGCGCTTGTTGCGGCTATGACCACTGCCAGGATTGCCAGGCGCAAAGGTATTGAGGAAGAAGCGGCGCGTTTTCAACCGGTCATCAGCGAGCTTGAGGCTGACTTGGAATCTCGTGTGCAGGAGTTGGTGGAAATCCAGCGTTTACTGGCTATCACCGAAACACGTCTGGAAGAACAGCAGCAACACCACCAGTCTGAAAAGGCCGCGCTTGAAGATGCCGAAAAACGCCTTAACGATTCGTTTGAACGACTGGCCGGTAAGGTATTTGATGAACGATCGCAGCGTTTCACCGAGCTGAGTGAAAAGCAACTGGGTGGCCTGTTAAAACCTTTGACAAAAGATCTTGAAACCTTCCGCTCAACCGTCGATAAAAACAGCCGTGAAGACATCCGTCAGCACGCCGCCCTGCAGGAAAAGCTCAAACAGATGGAAGGCCTGAACGAGCGTCTTCACAAGGAAGCACAAAGCCTGACCAAGGCATTGACCAGCGATTCCAAGGCCCAGGGCAACTGGGGAGAGCAGCAACTTGAACGCCTGATGGATTTGGCCGGACTCGTCAAGGGTGAACACTATTACACCCAGGTTTCTACCACCGGCAAAGACGGTGAACGTCTGCAACCGGACTTTGTCCTCAAGTTGCCGGAAAATCGCAGCATTATCCTGGATTCCAAGGTTTCTTTGACAGCGTGGACACGTTACCAGTCGGAGGAGGATGAAGCACGCCGCGATGCATTAATGGCTGAGCACGTCGGCTCCATCAAGGCCCATATTTCAGGCCTGGGTAAGAAAAACTATCCCGATGCGGAAGAGCTCAACGCACTGGATTTTGTATTGATGTTTCTGCCGATCGAGTCCGCCTTGATCGCCGCATTACAAAGTGATCCAACCCTGCCGGAGTATGCATTAAAACATCGTGTTGCACTGCTTTCACCTGCCAACTTCCTCGCCACAGTGCGCACCGTCGCCTCCGTCTGGCGGGTACACAAACAGAACACCAACGCCCAGGATATCGCCCGTCGTGCCGGTTTACTCTACGATAAATTCGTCGGTTTCACCGACAATCTGAAAGCCGTCGGAACGCGTCTTGACCAGGCCAGGAAGTCATTCGATGAGGCTTACAATCAACTGACGACCGGTGCTGGAAACCTTGTCGGTCAGACAGATAAACTCAGCAAGCTGGGCGCCCGCCACGCCAAGCAATTGGAAGCAGGTTTGGTAGAAAAAGCCCTGGACGAAACGCTCGACAATGACGAAAACCCGTAGGGTGGGTAACTTGTTACCCACGGGTTTTAAGAAACCACGGCACGCATTTCATGCATAGCACCTTTGGCAGGTAACAAACTCAAACGAAAGAACCGTGGGTAACGAGTTACCCACCCTACGGTTTCTCACCTATTGTTATGCGATCATGACCCTGCAGGTCTTGCAGGGTTGTAATATTAATGTATTCCTCTGCTTCCAGGATTTCACGGGTCCCTTCACCCTGGTTCCAGCCGTGTTCAAACATCAACCAACCACCTTCGACCAGAATTGGCTGTACCAACTGGCTTATTGTTTGAATGGCACTTAGTCCGTCTTTACCTGGCGTTAGCGCTGCACGTGGTTCGAAACGTAGATCTCCCCGGTCCAGGTGCGGGTCATCACCATCGATATAGGGTGGGTTACTGGCAACCAGGTGAAATTTTCCTCTTAGTGGTTCGTTCCATGAACCATGGTGGAATTGGACGTGAGGTAAATTCAACAGACTGGCATTCTCCCTTGCGACGTTGAGGGCAGCCATACTGTTGTCGGTGGCATGGACTTCACACTTTTTCCGCTCAGATGCAATGGCAAGAGCAATTGCTCCACTACCTGTACCCAGGTCGGCGATACGCCAGTCGGCTTCAGGCGGGATTTTCTCAAGCGCAGCCTCAACCAGCAATTCTGTGTCTGGTCGTGGTATCAAAACATCGGGGTTAACCTTTAAAGGTAGTGACCAGAACTCACTTGATTCCGTCAGGTAGGCAATCGGTTGCCCCTGGGCACGTAACTTGACGAGCCTTTTGAATGTCTCGCAACGAAAACCTGGCAATTCCAGTTCCGGGTTCGCATACAGGAATGAGCGGGTACACTCCAACGCATGTGCCAGCAGAATTTCGGCATCGAATCGTGCCGAAGGACTATCAGCCAGCTTCAGACCGGCACGCGTTAACAGGTTTTTGATACTTAGTGCCAGTTTGTTGCTCCGCTAAATGTCTTTGGATCGCTGTGTCATCAGGGTTTCTCTGTCCGCGCTGCCCGGCTCATCTTACTTGAGTCGGTCCGGTATGGCGTGAAGCCAGGCTTCTTTCCACCACTGTTGGAAATCATCCAGTATCAGGTATAGCGACGGTATCAGGAACAAGGTGATTACAGTTGCAAACAGGATACCGAATGCCAGTGAGGCCGCCATGGGCACCACCAGTTGTGCCTGTAAACTGGTTTCAAATATGGCAATAGGTGCCAGGCCGAGGAATGTGGTTAGCGAAGTCAGCAAAATGGCGCGGAAACGGGTTCGTGTGGCACTCTTAACCGCTTCATGTACCGATGCACCAGACTCTCGTTCACGATTGACAAAATCCACCAGGATCAGGCTGTCATTCACGACCACCCCGGCCAACGCGATAATGCCGAAATAACTGGTCAAACTGACAGGAATACCGAGGATCAGGTGCCCCACCAGCGCACCAATCGTACCAAAGGGGATAACCGACATGATGATTAGCGGCTGTGAGTAGGACCTGAGCGGGATGGCCATCAAGGCATAAATCAGGAATACAGCAAATAGTCCGCCACGGATCAGGTCTCGCTGAATTTCGACCTGCTGCTGGGAGGACCCACTGAGCCTGGCTCGAACACCGGGGAAGTGCGCCAGGACCTGTGGCAATTCCCGGTTCATGATGTCATCCTGGATTGCAGTAGGCTCGTACTTGTCTTTATCCACTTCGGCCGAGACACGCGCGGCCCGTTCACGATCGAAACGCTGGATAAATGCCGGGCTTTCCGTCAATTCCACCTCCGCGACCGAGTTAAACGGAACCCTGCCGCCATCGGCTGTGCGGATTTTCATATTCTCCAGGTAACCGACGGAATCCCGCTCTTCCCGGGGGAATCTGACCATGACTTTAACCTCGTCCTGGCCGCGTTGGATACGCTGGACTTCCACACCATAAAATCCGCCCCGCACCTGGTTGGCAAGATCCGATAGTGTGATGCCCAGTGCTTCGGCCTGCGGTTTCAGGTCCAGCTTGATCTCCGGTCTTCCACGTTCGTAGGTATTACGGATATCAAACAAACCTTCGTAGGTTTGCATTCTGCGTGTCAGTTCCTGTGAAGCACGTCCGACCTGTTCGATGCTTGCACCAATTAACTGGATGGAAATTGCCGCCCCGCCGCCATGATTCATGGCACCGGAGAAACCCAGTTGTTTGACACCGGGAAGTTCACCGACAATCTCACGCCAGCGTCGCAGGACTTCGGGTGCCGAGATAACGGCCTTGTCCTCTTTGACAAGTTCGGCAATGATCTCACCCCGCATCTCGCCCTGGCCAAAAGACAACACACTGGATGCAACGGCGCCCGATTCGAGACCATGTTCGGCACTGACTTCTGCATCCAGTTTCCATAAACCTTCCTGGATGTGCCGGATGGTTTCATGGGTGCGCGCTGATGTTGTGCCTTCGTTCATCAACAGTTGAACCTGCAGGAAGTCAGCCGTAATGTCCGGGAAAAATACTGAGCGGAGAATCCCGCCCGCGATCAGGCCAATTGACAGGATCAGCAGGGAAATGAATACCGATAAGGTCAGATAACGACGCTTCAGGCATTTCTCCAGGAAAGGTAAATAATAGTTGTCAATGACCGTATGCAGGCCTTCAGAGAAAAAACGCTGAAATCGAACTAGTCTGTTCTGGGTTCCCTCACCGTATTGCTTGACTTTCATGTGCGCCAGGTGGGCCGGCAGGATCAGCTTGGATTCTACGATCGAGAAGACCAGGCAAAGCGTAACCACCCAACCGATCGAGGCGAAAAATTTACCCATGATGCCGGAAATCATCAGGATGGGTATGAAGGCCGCGATGGTTGTCAATACGCCGAAGGTGGCGGGCATTGCAACCTTGAAAACACCCTCGAGAATGTTGTCAACCGAATGGCCCTTGGCACGTATATTGGTGTAGGCACTTTCACCGATCACGATGGCGTCATCCACCACGATACCCAACACCAATATAAAACCGAACAGGCTGATCAGGTTGAGGGTGATGCCAAACACGGGCATCAGGAAAAATGTTCCAAGGAAGGCAACGGGCAGACCCACCATCACCCAGAAGGCCAGTTTCAAACGTAAAAACAGGGCCAATGACAGGAAAACGAGCAGGGCGCCGATAACCAGGTTCTTGACCATCATGTCCAGGCGTCCCTTCAGATAATAGGTTACGTCGGCCCAGGCAGCGACGGAAACGCCCGACGGCATGGAGGCAGTCTTATCCGCTACGAAGTCACGGACGGTTTGTGAGATGTCCAGCTCACTCTGTTCCCCCACCGATATGACCCGGATGGAAAAAGCGGCCTTGCCGTTATATTCGGAGAACCGGTTGGTATCGACGAACTCGTCCTTGATATCAGCCACGTCTTTTAGCAACACCCTTGAGCCGTCCGGGTTGGTGCGCACGAGGATGTCTTCAAAATCGAGTCCGGTATAGGCCTGTCCCTTGGTACGCAGGAGGATATCACCGGCATCTGAACGGATGGAACCGGCTGGCAGGTCTAACGAACCCCGGCGCACGGCAGTCGCGACTTCAGCCAGTGTCATACCATACTGCTCCAGCGTAAATTCACTGACCTCAATACTGATTTCGTAGGGACGTGAACCGAGGAGTTCCGCACGTGTGATTCCGGGCAGGGTGACGATCTCGTTCCTGATCTGCTTGGTATATTCTTTCAGGGTTCTTTCATCCACATCCCCATATACCGAGACGATGTTGACCTGCTGCTGAAAACGCGTACGCGATACGACCGGTTTTTCGGTGTTTTCCGGAAAGGTCGAGATGGAATCAACGCGGTTCTTGATCTCATTCATGACCTCCAGAACGTCATAGTCCGCTGCGACTTCTACCTGTACGGTGCCGCTGTTGCGGCGTCCGGTGGAAATGATTTCATGAATACCTTCAATATCCTGGATGGATTCCTCGATCTTGATCAGTATGCCTTCCTCGACGTCCTCCGGACTGGCGCCCAAAAACGGGACCCGTACGGTGACCAGGTTGGTCTCGATCGGTGGTTGGGATTCTTTCTTGATTGTGGCTATGGAATACAACCCGCCGGCCAGCAGGATGACCATTAACAGGTTGGCTGCGACTGCATTCCTCGCAAACCATTCAATGATCGCGTAATACCAGCCATGCCCGGTTTTCATAAATCACCACTACCTGGGTCAGACTCCGGTGCATCAATCTGTTGGTCGCTGATGGCCAGTTTGGTACCCGGTACCGGGGCGTCCAGCGTGGTCGTTACCACCCTGGCGCCACCTGTTATCCCATTGCTGAGATATACCTTTTTGGCTTCAGCGCGTAGAACTTCCACCGACAGGATTTCAAGTTCATTATTCGAGTTTGCTACCGGTATCGTATTGTCTGGCCGCAACACGTAGCGAGGCAGTACGACAACATTTTCGGCACGCAGACCCTGGATTTCGGCGTTTACAAAAGTGCCGATTTTGAGTTCTTGCTGGTGGCTTTGACCCAATACTCCATAGGGATCAATAACCTGTGCAACGGCATAAACAACCCGGCTGGTTTCATCCACGACACCCTCGGTGCGTATGATCCGTGCCTGCCACTGGCCGGTCCCACCAGCCTGTTCAGCACTCAGGGTCACTATCGGGAAAGACTTAGCCTCATTTTTAACCTCGGTTTCTGATGGCAGGTCCAGGTAAGTGAGGTCGTTGTTTGTCAGCGGCAGACGAACCTCGGCAGTGTCGATGGCGAACGTAACACCCAGACGCGTGCCGGGTGTTACATACTGGCCGATGTCCACCGCTTTTTGCCTGACCAGGCCATCATAGGGCACGGTAATCTGTGTGCGTTCCAAGTCACGACGCGCCTTTTGCACATCCGCCTCTGCTGCACTGACATTGGCTTTGGCGTCTGCCATCTGCGGCTTGCGCAAGCCGAGATCGGAAGGCTGCCCCTGCTTGCCCATATTTCTCCAGTCTTTCAAGGCCTGTTCGGAGCGTGCAGTCTCGTCAGCCAGTTTCGCCGTTCTTGAAGCCAGGGCGGCTTCTGCCCGTTTCAGGCCGGTTTTGTAATCGCTGGGGTCGATTTGCAGAAGCACTTCACCTTTGCGAAAAAAACCACCGGCAACAAATTCCGGTGCGACGGACACGACCTTTCCGGACACCTCGGAAACCAGCGTGGTTTCTGTGCGTGGTCTAACGGTACCCTGTGAATTGACCGAGAAGTTGAGCGAAACGACTTCGGCTTTGATGACATCGACCAGTACGGTTTTTTCGGTCTCGGGTTTACGCTCTGCGCTTTTTGTTTCCTTGTACGCGACCAGTGCTGTGACTACCAAAATTGAAGCGATAATCAAAATGAGTGGAAGCATGAGCTTGAAAAACTTTCCCATTCCCCTAAAACTCCATTTAAAGCGTAAATAGAAGGCAATATTGCCGGAAATTAACTGTGAATTATCCCCCGAGCGCATAAATTAGTCATGGGGTATTAGTACTAAGTGTAGTGTAAACCCTAAAAGTTTAGGGTTTACACTACACTGGGTTCCAAAATAGTTAAAAATGCTTTCCTGAAGAGAAGGTACAATAAGCTCCGGTTTGCGGAAGCATCCTGAAAACGTCACGGAAACAAATAAATGGGAATAGTTTTAAAAACACCTGAAGAAATCGAAAAAATGCGGATTGCAGGTCATTTGGCAGGAGATGTCCTGAGGATGATTCGTGAGCATGTGCGCGCCGGTATTACGACCGGTGAGCTGGATGATATCTGTCATGCCTATATTACCGAAGAACAGCAGGCCATCCCGGCCCCCTTGAATTACCGCGGCTTTCCAAAATCAATTTGCACATCGATCAACCAGGTAGTTTGCCATGGGATTCCGGGTGATAAAAAACTTAAGAATGGCGATATTCTTAATATCGATATCACGGTCATCAAGGATGGCTGGCACGGTGACACCAGCAAAATGTTCCTGATTGGCGAACCAACTGTCAGGGCGCGTCAACTGTGTGAGACAGCCCATCAGGCGATGGTCACGGGTATCAAAATGGTCAAACCGGGATTACGCCTGGGTGATGTTGGTCATGCCATCCAGCGTTATGCGGAAGGGCAGGGCTGTTCCGTTGTCAGGGATTATTGTGGTCACGGCATTGGCAAGGTATTCCACGAAGACCCGCAGGTTCTTCACTATGGTCGTCCCGGGGTGGGTGAATTGCTGGTACCCGGCATGGTCTTCACCATCGAGCCGATGATTAATATCGGTCGTAAGGAGACCCGTCTGCTCGGTGATGGCTGGACTGTGCATACCAAGGACCGCAGCCTGTCAGCGCAGTTTGAACATACCCTGGCGGTTACAGAGGATGGCTATGATGTGCTCACCCGGTTACCGGGTGATGAGCTCTGAGTCCGTCATGAACGGGCCGGCTTCAGCATTCGAACAGCTAAGTGTCAAATAAGTCTGTGTCGCAACAGCAAGCGCCCATGAAAATCAGGTTACGGGGCCTACTGAAGAGACCGGTCGCGGCTAAAGGTTGCCTGGATCTGGAGGCACTGGCAGCGCAATCAGGCCAGCAACAGACCCACCTGCAACTCATCAAGATTCTCAAAGACACCCTGGCCGGGGCTGATGCCTGCCTGGCACGGAAGTTTGAAGCCAATGATGATGTAAACCAATTAGTCAAAGCCCGCGCCTGGGTCGTCGACCAGTTGATCCTGCATGCCTGGCACGCGCTGATCCCCGCCGGTGAAAATGTGTCGTTGGTGGCTGTCGGTGGTTTTGGTCGTGGTGAATTGCACCCGCATTCCGATGTGGATTTGTTGATCTTGCTTGAGGTGTCACCACCGGGTGAGGAACTGCGCGCTGCTGTCGAGGCCTTTGTAACATTGCTATGGGATGCGGGTTTCTATCTTGGGCATAGTGTGCGGACGGTGGAGGCCTGTATAACAGAAGCAAAAAAAGAGATAGCCACCGCAACCAGCCTGATGGAAAGTCGCTTACTGAGTGGCAGTACGCAAATGCAGGCTGAGATGATGGATGCAACTTCTGCCAGTCAAGTCTGGTCGGCTGCAGAATTTTTTGATGCCAAGTACGAAGAGCAACGGAGCCGTCATCAGCAATATCATGGCACCGCCTACAATCTGGAACCCAATATCAAGGAAAGCCCAGGTGGGTTGCGTGATATTCAAATGATCGGTTGGGTGGCCAAGAGACATTTCGGCACACAGTCTTTGCATACCCTGGTGGAGCGCGGCTTTTTAACCGAGTCCGAACTTCAGGATCTAAAGGATGGAAGGACATTTTTGTGGGAGATTCGTTTTGCCCTGCACAAACTTGCCGGGCGTGGCGAAGACCGCTTGCTATTCGAATTTCAGACAAAGATTGCCGAACATTTTTTGGGTGTTGAAGAGTTGCAGCAGTCAAATGCCCAAGTTGAGCAATTCATGCAACGCTATTACCGCACGGTAATGCAAAATGAACGTCTCAATGAAATGTTGCTGCAGTTATTCAGTGAAGAATTATTGACCGATAAAACAGCACCTTCCGAAGACCTGGGTGAGGATTTTCGTGTCACCCATGGCTTTCTTGAGGTTTCAGATGATGCCGTGTTTGAACGTCGCCCGATGGCCTTGATGGAACTGTTTGTGCTGCTGGCCAAACACGAAAACCTGCTTGGCGTAAGGGCGTCAACTATCCGCCTGATCCGTGACAGCTTACATCTGGTCGATGACGTATTCCGGGCCGATCAACAAGCCAGGCAATATTTTCTCGAGCTTTTTTGCCAGACAAGTGGTGTTTATACCCAATTACAACGTATGAATCGTTACGGAATTCTGGCGGCTTTTATCCCGGCATTTGCCAACATCGTCGGGCGTATGCAGTTTGACCTGTTCCATGTATATACGGTTGACCAGCATATCTTGTTCGTGGTCAGAAACCTGCGCAGGTTTGCTTATGGCAAATATCACTCCGAGTTCACCCATGCTGCAGATATTTTTCAGCAAATCGACCATCCGGAAATCTTGTACCTGGCTGCATTGTTCCATGATATCGCCAAGGGAAGGCGGGGCGACCATTCCACACTGGGTGCCGGGGATGCACGGGTTTTCTGTCAATCTCTGGCGATGACCCAGGAGCACCAGGAACGCGTAGCCTGGTTAGTGGAACAACACCTGGTGATGTCGCAGACCGCACAGCGCAGGGATATCACCGACCCTGAAACCATCAAGGGATTTTGCGAGGTCGTCGGTAACCAGAAGCGACTTGATTACCTCTACCTGATCACCATTGCCGATATTGCTGCCACCAGTCCCAAGTTGTGGAATAACTGGAAGGACAGCCTGTTATGGGAACTGTATTCGGTTACGTCACTGGCCCTGGAAGAGGGTGCCTCAAACATCTTTGACCGCAATCATCGCATTAAACAATCGCGAACTGAATTACAGACGCTACTGGGGCAGCAGGGATTTGACTCAGAGGCGGTCACGGGACTGTTGAACAGCCTGCCGCAAAATGTCTACCTGAGCTATTCGTCGGAGCAACTGGAGTGGACGAGCCTGGCGCTTCTCAATGCACCCGTGGACAGCGATGTACTGGTCGCGATTCGCGAGGTCGAGGGACAGGGTATGAGTGAGTTGCTTGTCCACGCTCCAGACTACGATGGCCTGTTCTCTGCAGTGACCACGGTGATTGACGAAATTGGACTCGATGTGCTGTCGGCACGTGTTGGCGCGATCACTTCAGGTCTGTGTTTTGATCTGTTCCAGTTAATGGATCGCAACGCAGAGGCTTTGAATGAGGTGGATTGTGGAAGACTGGAAACACGCCTGCGTCACGTATTAATTGATGCCAGCTTACCCAGGCCTCTAGTACGCCGCTTGCCGCGACGCTTGCGGCCATTTAAAAGTACCGCGCGGATTAGCTTCTCGGCCGCACATGGTGGCGAAAAAACATTGATGGACCTGGCCTGCTCCGATCGGCCGGGCCTGTTAGCGCATATCTCGGCTGCCATGGTGGCTTGCGGAGTACGTATTCACGATGCAAGAATCAATACACTGGGCGATCGGGTAGAGGATGCCTTTATTCTCAGTGATAGCCAGAACGCGCCGCTAAGCAGACAATTACGAACCGAATTACTACAGACCCTAAAAGAGACACTGGGTCAGGACTGGACCACCAATGAACCATAGAGAAGACACGTCAGAGCATCGCGCTCTTATTGAGGCCGCATTTAAAGAACGCCATACCATCACCCCTGAATCGGCGGATGCTGCACTGGTTTCAGCCATTGAAGCATCTATTTCCGGATTAGAGCATGGGGCTTTTCGAGTGGCTGAACCCTCTGAAGACGGATGGCATGTCAACGAATGGCTAAAGAAGGCAGTGCTGCTGTATTTTCGCATCCGCCACAACCAAGTACTCGATAGTTCAGAGAGCCATTATTTCGACAAGGTGCCATTGCGCTGGGCGACCGGGTCCGGTGATGACATCAGCAAATGCGGGGCCCGCATAGTGCCACCCGCCACCGTGCGCCGTGGTGCATTTATCGGTCACGATGCGGTGTTGATGCCCTCTTATGTCAATATCGGCGCGCATGTTGGTGCACGTACCATGGTTGATACCTGGGCGACGGTGGGTTCCTGCGCACAAATTGGCGAGCACGTTCATCTGTCCGGTGGCGTTGGTATCGGCGGTGTACTGGAGCCACTCCAGGCCACCCCCACCATCATCGAGGACGGTTGTTTTATCGGCGCACGCTCCGAGGTCGTCGAAGGTGTGATCATCGGCAAGGGCAGTGTGTTATCGATGGGTGTATATATCGGCAAAAGCACACGAATTTATGATCGTGAAAGCGGTGAAATCATGTACGGAAAGGTACCACCGGGTTCCGTTGTAGTACCTGGCAGTTTGCCAGCCAAAGATGGTAGTTATGCCTTATATGCAGCGATCATCGTTAAACGCGTGGATGAAAAAACACGTGCAAAAACCAGTGTTAATGAACTCCTGAGAGCAAGTGTCGAGGCCTGATATGTTAACGGTATACGGTATCAAACAATGTGATACCTGTCGCAAAGCTCTCAAGTGGCTGACCGGGCAAGGCATCAATCATCAGTTTCATGACTTTCGAAGCGATGGTCTGCGAGCAGAATTATTGAAGAGTTGGCTCGATTCTCCTTTTGCAGACAAACTGGTTAATCGTCGCAGTACTACATGGCGACAATTGAATGATGAACAACGCCAGTTTGAGGGTGATGAATTGCTGGAGTTGTTGTTGGAGTATCCGACACTGATAAAACGACCGGTATTCGTTGCTGATGATATTGTGGCTGTTGGTTTCAATCCCAAAGAACTCACAGAGTTTGAATCATGAGCGCCACGCTTGATTTGACCTGTGCATTGATCGATTTACCCTCGGTGACCCCCGATGATGCAGGATGCCAACAATTATTGGCCGACCGGCTTGCACCCCAGGGTTTTGATGTTGAATGGCTTCCGTTTGGTGATGTAAACAATGTAATTTTTACCCATGGTCAGACCCGTGGTGGGAGCGAGCCGTCGTTATGGTTCCTGGGCCATACCGATGTGGTTCCAACCGGGCCGTTGGAGGACTGGACCTCACCACCGTTTGAATCCGAGGTCAGGGATGATGTGCTTTACGGTCGTGGCGCCGCCGATATGAAAGGCGCGGTAGCCGCCATGGTGACGGCAGCGGAAGCCCTGGTACGTGAACACCCGGATCATATCGGGCAAATTGGCATTTTACTGACCAGTGATGAAGAAGGCGCAGCCGTAGATGGTGTCGCGCGGGTGGCGGATGTACTCCGACAAAGAAATTCCATACCAATGTACTGTCTTGTAGGTGAACCCAGCAGTCAGGTCAAACTGGGTGATACCGTGCGAATCGGTCGTCGTGGTTCCAGCCATGCGCGTTTACAGGTTCATGGTGTGCAGGGTCACAGTGCGTTCCCGGAAGCACTGGATAACCCCATCCATCGTCTCGCCAACTTTATCGAAGCACTAACCAAATGCGAATGGGACCAGGGTGATGAGAATTTCCCGCCGACCCACTGCCAGGTTACCAATATTCACGCGGGCACCGGTGCCGAGAATGTGACACCCGGTCATGCTGAAGTCTGGTTCAATTTCCGCAATTCGCCAGCTTCGCCTGGCAAAGAAATCCAGGCAAGGGTTGAGGATTTGCTGCAACAAAGTGGAATTGATCAATACGAGATTAGCTGGCGGGTATCCGGTGAGCCATTCCGCTCCAGGGCGGGTGACTTTCGTGAAGCGGTGATCGAAGCCATTAAAGACGAGTTGGCCATGTCGCCGGAATTAAACACCGGTGGCGGCACCTCCGATGGACGTTTTATAGCGCCGCTTGGTACCCAGGTGCTTGAATTTGGCCTGTTGAATGAAAGCATTCACAAAATTGATGAAAATACACCTATAGCCGATCTTGATGCCCTGTGCCGGGTATACGGGCAGGTAATGATCAGGATTCTGTCAGATCGCTGATTGCTTGATTTTCCATACGTTTGACCTCAAATAATCTTCATCAGAAACCGTCTTTCAGCGGTTCACATATTCAGAGGATTTAGCAATGAGAATGGACAAACTAACCAGTAAGTTCCAGTTAGCACTGGCAGATGCACAAAGCCTGGCGGTCGGACTGGATAGTCAATTAATCGAACCGGACCATGTCATGGTTGCACTATTGGACCAGGAAGGTGGCTCCATCCGTCATCTGTTGACCAAGGCCGGTATCAAGGTCAATGCACTGCGTTCGCAGCTTGGCGAACGTTTGGATGCCATGCCCAAGGTCTCCGGTGCAACCGGGGAAGTCAACCTCTCCAATGACACCATCAAATCCCTGACGGTCACCGACAAATTGGCACAAAAGCGTGATGACCAGTACATCGCCAGTGAGTTGTTTGTATTGGCGGCCATGGCTATTAAGGGCCCCGTTGCCGATTTATTGAAGCAAAACGGTGCCAACCGGGAAGCCATTGAAAAAGCCATCGATGAAATGCGTGGTGGTGAGCAGGTCAACGATCCAAACGCCGAGGAATCCCGCCAGGCACTGGAGAAGTACACCATTGATCTGACCGAAAGGGCCGAGCAATCAAAGTTGGACCCTGTCATTGGCAGAGATGAGGAAATCCGTCGTTGTATCCAGGTTTTACAACGCAGAACCAAGAATAATCCAATACTGATGGGTGAGCCCGGTGTGGGCAAAACCGCCATCGTTGAAGGTATGGCGCAACGCATTGTTAATGGGGAAGTGCCAGAGGGCCTGAAAAATAAACGCGTGTTGTCGCTCGATATGGGCGCCTTGATCGCGGGTGCAAAATTCAGGGGTGAGTTCGAAGAGCGTCTGAAAGCACTATTGAACGACCTCAGTAAACAGGAAGGTAATGTCATCCTGTTTATCGATGAGATTCACACCATCGTTGGTGCCGGCAGAGCCGAAGGCTCCATGGATGCCGGCAATATGCTCAAACCCGCGTTGGCACGTGGTGAATTGCATTGCATTGGTGCGACCACACTGGATGAGTACCGGCAATATATGGAAAAGGATGCTGCTTTAGAGCGTCGCTTCCAGAAAGTATTCGTCAGCGAACCTTCAGTCGAGGACACCATCGGAATATTGCGTGGTTTGCGGGAAAGATACGAAGTACATCACGGCGTCGATATCACTGACCCGGCCCTGGTGGCCGCGGCGACCTTGTCACACCGCTATATCAGCGACCGGCAGTTACCGGACAAGGCCATCGACCTGATGGATGAAGCGGCCTCGCGTATTCGCATGGAGATCGATTCCAAGCCGGAGAAACTGGACCGCCTGGAAAGACGTCTTATCCAGCAGAAAATTCAACGTGAAGCACTGAAGAAGGAAAAGGATGACGCGTCAAAGCAGCGTTTGGCTGACCTTGAAGAGACGATTGGTGAACTGGAACGTGAGTTTTCCGACCTGGAGGAAATCTGGAAATCTGAAAAAGCCGCGGTTCAGGGTACAACACATATCAAGGAAGAACTTGAGCGTGCCCGTGCCGAACTTGAAGCTGCTCATCGCGCCAGTGACCTGGCGCGCATGTCCGAACTTCAATACGGTCGTATCCCTGAATTGGAAGCGGCACTGAAGCAGGCCGAAATGGGCGAACAGGCCGAATTCACATTGTTACGTACCAGTGTCACCGAAGACGAAATCGCAGAAGTGGTTTCCCGTTGGACGGGTATCCCGGTTTCACGCATGCTCGAGGGTGAACGGGACAAACTGCTACGCATGGAATCCTCTTTGCACAAACGTGTCATTGGTCAGGATGAGGCTGTGAAGGCGGTTTCCGACGCTATACGCCGGTCCCGTGCAGGGTTGTCAGATGCCAACCGCCCCATCGGTTCATTCTTATTCCTGGGCCCAACGGGTGTCGGTAAAACCGAACTATGTAAATCATTGGCTGAATTCATGTTTGATACAGAAGATGCCATGGTGCGGATTGATATGTCGGAATTCATGGAAAAACATTCCGTGGCCCGCTTGATCGGCGCACCTCCGGGATATGTCGGTTATGAAGAAGGTGGTTATCTGACAGAAGCCATCCGACGCAGGCCATACTCTGTGATCCTGTTGGACGAGGTAGAAAAGGCCCACCCGGATGTATTTAACATCCTTTTGCAGGTGCTGGATGATGGTCGCTTAACAGATGGTCATGGACGAACCGTCGATTTTCGCAATACCGTAATTGTGATGACATCAAATCTTGGCTCTGCCCGTATTCAGGATATGGCAGATGATGGTTACGATGCTATGAAAGAGGCCGTGATGGAAGTTGTCAGTCATCACTTCAGACCGGAATTCATCAATCGTGTAGACGACCTGGTGGTATTCCACCCGCTTGACCAGGCACAGATACGCCTGATTGCCGGAATACAGCTGGGAATGCTGAGAAAACGGCTCGAAAATGTTGGGCTGGGAATGACAGTCACCGATGACGGTCTGGATTTGCTGGCCACTGCCGGTTTCGACCCTGTCTATGGAGCAAGACCTCTGAAGAGAGCCATCCAGCAGAAAATCGAGAATCCCCTGGCACAGAAAATCCTGGCAGGTGATTTTGCCTCAGGTGAGACCGTAAATATCGATGTCGAGGATGGCGTGTTTAGCTTCACAAAATAATGTGGAATTAAATACCCCTCAAGAAACTACCACCAACCCATACCGTGCGTAACCTGTTACGCACGGTTTGTTGGCTTCAACTGATGCCACGAAACCCCGTAGGGTGGGTAACTTGTTACCCCCGGTTCTCTAACTCCAACCGGTGCCACGAAACTCCGAGAATCCGTAGGG
>RCNB010000923.1_pt1 | contig 18955 bp, 19 predicted proteins | sample 2041321 | NCBI WGS metagenome assembly RCNB01 (sample SAMN09708232, study PRJNA481090) | Marine sediment metagenome, whole genome shotgun sequencing project. | reverse complement strand
GGCGAAACTTCTAACTTTATTTCGGTGCCAATGGCCACCGCTGCCATTAAACAAATTATGGATTGGACACCAAATGAAATTCAAAACTATTGTTATAATATTTCAAAAGATGCACTAGAAGAATTACAATCCTTAGGCTTTAGTGTTGAAGATGACGCATATAGAGGATATCATCTTATTGGTATTGAAATTCCTGAATTTGTCAATATTGAAGAGTTAAAAACTGCATGTGCAAAAAAGAACATTTTCTTATCTATCAGAGGTAATTATTTAAGGGTATCGCCTCACCTATTTAATCTAAAAAATGATTTTACACAATTAGTAGAAACCATAAAATCAATAATGAGCTAAATGAATTTATTAGTTGCAGCGACTACTCCGGTATTAATCGTCATCATTTACATCTACATAAAAGATAAATACGAAAAAGAATCCAAACGTATACTTCTTTATACATTTTTACTAGGCGCTATATTGAGTATTGTTATTACAACAATTCTGTATCTGTTTTTTGATTTGTTTTTGCCACTTAAAAATAATTTCAGTATTTGGCAGCAGTTCGTAAAAGCATTCTTTGTTGTAGCATTAATCGAAGAGTTCAGTAAATATATTATGGTACGTTACTATGCACAACCCAGAAAAGGTTTTAATGAGCCTTTTGATGGTATTGTATATGCTGTTATGGTTTCTATGGGTTTTGCGGCTGTGGAGAACATTTTTTATGTTCTTGAAGGCGGTATGAACGTGGCCATAATAAGAGCATTTACAGCCATCCCTGCTCATGCAACATTTGCTATTTTAATGGGATACTATATGGGAAAAGCTAAATTTTCTAACAATAAAGCAAAGCTGAATTTAATTGGGCTACTATTAGCTGTATTGTTCCATGGCGCATACGATTTTTTCTTATTTATAAACTTCATTCCAGGAATTTCAATTGGTGCTTTTATATCCCTAATTATAGGGATTGTATTATCGCGAAAGGCTATAAAAGCACATCAAGAAAATTCACATTTTAAGACCAAATAAATAATACGAAATATGATAAGACTCATGTTATTAAGAGAAAGTTATCAATAATTTTGTAGCTTTAAAAGCAACTAATTCTTCACTGCAAAATGAATCACAAGTATAAAGTTAAAGTCAACAATAGCTCAGAATTCAATATTGACGAATCTGAGGTTTCCAAAGCCAATATCATTAAAGTGAAAAACGATAAATATCATGTTATACATGATAATAAAACCTACAAAACGGAAATAGCTGATGCTCATTTCAATGAAAAGTCATATCAAGTAAAAGTTAACAATAAGACCTATAACGTCAACATTTTGAATGATTTAGACAATTTGATAAAAGATATGGGGTTTGAGGTAGGGACATCAAAAAAAATTAATGAGATTAAAGCGCCAATGCCGGGGCTTATTTTGGATATTAATGTTAATGTAGGTCAAGAAGTTGAAGAAAATGATGCATTATTAATCCTTGAAGCCATGAAAATGGAAAATATTATTTCATCGCCCCGAAGTGGTTTTATAAAATCCATATCAGCAAATAAAGGTGATGCAGTTGAAAAAAATCAATTATTAATAGAGTTTGAATAAGATGAAGAAGATATTAATTGCAAATCGAGGAGAAATAGCCATACGCGTTATGAGTTCCGCAAAAAAAATGGGAATCAAAACGGTTGCTGTTTATTCTACAGCCGATAGGAATGCGTTACATGTAAAATATGCCGATGAAGCCGTATTAATTGGAGAAGCACCATCAAGTCAATCATATTTACGGAGCGATAAAATAATTGAAGTTGCAAAACAATTAAATGTTGACGCTATTCACCCAGGATATGGTTTTTTAAGCGAAAATGCAGGTTTTGCTGAGTTGTGTGAAAAAAATAATATCATATTTATAGGTCCAAAATCTAAAGCCATAAAAATTATGGGCAGTAAATTGGCAGCAAAAGATGCCGTTAAAGCCTATGATATCCCAATGGTGCCTGGAATTGACAAAGCCATTACAGATGTTGAAAAAGCAAAAAAGATTGCAAAAGACATTGGATTTCCCATTTTGATAAAAGCCTCGGCTGGCGGCGGCGGTAAAGGCATGCGTATTGTCGAAGCCGAAAACGAGTTAGAATCTCAAATGAAACGGGCAATCAGTGAAGCAACTTCTGCTTTTGGTGATGGCTCAGTATTTATTGAAAAATATGTGACTTCACCACGCCATGTTGAAATTCAAATTATGGCCGATTCGCATGGAAATGTGATTCATTTATTTGAACGCGAATGTAGCATTCAAAGACGTCATCAAAAAGTTGTTGAAGAAGCACCTTCTACAGTCTTAACTCCAGAAATGCGTCAGAAAATGGGAGAAGCGGCAATTAATGTTGCAAAATCTTGTGACTACCTGGGTGCGGGAACGGTTGAATTTCTATTGGATGAAAAGCATAATTTCTATTTTTTAGAAATGAATACGCGTTTACAGGTTGAGCACCCCGTTACTGAGCTTATATCTGGTGTAGATTTGGTAGAGTTGCAAATTAGAGTGGCACGGGGTGAAATGCTTCCAATCACTCAGAATGAATTAAGAATAAATGGTCATGCCTTAGAATTACGAGTTTATGCAGAAGATCCTATTAACGATTTTTTACCAAGCGTTGGCACTCTTAATACTTATAAACTGCCGATGGGCAAAGGAATTCGTGTTGATAATGGTTTTGAAGAAGGCATGGAAATACCTATTTATTATGACCCCATGTTATCCAAACTTATTACTTATGGAAAAACGAGAGATGAAGCCATAAACTTAATGCTAACAGCAATTAACAACTACAAAATTGAAGGTATTCAAACCACCTTACCTTTTGGAAGTTTTGTATTTGAGCATGAAGCTTTCCGTTCTGGGAATTTTGATACTCATTTTGTTAAAAAACATTATTCGCCCGAGGTTTTAAAAGAAAAACAAGATATAGAAGCGAAAATTGCAGGCCTTGTGGCTCTTAAAAAATATATAGAAGATCAAAAAATACTACGCATACCTAACTAGAAGATAATGGATTCCAAAATAAAAAATCTTAACGAAAAACTAACCCAAGCCTTTTTAGGCGGTGGTCAAGTTAGAATTGATAAGCAGCATGAAAAGAAAAAACTAACTGCAAGGGAGCGCGTAAATTATCTTTTAGACGAGGGTTCTTTCGAAGAAATTGGAGCTTTGGTCACCCATCGAACTAAAGATTTTGGTATGGAAAACCAAAAATTTTACGGTGATGGTGTTATCACAGGTTATGGTACTATTAATGGCCGTTTTGTATATGTTTTTGCCCAAGATTTTACCGTTTTTGGTGGTTCTCTTTCAGAAACACATGCCGAAAAGATTTGCAAAGTCATGGATTTGGCAGTAAAAGTGGGTGCTCCAATTATTGGCTTAAACGATTCAGGAGGCGCACGAATTCAAGAAGGGGTTCGTTCACTTGGCGGTTATGCCGATATTTTTTATAGAAACGTACAGGCTTCTGGTGTTATTCCACAGATATCTGCTATCATGGGGCCTTGTGCAGGTGGTGCCGTTTATTCCCCTGCTATGACTGATTTTACTTTAATGGTAGAAAACACAAGCTATATGTTTGTTACAGGTCCAAATGTTGTAAAGACAGTGACCAACGAAGAAGTTACGAGTGAAGAGCTTGGTGGTGCAAGTACGCACTCTACTAAATCTGGTGTGGCACATAAAACCTCATTGAATGATGTGGAATGCATGGAAGATGTAAAAAAACTCCTGAGTTATTTACCTCAAAATAATTGGGAAACCGCTACTCCATTGCCATACGAGTTAAAAGATGAAGTTAGAGATAGTTTATCTAATATGGTTCCTGATAATACCAATAAACCTTATGATATGCATGAGGTTATAAAAGGGATTATTGATGAAGAATCTTTTTATGAAATTCATAAAGATTATGCCGAAAACATTATTGTAGGTTTTGCTCGTTTAGGTGGACGAAGTATCGGTATTGTTGCTAATCAACCTATGTTTTTAGCTGGTGTTTTAGGTGTGAAAAGTTCTAAAAAAGCGGCACGATTTGTACGCTTTTGTGATTGTTTTAATATTCCATTATTGGTTTTAGAAGATGTTCCTGGATTTTTACCAGGCACAGATCAAGAATGGAACGGCATAATAGTGCATGGTGCAAAATTGCTATATGCATTTAGTGAAGCCACTGTACCAAGAGTTACCGTTATCACACGTAAAGCATACGGTGGAGCCTATGACGTGATGAACTCTAAACATATTGGTGCGGATATGAATTTTGCCTGGCCAAGTGCAGAAATTGCCGTAATGGGTGCCAAAGGTGCAGCAGAAATAATCTTTAAAAAAGAAATCCACTCTGCTGAAGATAAAGAGGCAAAATGGAAAGAGAAAGAAGCCGAATACGCCAATCTCTTTGCCAATCCTTATAGTGCAGCGGAGCGCGGTTTTATTGATGAGGTGATATTGCCAAAAGACACCAGGCGTAAGTTGATAAAAGCCTTTTCAATGCTTCAGGATAAACAGGTTGACAGACCAAAGCGTAAGCATGGTAATATACCGTTATGATTTATGATTAGTTAGGAAATAAAGTTTTATCTAATCCAGGAACAATACGTAACGCATTTTTATAATATACTTTCTTAAGTACGTCGTCCGTTAAATCCAAACCATACATTGGCCAAAATGCATGATATTTTTTATGATATGGAAAATATTCATCATCACTTTCTAACACTCTAAAATAGGTAGGAAACTCTTCTGGTTTCCAACTGTCTTTTCCAAACAAAACACGATCTTGGTATTTTGTGATAAATGTTTTTGAAAATCGTGGTTGTCGGCCTAGTTCAGCAATAATGGCACCAATGCCAACATTCATGTTTGGCATTTCATCTAGCAACTTTCCTAATTTACCCAAATCGTTGGCCAGCCAACTCATATGGGCACTTATAAACGTAGTATTAGGGTGCTTTTTGAATACATTATATTGCTCCTTCATTATTTGTTCCCAAGTCGCTGGGTTATTTGCATCACGTTTTCTGCGAGGATGGGTTTTCAATTCTAACCATCTCTCATTATCTCCATCAAAATTATCCCAAAACGGTTTGGGGTCAGCAGAATGTATTAAAACAGGAACACCCAACTCACCACACTTTGCCCAAATAGCATCTAAGCGTTTATCATCAATTGCTAATCGCTTTCCATTGACATCTTTATTACGAAGCCCTAAACTTTTATATACTTTTAAACCTCTAGCACCATTTTTTACATCCTGTTCTAATTGATTTACAGTTTTTTGTATCCATCCTTCTCCTCCTACTCCTTCAAAATCAATATTGGCAAACACGACAAACCTATTCGGATAATTTTCCGCAATATTATTGACTGACTTCACTAAATCTTCACCTGTACGTCCACTAAGATTTACCATTATACCCATATTAAGCGTATCCATTGCCGCAACCACTGGAGCTAAATTTTGATTTGGCATTCTATACTGGTGTCCATGAACATCAATAAACGGAAATTTTGCTTTTTTAACTACTTTTCCTGGAACCACGAGAGTAGAAGTTGGATTGTACTCTTCAAAAGTTAAATCTTGAGCTTTAGCTGAAAAAACAAACGAAAGTGATAATAAGACAAGGTAAATTTTACTAGAATTCATAGTATTATTTTATTTAAAACATAAAGGTAATAATATGCAAATACCGAACTATGAATTTAGGATGCCTTTAACAAGATATGGCATTTTAAACTTGAATAGATTAAGATACCGAATTAAGCTTCAAGATCTTCAATTAACAAATTATAATCGTATTGTAAATCTTCATGAAGTTTATTAATTGCTTTTTGAGCAATCTCTAATTGCTTATTAAACATATTGACCAACATGGTATTGTGCTTAATTGAAGGTCTAAATTGTTTTAATTCCTTACAGAAGTATATTAGTAGTTCGGCTTCGGTTTCCTTTTTCTTAGAATATCTAATAAAGCGTTTGGTTTGTCTTAGTATTTTACGAATACTTTTCTTTATATAATAAAAATTAGTTGTACTAATCTCATTAAACTCAGACTCTATATACGTCTTTACTCCGTCGATGTAAGCAACTTCATTTTCAGATTCAAACACCAAATACGTTAGCAACTCCTTACTCTCCAATTTAAACCGTGCCATTGCCAAACAATAATCCACAAGTTGCTCTTGTGATTTGAATTTAAGTTCCATTTTTATTTCGGTTATTGTGGCTGCTTTCATTATTTATATTTAAGCTAAAATTAATAAACCTTGCCGTAATAAATTAAATCTACAATCTCACCTTTTGTAGTTCTGTAATCGTTACGAATAGTTCCTTCAAGTTGAAATCCATTCTTTATGGCGACATTTATACTACCTTGATTTTTGCTGCCTACTCTACAGAGCAATTTTTTAAACTTATAAGTATCTACAAGATACTCAATAACATTTCCCATAGCTTTAGATATTATACCTTTGCCTTCATAATTTGAAGCAATAAAATATCCAATCTCTGCTTTTGGGACATTCCAATCAATGTTTTTTACGTCTACCAAACCAATGAATCCATTGTCTTTATTAGTTATGATATAAGGAAAATAACTTTTGTCATTAACCTTCCGTTCAATAATGGCGCAGTAATTAACTGTATCTTCTAAGGTTTTTGTTCTCGACACTGTTCCCGCAAAAAAATCTTCAAGTCGAGTTCTATTAGAATCAATCAAATTAAAAAATTCTAAACTCATTTTAGTGTCAAAATCAACAATAGTGAAAGTATCAAAATGTATTTGCATTGTCTTAGAATTCTTTAATCTAATAATCGTCTGTGATAATTTATTTGACCGAGATGGTACGACAAATGTGTGGTTAAATGAACAAGAAAATATTCTGTGGTCATTTTATCCTCAAACACGCGCCGTGAATATTCTTTTTGTAAATCTTTGGGCGTTAAGTTACTAAGGGCTTTTATAACAACTAAAATTACATCTTCGATTTGAACTATCAATTCTGTTCTGGGCACATTTTTTAAAGAAAATTCTAAGTCCCTTTGCCTAATATACCCGGTGTCACCAAATTCTGAACCAATAAATGCATTGAGATTACCAACAATATGCAGACATAAATTACCAGCTGAATTTGAAATACTTCTATCAAAAAGCCATAAATTATTTTCGTCTTTATAAGATTCAATTTCTACTTTAAGTCTATTTAAATCTCGTTTAAATAATTTAGTTAAAGTGTTTAATAACATACTATATTTTAAAAATAAATTGGTAACAAAACAATAAGACACTAAAGTAATAAATAGTTTATTAGTATGTGTCTAATTAACTTTTACAACTTGAGAATTGTACATATACAAATCTCGTAAACGCTCTATTTTTAAGTTAAAAGTTTTGGCAAAAACTAGATACTGACATTTTGTAATACTTTCTGAAATACGATTCACATCTTGGTAATTGCTACTTATAGATAGAAACTCAGCGTCTTCAACAATAAATAATTGCAGTTGGCTTAAATTAATACTATTTAACAAAAAGAGTTTATTTAGGCGTTTTGGAGTGGCGATTAAAATATCTACACCAACATAGATTTCATCTCGTTGTGCATCAATATTATGCTCTTCATAAGCACAATAGGTTCTCAGATTAGTTTCAGATGTATAGGCATTAAATTCGAGCTCAAGATTTAAAGCTTCTTGCTTATCCTTAACAATAATTAAAGCCCGTGGTGCATCTTCAAAAGCTTCTCCTTTAAGTTTTTGAACAACACTTAGTATTAAACTCGTCGTTTTTCCAAGGCCTTCGGCTGCAATACCAAAAACATTCGAGCCACCTTTTATTTTAGATAATATTTGTTTTTGAAAAGGTAGTGGTGATTCAAATCCCTTATTAATAATTGCATTTCTAAGAGGTTCAATTAATTTTTTGAAAGGCATATTGCTGTTAAAATGAAATACAAATTTAAACTAAATCTTCGCTTGATAAGTGTATAGTTGATAATATCGTCCTTTAGCCGCAATAAGTTCATCATGAGTACCTTGCTCGGCAATATGTCCAGCCTCAATAACCAATATTTGGTCTGCCTTTTTTATCGTGCTCAACCTGTGAGCAATAACAATAGTTGTCCTGTTTTTGATTAATTCTGCAAGACTCTTTTGTATCAGTCCTTCACTTTCGGTGTCCAGATTAGAAGTGGCTTCATCTAAAATAATAATTTTTGGGTCTGCTAAAATTGCCCTAGCAATGGCAATACGTTGTCTTTGGCCTCCTGATAGTTTCACTCCTCGTTCACCAATCAGTGTTTCCAAACCATTATCAAACCGATCCGTGAATTCATTCACATAAGCCGCGTTAACGGCTTGGACTAGCTCCTCATTTGTAGCATTTGGTCTTGGGAACATTATATTTTCTTTAATTGTCCCTTCAAACAAAAATTCATCTTGAAGAACAACACCCAAGTGTTGTCTATAACTACTCAATTTAACCTTAGTTAAATCTTTATTATCAATAGTGATTGTACCAGATTTTGGATTAAGAAACGTTGCTGACAACCCTGCAATGGTAGATTTACCTGAGCCAGAACTACCAACCAAGGCAGTTACAGAACCCGCAGGAGCCTTAAAATTAATATTATGCAAAACTTCTTTACCTTCTTCATAAGAAAAAGACACATCGTCAAATACAATGTCACCTTTTATATCTTCTACTTCAATGATTCTTTCCACACTATCTTCTTCGGCAGTTTTATTCATAAGCTCTTCTGTCCTATCCAAACCAGCCAAAGCTTCGGTTAGTTGACTACCAATATTGCTCATTTGAACAATTGGTGCAATCATGAACCCTAGTAGTAATGTAAATGACAGAAAATCTCCAACGGTAAGTTCACCTGTCATGATTTTATAGCCTCCAATTCCCATAATACCCGTGGATGCAATACCCAGTAAAAAAGTAGACGAGCTTGTCATAAACGCTGTTGCTGTTAAACTTTTCTTTACATTTTGGAACAATCTATCTACACCTTTTTCAAAAACCTTGTTTTCTTGAGCTTCTGCATTAAAAGCCTTTATAACCCTCACCCCGGCTAAAGTTTCTGTAAGCCTACCCGTCACTTCAGCATTAATAACCCCACGCTTTCTAAAAATGGGTCTTATATATCCAAAAGCTTTAAGTGCAATGAAACCAAAAATAGCTACAGGAACCAACACAAATATTGTCATGGATGGGCTAATCCCGATTAATAATATCAAGGAAATTACAGCTGTAATCGTTCCTCCTACCATTTGTACCAAACCTGTACCAATTAGATTCCTGACTCCTTCAACATCTGTCATTATACGTGATACCAATGCACCAGACTTTGTGTTATCAAAAAAGCTTATTGGTAATGAAAGTACTTTCTTCTGAACCTTAGCTCGTAATTCCGAAATTAAAAACTGAGCTTGTACACTTAAAATGCGTGTGAGCAGAAAAGATGTTATGGCTTGCAGCAATATTGCTATCCCTACTATTAACAACAAATTATACAGCTGGTCATAGTCATTATTAGGTATAACATCATCCAATAAAGCTTTACTTTTCCATGGTAATACTAAGCTTGATAACCTACTGATAACAATTAAGATTAATCCAATAAAAACCAGTTTACGTTTAGGCCAAATAATGGTTTTAAACGCTTGTACCATGGTAACTTTAGGTTTCTTTTTGGATTTATTGGCAAGATGTCTCATAATATATATACATTATTGAAAAAAAATTCTATACAATAGATTTTAGCAAATTGTCAATTAATGTGCCATACATCAAGTATATGACATAATAACAATATGACTATTAGATATAATAAAATGGAACAGTTGTATTGGACATTAGCAAGTAAAAAAAAAATTGATTTAAGTTATTTTCTCTTTGCTCTTGCTTTTCGCTCTTTAATCTTTACATAAATAAGTTTAAAACGCCCTTTTGAGTCTTCACGACGTTCGATTTCAAAATTAGGAATAGAATTGATGAGTGGTGTTAATTTTTGAAATCCATAGTTTCTTGAATCAAAATTAGGTTGCTTTTTTTGAAGTAAGCTTCCTACGTCACCCAAGAATGCCCAACCATCATCATCTGCAATATCAGAAATTGTAGATGATATAAACCGAATCTCTTTCGGTGTTATTTTGTCAATACTATCTTTATTAGATGATGATTCTTTGGTAGATTCAAATTCACCCTGTTCAGCTTGATATTTAAGAATTTCTATATAAATAAATTTATCACATGCTACAATAAATGGGTTTGGAGTTTTCTTCTCTCCAATACCAAAAACTTGCATTCCTGCTTCGCGAAGTCGTGTTGCTAAACGTGTAAAATCACTATCACTGGATACTAAACAAAAACCATCAACTTTTTCTGAATATAAAATATCCATGGCATCAATAATCATTGCCGAATCCGTTGCATTCTTTCCAGTGGTATAGCCATATTGTTGTATTGGTGTTATCGCGTTTTCCAACAGCACGTTTTTCCACTTCGAGAGATGTGGCTTAGTCCAGTCACCATAAATACGCTTAATTGTAGGGTTGCCATATTTAGCAATCTCCTCCATCATTTCTTTTACATAAGCAGACGGAATATTATCACCATCAATTAATACTGCAAGTTTTATATCCATAATTTATTACAAAAGAGATTATAATCTATTCGATTTCTTAGCCCTCTTAGCTGCCTTTTTTTCTTTAGCGGTTAATAGAGGTTCCTTTTTTACAGCTTTTTTTGCGTCTTTTGATTTTGCCATGATATTTATCTTTAGTTTAAAGAATTAGTAATGCTGAATTCAGCATTTGTAAATATAGTAATTGCCAGTTGAATACTTAATCAAATGCTCATAAATCTAGTTCTAAAAATGTTGATTTTGTAATATTTAGGATTGAAGATAATTGACTTTATTTTTTAATATAAATATTTAAGTAATACTGTTGCTAAGTCAATTTATATAAAATATAACAAGTGAATAACTTAATAACAAAATGACAGATTTTAAAACAAAACAATGGTTATGCAGATATTTTGGTAAATCCGCTATTCGAGTTCATGAAATAAAAAGCTATAAATAATAGAATATTCTTCCAGTCTGTCATACATATTACTGGCTCCATAATGACCTGCTTTAGTTTGAGTCCACAACAATGTAGGCTTTGTACCTGCATTATTTGCCTGTAACTCAGCAGCAAATTTAAATGAGTGTAAAGGAGGTACTCTATTATCTGAATCACCAGTAATTATTAGGACAGAAGGGTAACTAACATCCGTTTTAACATTATGATATGGAGAAAATGAATGCATGTTTTTAAAATCGGTACTGTCAATTACAGTACCAAACTCTGAGAGACTTATAGGGTCATTACCAATTGTGAAATTCTCAAAACGCAGCATATCCAATACTCCTACATCTACAACAGCGCTGCCATAAAGATCAGGGCGTTTTGTAAGAGCAGAACCAGCGATTAAACCACCATGAGACGTCCCAGTAATTGCTATCCTTTTGGGTGACGTGAGTTGTTCCTTGATTAAAAATTCTGCTGCTGAAATAAAATCATTAATACCGTTTAATTTATTAAGTCGTTGACCATCTTTAGTCCATTGACGTCCAAAACCGCCACTCCCACGGATATGTACATAAGCGAAGGCTCCTCCTTGTTCCAAGAAATATACAATTCCAGGATTATATGATGGGGTCTCAACGGTACCATAACCTCCATATGTTTTTAATAAAAAAGGTGTTTTACCATCTTTCTTTAGAGAGTCTTTATATACTATAAAAATTGGCACTTTGGTTCCATCATGAGATGTAAAATACTGCTGCCTGAATTTGTAGTTTTTAGAATCAAAATTAACCTCTGTTTCTTCCACCAAATTATATTCAAACGAACTTAAATTTAAAGTATATAATACCTTAGGAATAGTATAAGAACCCAAATAAAAGAAAACCTCTTTAAACTTTTTATTATAAAATATGGATTGTACACTGACTCCTTTAGGCATTAAAACATGATTCAATAAATTTCCATCATAATCAACCATAGCAATGATACTACCATCTTGACTCTGATATGAAAATAAAATTTTATCACCCATCATTTCAATGTCATCTAAAAGAGCATCTTTAAAAGTTGGTGTTAATAGTTTGAATTTGGTAGGTTCATCCATGGGAATCGCTAGGAGATGCTCTTTCTTATTTATTGTTGACTTGGCATAAACTTGACCATCTTTATAATCAAAAATATTCAAGTCATAAATTGTATTTATCAAAAAGGGGGTAGGCTTTAAGGTATTATTATCAATATCCAGTATAAAATAACTGAATTTTTTTGATTTTGAATTTTCCTTTTTAACAATGAATAGGTCTTCTTTACGTGATCCAAAAAGACTAATTGTATTATCCTCTCCAGGTGCTTTAAAAATTAATTTATCATCAGCTTGTTTCGTTCCGATTGTGTGATACATAATTTCGGGCTTCTTATAGGTTGCTTTAATAGAGTCAAATGGATACTTCTCATAAAAAAATCCATTATTTAACCAATTAATCCTTGAATACTTGGCGTGATTCAACACATCTTCATAATGTCGCTTTTTATTTATCCTTACAATCCTAATTTCCGTCCAATCACTACCATTTCTATTGTATTGATATGCTAGTAAATCTTTGTTTTTTGACATTCTATAACTAGATATTCTTATCCTGTCTTTACTAGAAATTGCATTACTATTCACTAATAAACTATAATCATGAGCTAGACCCTTTTTATAAAAAAGAGATGGTGAGGAATTTGTACCTGTGTAATACAATTTAAAGGAGACATCATCTTCAGAATAACGTTCTTTAGCTCTTCCTTTGAAATCTCCAGAATTGCTATACATATATTTGTTCATTAAGCCTTCTGAACGAGTAGACCTTACCAATTTATTTAAATATTTTAAAGACACTTTGTTCTGTTCATCTACCCATTTTCTAACTTGGTCTCCGTCTTGGTTTTCCAACCATTGATAATTATCAATAACTTCAGTGCCATGATAGTTATTAACAACAGGCTTTTTAAGAGTTTCTGGGTAATCCAATTGTGCTAAAACATTGAATGAACAAAAAAATAGGATGAGACAAAATCTTGCTAGGGACATAAATTTCATTTTAGATTTGACTTATCAATATTATAAAAATAATTACACTTTTAAGTGAATTAAGCGTTTAAAAACGGAGAATAATTAGCTTACTTTTGCGCAATGCAAAACAAGCAAACTTACGAATTCGAGTTCGTAGCATTAATGGCCTCTTTAATGTCTATTGTGGCACTATCAATTGATGCATTATTACCTGCTTTACCCGAAATAGGCGCAGCATTAGGGGTTACTAATAATAATGACAACCAATTACTAATAACCATGATTTTTCTTGGGCTTGGATTTGGTCAGTTAATTTTTGGTCCACTATCAGATAGCTTCGGTAGAAAACGAATTGTATATATTGGTTTTATCGTATTTGTAATAGCTAGTATGATATGTGTTTCAACCAAAAGCTTTGAAATAATGATTTTCGGTAGAATCTTACAAGGTATTGGATTATCCTCGCCAAGAACTTTAAGTATTGCCATAGTAAGAGATACGTATAGTGGCAATTATATGGCTAAGATATTATCTATTGTAGTAATGGTGTTTATTCTTGTTCCAGTAATTGCGCCAACACTAGGGCAATTTTTATTGAATTTTTACAATTGGGAATCCATATTTTATGTCAATCTTCTCTTTGGTGTAGCAGTTATGGTCTGGTTTTGGAAACGACAACCTGAAACGCTACCTAGCGAAAGACGGATTAAGTTTACGCCAAGAATATTTATTAATGGCACTAAAGAATTTTTAAAACATAAAGATGCGGTTGCATTTACATTCGTTTCAGGATTTATCACTGGATCCTTTATGGTGTATTTGAGCACATCTCAACAAATTTTTGAACAACAATACAATCTCGCTGATTTATTCCCTTATATCTTTGCTAGCTTAGCTATATCCGTAGGTTTTGCAACTTTTTTAAATAGTAGATTAGTAGTTAAGTATGGTATGTGGCGAATTGCATACCTCGGCACCATTGGGTATGTACTAATTTCTGTTTTGTATGTAATCTTATTTTGGTCAGGCTCTAATCCCAGTATTGGTGTTTTGATCAGTTTTTTTGCTTTACAATTTTTTGCAATAGGTTTTTTATTTGGGAATTTAAGGTCTTTAGCCATGCAACCCCTTGGTCATATTGCAGGCATTGGTGCTGCTATAAATGGTTTTGTGTCGACGGTTATGGCCGTACCTATAGCAAATTATATCGGTAGCTTTGTTAAAGATTCTGTTTTACCTCTTTTTATAGGATTTTCAATCTTCGGGATTTTGTCTTTGCTAATTTTTATTAGACTGAAAGTCTCAAAAGCTTAAAATTCTATTTTTTTGCAAAACTTCCGTCATCTACATCTTTGATAAAGTCTATAAGTCCCTTAAAAAATACTTTTTGATCATCAAACTGGGATAAATGGCTCCCATTAGGACATAATAAAAAGCGTCCGTTTTTAACCTCAGTAGAAATCCACTCCATATGTTCAGGATCCATAGTATCATGAGTTGCGCCAATCGTTAACGTTGGTACTTCAATCTTATGGAGTTCAGCTTTTACATCCCAATTTTTAAGCGTAGCGTCTCCCTTAATGCCAAACTCACTTGGTCCTTGCATAGTCACGTACACATCAGGATTTAGATGTTTAAATGCTCTATTAACTGGATCAGGCCATTCATCTACTGGCATCCTTATAACATGTTTTGTATAATAATTCTTTACAATTAAATCTAAATACCTTGGATTACTATAATCTTCTTTGTCCTCGTAGCTCATGATTTCTTTTAAAACTTCAGAATCCATCATTGGTGCCAAAACCTCATCAGAATATATTTGATATTCTGGTATAGACGCTACCATGTTCGAGATTATTAATCCTTTTATGTTGTCTTGATATTTGAGCGCATATTGCATCCCTAAAATGCCTCCCCAAGATTGTCCGTACAAATAGAAATTGCCCTTATTCAACCCTAAAGCAACCCTAACTTGTTCTAATTCCTCTACAAAACGGTCTAAATCCCAAAGTGATAAATCTTTTGGTTGATCACTATAGTAGGATCCTAATTGATCATAATAATAATATTCAATTTCTTCTTGTGGAAAATACCCATCAAAACACTCAAAAAATTCATGTGTTCCACCTGGTCCACCATGAAGTAAAAGCACTTTCATTGTTGGATTATTACCAACACGTTTAGTCCAGACTTTAAATTCTCCTTTAGGAGTAGATATAGGAATCATTTTAATCCCTCCTAAAAATTGATCATCACGATTGGAGTTGTCTAAATATTCTGCTTTCGAATTGTTCTCTGGTTCACTTTTAGTTTCAGTTTTGCATCCTGTGCAAAGCAATACTAAAAATAAAATTAATAAGCTACATTTTTTCATAATGCGAAGTGATTGGTTGTATAACTTAAAAATACTAAAAAGCAGCTAGTTGACTTATTTCTAATTGATTAATTTTCGTTTAAGGCTTTTAACGCCTCATAGACCGCCTTGTGTAATATAGTTGCATGGTCTTCTTCAAGAATTGGCAAATAATGTAATTCAATATTACTGTTTTCAGAAGATTTAATGGCATCTACAAGCTTATCTGCTACTTCATGCATAACAGGATGCTCTTTTCCTAAGGACACAAATACTTTTTTCTTTAAATTTAAATGTGTTTGAAAATACTTAGCAGCACTATCAACCAACTTTTGATGATTCCACCATAAAGAAGGACTCACTATTATATAATCTTCAAAGAGATGTTCATTTTTTATTAAGATTTCAGTTGCCAATAGTCCACCTAAAGATTGACCAATTATAGTTTTATGTCCATTTGTTTTATAATTTTTAATCATAAAAGGTTGTACTTCGTTTTCAATAAAATCAATGAACTTTGGTGAACCTCCATTTGCTGGATTAGTTTCTAAATCATCTTTATATTTACTAGGAAAAGTAAAATCTCTATACCTATTAACATTGGCTATGCCTACAACTATTGATTTTGGAGCAATATTATACATATTCAAAAACTGTACTAATCCCGCAATATGCGGAAAATCTTCATTGGCAGAACCATCCAACACATAAATAGTTGGATAGGTATCTTCTGTATTATTAGAATAACCTTCTGGTAAGTATATATTCAAAATACGCATTTCGTTTAGCACTCCAGAATTTATTCTCTCTACAACTCCAAAAGGAAATATTTCTTTATCAAGATATCGTGAATCCACTTCCTGAGCAAATAAAAAAGAGATATACAATACTAAAAAAACGGAACATAGATTGGTTTTCATTTTATGAATTTTAAAGTTAAAAATCAAAATTAAGTTAATATTAGAATGCTAAAATTAAGACATATATTAGTATTAAAAATGGTATTTTTTTTCAAATTTAAATAATATCAAAAAAAAAGAGTGCAACAATATTGTCACACTCTTATTAATTCTATTTAATGCAATTTTATTGCATCCATTCAGCGATGGATTCCTTGTTCATTTTTATATAATCAGCGTTACCTTCTTTTTCAGCACCAGCTAAAGATTTTTTTGCTGCTGCTATAGCTCCCGCTTTATCTCCAGCAGCTGCATAAATTAACGATTGCTGTCTAAGTTGCCAAAATCTTGGTTCCTTGTTCATCTCCATTGCCTTATCTATCCATGTTTTGGCCTTGGCCATATCTTTACCTTCACTAAAATAATATGATGCAGCAGCATAGTAATCTCCAAATCCAGGACCGTTTAGTGCATTCTCAATTGAACCCATTACAGTTTTGTCCGTAGGCACTTCAAAAGGTACTCCAACATAAGTATTTTCCCAAAGCATTCCCATAACTGCAGAACTACTAGTTACGTTGTCAATTGAAATAGTAAATGACTGAATCTCCATTGGCATTGCATAAACATCTGCTGCAATCCTAGCTGCAATTTTGCTTTCGTCCAATTCTTGAGGTGCTCCACCTCCAGCATACTCTGTATAAAAAACAACATCCCATTTATCAGCTTGAGGTATTGTGAAAATAGCATAGGTTCCAGCCTTGAGATTAGTTCCTCCAACTGTTACATCATCGCTAAAGGTAATCTTTGTTCTTGCATTGGCACCTGTTCTCCAAACCTTTCCAAATGGCACTAAATTCCCAAAAATAGTACGCCCTCTCATCGCTGGTCGAGAATATTCAATTGCAACATCTGTGAGACCAACAACTTGTTCAATTTTTGCTGATGGACTAGGTGCAGGTGTTTGTATTTGTGCATTTACAGCATATGACATTGTAAACACTAGCATTATCAATAGTAATTTTTTCATTTTGTGTTGTTATTTAATGGTTATAATTTTCAGAACGCTAAATTACGAATAAGCAAATTCAGGAAATGTTAATAAATACCTAAATAAGAGTCGTTATGCTTTTAAGTAATATTTCTTTCTTAGCCAAAAAGACACTCTTACAAGTAAAATTAGAGCAGGAACTTCAACCAATGGACCAATTACACCTGTAAATGCTTGTCCAGAGTTTAATCCAAATACCGCAATAGAAACAGCTATGGCCAACTCAAAATTGTTTCCGGCAGCAGTAAACGAAATTGCTGCATTCTTTTCATAAGTTGCTCCCAATGCTTTTGATACAAAAAAGCTAACAAGAAACATTATCGCAAAATAAATAAGCATCGGAACTGCTATTATAACAACGTCCATTGGAATTTCGACAATCAGCTCTCCTTTTAATGAAAACATAACAACAATTGTAAATAGCAACGCTATCAAAGTTATTGGTGAAATTGCTGGAATAAATTTTTTTGTATACCACTCTTCTCCCTTTATTTTTACTAATACTAGTCTACTCAATAATCCAGTTATAAATGGAATTCCCAAATAAATCGCTACACTTTCAGCTATTGTAAGAATTGAAATATCTACAATAGCTCCTTCAAAGCCAAAAAGGGGTGGAAGTTTCGTAATAAAAAGCCATGCATAAAAACTATAACCGAATACTTGAAAAACACTATTTAATGCCACTAAACCTGCGCCATATTCACTACTACCTTCAGCCAAATCATTCCATACCAAAACCATAGCAATACAACGTGCTAAGCCTATTAAAATTAAACCTACCATATAATCTGGGTGATCTTGTAGAAATATTAAAGCCAATGCAAACATTAATATTGGACCTACAATCCAATTTAAAAATAATGAGATAGACAATATCTTCACATTCTTAAAAACCTGAGGTAATAAACTATAATCAACTTTTGCTAAAGGTGGATACATCATTAATATTAATCCAATTGCAATGGGAATATTAGTTGTACCACTACTGTAAGAGTCTATATATGAGGTAATGGAAGGGAAAAAATATCCCACAGTTACACCCAAAGCCATGGCAATAAATATCCATAGAGTAAGATAGGAATCTAAAAAACTAAGCTTTTTACTTGCAGTAGACATTGAATGTAATGTTTTGAGCAAAAGTAAATATTAAACTACTTAAATGACGATCAAATTCCAATATTAAATTGATTTCTGATTTGAACGAATAGTTTTAAAATTAACATTGTTAAAGTTTGTTTAAACTTTTTGTTTAATATTTAAACATTGTGTATTATTGCATTATCACATTAATGATAGTGAGAAGATTATATAACGTTTAAATTATTATGTATGGACTTAATTAATAAAGCTTTAGAATTCGAAAAACAAAAAAGACGAAGCTTATCCACGAGTGATAGGGTGAGAATTTCTAGAGAAGCAAAATCACTTATATTAGGTTTAAACGAAATTTACAAAGAGAAAAAAG
>RCNB010001262.1_pt1 | contig 18956 bp, 12 predicted proteins | sample 2041321 | NCBI WGS metagenome assembly RCNB01 (sample SAMN09708232, study PRJNA481090) | Marine sediment metagenome, whole genome shotgun sequencing project. | reverse complement strand
GGAACACAAAAAAAATACCCTCGAACTAAATTCAAGGGCATTTTTTAACATCTTTTTTTTAAAACTAGGCTTACTCCTGAAAGTGCCTAGAGAAGTGTGGTTGGGTTGATCACAAGTACCATATCCCAAACACCAAATTCCAAATAATTCTCGGAAAAACCTTCTATTTTGGAATTTACGTAAAGATGTGGTTGGTCTATATTAACCAAGGATGGGGTTGGAGCTATGTAGCTATTAATTATACAACGTATTCGCAACGGTATTCTTTCAATCCATTTTTAGTTTCTTCCATAGTTTGAGCAATATCCAGGCACTCAGCGCTGTCAAAAACAACATAAATATGCCCAGCCCCAAATTGCCATAAATAAGATACCCTATGGCAAACAGGGCCGAAAAGACCATAAAGCTCCCCGTTACCATACAGAGGATGGCGTTGGGAACGTCCCACTTTTCGGATACCCCGTAGTCGTCCGGATCTTCTTCCCTGATTTTGTTCAGTATCTTTTTCCAGCCCCGCCCCCCTGGCCGTATCAATCGGTAAAATGATTTCAGGGTTTTCTCGTCCGAGGGCTTGGTCAACAAAGTAACCGCTACCCAGGCAACCGTAGTAATCGAAGTTCCAAGTACAAGCTTTAACGAAGATGACAAAGCCGGAAGGTCGGTATGCGGATGTACCGCTTCAAAGTATAGCGCGATCAAAAGAGATACTGCCATGGCCGTTATTTCGCTCCAGGCATTGATTCGGTACCAGAACCATCTTAATATGAACAAAAGACCGGTACCGGCCCCTATCTGCAATATGATGTTGAACGCTTGTAGCGCATTGCTAAGGAACAGGGCCAGTACAGCTGAAAAAAGCATGAGCAGCACGGTACTCGACCGCGCCACGAAAACCAATCTTTTAGATGATGCCTTTGGTTCTATAAAACGTTGGTAGAGATCATTGACCATATAGGAAGATCCCCAGTTGAGGAGCGTTGAGATGGTGGACATGAAGGCCGCTATCAGCGATGCCAATACCAGGCCCAATAGACCCGCGGGCAAATGTCTTAGCATGACCGAGTAGGAGATATCGTCCTTGACCACGGAGGGATCCATATCGGGCAGAGCGGTTACCAAGTCCGATATTTCAGGATACATTACCAATGAGGCCAAAGCTATCAATATCCAGGGCCAGGGCCGTATGGCATAGTGTACGATATTGAATAATAGGGTGGCCCATACCGCATTTTTCTCGTCCTTGGCAGAAAGCATTCGCTGGGCGATAAAACCGCCGCCGCCGGGCTCCGAACCGGGATACCACACGCTCCACCATTGTACGGCTATGGGGATTATAAATACTGTAACAAGCAGATCCGTATTTGAGAAATCAGGCAAGATACTTAGTTTTCCCACCAAGTTTTCATGAGCGAGCAAATTGTCTAGGCCGCCGATTTCAGGAAGGTCCACGATTACTATGGTAGCCCATATCGAACCTACAATGGCCATAAAAAACTGAAAGAAATCGGTGATTAATACACCTTTCAAGCCTCCAAGGGAACTATAGATTACGGTTACAACCGAGGCTATCAAAAGGGACTGAACGGGAGACAGCCCCAATAGGACGCCCCCTATCTTTATAGCAGCCAAGCATACCCCGGCCATGGTAACGATATTAAAGAAAAAACCCAGATAGACGGCTCTAAAACCTCTTAAAAATGCGGCTTCCTTTCCACTGTACCGAAGTTCGTAGAATTCAAGATCGGTCAGTGCCTTGGAGCGTCGCCATAACTTGGCGTATAAGAACACGGTCAGCATCCCAGTCAATAAAAAGGACCACCACACCCAATTGCCCGATACCCCGTTGGTACGCACAATATCGGCTACCAGATTGGGCGTATCGGCCGAAAAGGTAGTGGCGACCATCGATATCCCCAATAACCACCAGGGCATGGTACGCCCCGACAAAAAGAATTCCGAGGTATTCTTCCCCGCTTTTTTGGATACGACAATGCCAATTAGCAATGAAATGACGAAAAAAGCGCCTATTATACTCCAATCTATTGGCTTTAACTCCATACGCTACTTTATTTGATTTTTAGCTGTTCAACTTAATATTAACTATACACTGAAATCGTTTGAACAAGTTCAAAAGTAACTAGAAGAAGTAAACAATTGACGCCAGAATTGGTCATATTGGCTCCATTTGATAAGATTAATGCCCCAGTGCGGGCTAGCACCTGTTGTCCAAGCAGAAACTCTTCCTTTACCAAGTGAATTTTGAGATAGTAATGGAAACCATTCATCCCAGTACTTAATCTCCAATAGTGTTTCACTTTCGTTTCTTTTTTCGGTTTGGTTGAAACCAAGAATAGGAGGAAACCCCGAAAAATCAATACCTTCAAGTATCGGGTGGTTATCTACAGTGCTACGAATCTCGAAACTTGCTGTAGATTCTAAAAGATCATCTGTTTCTAGACATTTTACTGGAAGTACGTCACGGAACAGACTTCGTCCCCAACCTCCTTTACCACCTTGACCACTAAAACTGTACCAACCACCATTCATATGAAAATGCCCTCCATCTTTAATCCAATCGATTAGGATTTGGAAACGATCCGGGAACGTAATAAACTTATCTTTCCATAGGTGTCGATTAAAGAAATCGGGATGCAACATCATACATTTTGTTTCTACATCTCCAAAAATAATGGTAGTAGCCCATTTTAAACGTTCATCGAATGCTTCAGGTGACATATTGTACAATTCCCATGATGGTTGGGAAATAACCGTTGCTCCTTCTATTTTTTTTATTGCATTTACTAAGGGAAGCGCATAGTTAAGAACTTCGACATTTTTTTTAGCAGATAGAAAAGGCGATTCAATAAATTCATTTCCTGTGTGTATACACCAGTTTCCGACATGCCAAACGTTCAATTTTTTTTCCATTATTAATTACTACTTCGAGTTCTATTTATATTGAAATCTACTTTGATTGCTGTCTTAATTTTGAAGGCCTAGACCATTTTGATAGTGGGGGTATCTTTTTTTAACCTTCCTAGTTCTTTATCACTATTAAAAAGTAATGGAATGCAATGCAATTGCTTTCCATTAGGAGCCTTTGGTGGATTTTTCTAAAGATTTTAATCATCTGAAGTAGTGGTTGGCGGTTGGAATACCAAGGTACGGAAATATTTAATTCGCAACTTTCATGATATCTAAAACTATGTTTGATTTTATACAAAGGATTTGTAAGGTGTTCAAGTAACTTCCATTTTTCTGTATATTGCTGAGTTACAAATTCGGGAGAATCTACCGAGCTATTCAATATCGAAGTTTGAATCGAGAAGGGTGGTAGGGATAAATGAAGTATTAAAATATGAGATGTAAATTTTAGTTATAAAATTCCATAGTTTCGCTTTTTAGAAAGGATTTGAAACTGATAACTGTGGTAAACCAATAGAAAAATGAAATATAAAAACATCGTATCCGTAGGCTTTTTTACACTTATGATAGCGCTTTCTTCAGAAGTCTTAGTCGCACAGAATCTTGTAATTCCGAGGGGAAGCCCAAAAGCTTCCATTAGTCAATTTATAGGAGTTTGTAATGTAATTGTTGATTATGGTAGACCTAGTGTTAGGAACAGAAAAATTTTAGGTGACTTGGTGCCCTATGATAGGGTTTGGAGGGCCGGAGCCAATGAGGCGACCACGATTTCATTCAACCATTCCATAACTATTGAAGGTACTAACATCCCCGCTGGTAAATATGGACTGTTTATGATTCCCCAAAAAAATAATTGGGTCGTCATTTTTAATAAAGACACTGAACAATGGGGTGCCTATAACTATAATGAAAAAGACGATGTTGTCCGTTTTGAAGTAGATCAAGTACAGAGTGACTTTACAGAAATATGTACCTATTCTTTTGTGGACGTTAATAAAACAAAGGGTGTTTTACGATTGCAGTGGGAAAATTTTAAAATTGATATCCCTATAGCAACCGCTACGCATGACCAAACATTAAAAGATATTGCAACAATCACCAATAAAGCAAAAGAAAATTGGTACAATTTCTCGGCAGCAGCACAGTATCATTTTTATGAGCGAAAGGAAGCAGAAAAAGCATTGGAACTCATTGATGTCGCAATAGCTTTGGAAGCACCAAACCCTGCGCCTTGGATGTTGAAATCACAGATTTTGGCCTATCAAGAAAAATACAAAAAGGCTATTCACTATGCAGAAGAAGCAATCCTCATATCTAAAAAGTATAATCTTCTTCATGAGGTTGAAGAAAATGAAGAAAAAATAAAAGCTTGGGCAAAGCTATAATATGCCAGTGTTGTATAGCGTATAAATGTATTCACTTCGCTTTAACTATAGTGTAACAATAACGATTCTACTTTTAATTAAATCGTGTGATTAAGGCCTGCACCATTGCCGATTTGGAAAACAATTTAGCGTTTAGGGAATCACATGACAGAAACCACCCAATCCCGTTCTTTGAAAAAAGGGGGATGGTTGATGTAGTTCGGGTTACGAATTTAGAAATACGGGTTTTGAAAAAAAATATTGTCCCCTTGAGGGGGCTTTAGAGGTGTTGGTGAAATTATTTCACGGGGTTCATTCCAAGTGTTGCTTAATGAGAAGCTCAAAGTCGGGAAACTTTGCGCAGCCGGTTTTCATTAAATGCCTTTGAAAAAGCAGTTTTAACCCTCTTATTAAGAACAATTTAGTGATTGGGTAAGTAGCCCTCAAACCTGATTAATTTGCTATCGTCTTGTTGATAGGTTATAGGCTTGGGATTTAACCAGTCGACTACCATATCTTTTAGAGCATAAGCGAAAAAGTGATTTCCTGAAGCGGTATAATGACCATTAAAATAACGCTTCATATAGTCATCCAATGTGAGATTAAAATTTTTGAAATCTTCGAGATGTACCGCGTTCATATCAAAAAACCGATACTTATTGGATTGGATAAAATCAACAATCTCTTGATCATATCGAGGTTCCCCCTTTACCATTGATTTAAACACTCCATAAGGGTCAAAATGGATGAGTAGGAGCTCTTTTCCATGTTTCTTACAAAATGCATTCGTTTTTTTTAATATGTACTTTGTAGCTTCAAAAGCATATTTGTTTTTTAATGCAGTAGCTGTCTTTATCATTTTTTCAGGATTGGAAAAATCCATTTCTGGCAGTTCTAATATATGGGCCAGTTTGTTTAATCCTTTCGTATCGACATCTGAATTAACCATGTCAGCACTTAGTAAGTGAAGCTGTAACATCAGATCATCTTTTAGATTTTCATACATAAAATCCGAATCAGACATGTTGTATACATCTTCCTTGACAGCTATTCTGTTTTCCTTTTCAACCAGTTTTCCGGTATCCGTGTCCATTTCAATATTTGACCAGAAATTGCCATGAAACATATAGCCACCATAATCGTTCCAGTGGGTATAATAGGTGGCATAACGACATCTAAATACACTTCTTACATAATCATCGCCCCACATATAGAGCATTACATATTTAGAATCTTTATCAACTTTTTCCCTTCTTATCAACCTCCTATACGCCTGGTAAATACCAAACCCGCCCATGCCAAAATTTTGAACTGGTTCGCCCAAATGACCTGCAAGATATTCTTGCCAGGTTTCAGCGTCACTTACCTGATGGCATTGGGTAAAACTATCACCATACGTGTTGATTCGGCAAGTTTTATCAGTATATACCGCATTAGTCCTTTTACCATCACCCATGACGGTAGACAGCGTAAAACTCTTATCTATTCCATCATGGGGCATGTAGTTACCCAAAATATAGCCGACCTCGGAATCGAACTGGGCCCAAGAATTCTTATGGAGAAAAATGTCAAGCTCTTCTTTCGGAACGGTACTATTTCTAAGATATTCCGTATAAGATTTTACCCCGTCCTTTAAGTTCTTACCCTGAAGAAAATCTGGAAATAAAGAGGAGCTGCCTAATGTTACTGCTCCAAGAGCATTCGATTTAATGAATTTTCGTCTATGCATAAATAGCTAATAAAAAAGAAAATGATAGTACGGTATACTTGACAAAGGCGTCAAAATTGCATCTTAAATATAGCAATAATATATCATACGTTCTTTACGCGACTCAACACCTGAGATATTAAAATCACCATTGCAACTATTATAGCCACACCAACCGCTTGTTTAAGGCATTTAGCTGTTTTGTTTTCGGAGAGGAGTTGTTAGCGGATTTTTTGGAAGAATTTGAATATCTAAGGAGGTGGTTCGACGTTACTTCACTAAGGTTCTCAAGTATCACGCATAGCTTTAAACTATAATAGAAAAGGGGAAGACTACTAGGTAGATAGCATATTTGAAGATGCTATATCTCAAAATTCACCAATATCTTTAGACCACTTAAAAGGTTTTTAAACCTTTTTATAATATTCAATATTATTTCCTGCCTTTTCAAAAACTTTGTTCATCAATTCCTGCTTTTCATTTTCGGAAAATTTAGCAAAATTGTTGGCCAATTCTATCTTCTCTTGGAGGAATTTTTTGTTTTCTGCACCGGTTATCAATACACTTACTGGAAGTGACCAAACAAAATAAAGCGCTTCTCTAATGGATATATAGTTAGGCACTATTGGATCATCTGACTTCCACTGAATTTCGTCCAACACTTTTTTCTCTTTGAAAAAACGGCCATCCGAAAGGCTTTTCATGGCCAGAACGCCAAAATTCCTATCAATGGCAAGGGGCAGAACATTATTAATGAAGCTGTGGAAATGTGAATCAATAGCATTGATGGGCATTTGTACAGTCTCAAAAATGTCATTATCCTCAGTTTTATTTAACATCTGCTTGTGTGCAAATGGATTTTGATGTCCTGTAAAACCTATGTGTTTCACCTTACCTTCAGCTTTTGCTTTTTCAAAAACCTCCAATACTTGGTTTTCCATCCGATTATCAACATCAGCAGGAGTTTGTAAAGAATGAACCTGCCACAAATCAATGTAATCACATTTTAGCCTTTTCAACGAACCCTCTAAATGTTCTTTTGCAGTGATACCATCTTTAGCTGTTGATTTGCTCATAATAAAGACATCATCGCGATATTTGGGTACAAGATATTTACCATATCGTATTTCGCTTCCGCCGTTGTCATAAGATTCTGCCGTATCGAAAAAACGGACACCTCCTTCCATTGCTTTTTCAATCACTTCCTGGGCATCTTTTTCGGAAGTCCACCCAACATGGTAACCCCCTAGACCGAGCATTGTTACTTTTTTACCGGTTTTGCCCAGGGTACGTAATGGTAGTATTTCTCCCCATTTATCTTTGTTAGAACCAGCAAAGCTAGAAATGGGAAGCATCAAACTACCTGTGAGCATTCCCATTTGATTTAGAAAATCACGTCTATTATTCATCTCTTTCATTTCAATGCCAATTTTTGATTAATACCTATTATAATAGTTAAAGATGTGGTTAATAGTTTTAATCCTTTGTTCATCCTTTTCAATAAATAATTCATGTTGTGCGTTTTCTACAAGAAAAGCTTCACATGTTTTACCTACTTCCTGTGCTTCTTTTATAAATTTTTGATGTGCTCTGGTATTAACAATAGTTTCATTTTCTGCCGAGAATAGTATAAAAGGAGTTTGAATATTGTTCATATTAGTATTCAAATAATCGAACTGTTCACACGATTTATAAAGCCACTGGTAGGTAGCTCCACCCAATCTTGCTTCGGTCTCTTTTGCAAAGGCAGCATTCATTATATTGTATCTAATTTCTGACCCTGTAAGTTCATTCTTTTCAAATAATCGATCGCCATCTTGATATTTGCCTTGTCCTAAAGCATATTTGGTTTCTTTACCAATCAAAATCTTAGTTGCGAAACAAGTTGGTGAAGTAAAACCTAACATTGGTGAAGAAAATGCTGCGGCATTAAAATCATTCGGGTTTTGTTCTAAATAAGTCATGCCAATTGCACCTCCCATGGAATGGGCTAACAAATATTTCTTTTTATGATTTGCTTTTTTAAGGATGTTGTCATAAAAATATTTCATGTCGTCAATGTAAAACTGAAAAGTGTCAATATATCCCATATCTGGATCCTTAGTCATTCTGCCAGACATACCCTGCCCTCTATGATCGTGAATATAAACAGAATAACCATTGTTATATAGATCAAAAATTAACTCTTTATACTTTATTGCTGCTTCTGTTCGACCTGAAGAAATAAGAATAGCTGGGTTTTCTAATTTAGCCTGTTTAAATACTTTATAATAAATTTGAATACTGTCTTTCCCTGCAAAGAAGCCCTCTTCTCCGTTCTTGTAGAAGTTTTCGATTACATCAATATATTTTTCGTCCTTCAATTGCTCTTCTGTACTTAAATGGTATACGTTGTCTTCTTTTTGAAGCGTTGTAAAATTTTCGGCACACGATACGGTGACTAACATGTATACTAGTAATCCAAAACTTATAGGTCTCATTTGTTTGAAATTAGGTTGGTTTCTGAAATTGTTTGCTTATTGATCATTGATTAATTTATTTTCTTGTTGCAACTAAAGACAGTTTAATGAACTCCCTTACTTGTAGCAATAAAACCCTTTCTCAATACTGACAAACGGCAAATGAAAATTTCATTAATGGTTCACATATAAAAATATAATATTACGGGTTTCAAAATATACATTGTAATTTATATATCTATTTTTTCTTTATTCGTATCGGCAATTCATACACTCGCGTGCCACAAGCCCTATATACTGCATTGGCAATTGCAGCTCCGGTTGGTGGCATAGGAACTTCCCCTCCACCTGATACGGGCTCGTTGGGACGGTCAATTATGGCCACTTCGACTTCTGGGGTTTCAGAAAAGCGTAAAATAGGATATGTTATCCAATCCGTACTGGTCACCTCATTAGTATTGAAAGTTACTTGCTCTTTTAACGTCCAGCTAGCCGCCTGGATTATGCCGCCTTCCGTTTGATTAATGATTCCATCCAGATTGATTACTTCACCCACATCTACAACTGCCCATAGTTTCAAAATTTGAACTTTGCCTTTTTCTTTATCCACGGACACTTTGGCCGCCACTGTGATATAAGCATCCGTATTTTTGTATCGCATAAAAGCATAGCCGATTCCCTCGCCTTCATTCATTTTTTGAGAAGCCGTCAGTTGCACCATTTTCTTAATAACGGCGATGGCCCTTTGGTCATCTGTATGCTCCAAACGGAACTCTAATGGATCTTTTTCCGCCTTCTCGGCTAATTCGTCCATAAAAGACTCAATGGCAAAGATATTCGCAAATGACCCCAAGCTACGTAAGGATGAAACCCGCAGCGGACCCTCATAATAATGCGCATTCAATTGTATATTGGCAATGCGGTAATACGGGTCAGCGTTTCTATGCCCACCGGCCAAATATCCCCTTGACTTCATTCTAAATGGTTTTTCCAAATAACGGGCCCCCAATAGGGTCCCAGCATCACTATTGGGTCGAGTGCTGTGCGAGTCTGTCCATACCTCGGATTTCCACGAATTTATTCTTCCGGTATCATCCAGACTCGCTTCTAATTCAGTAATCATTGCCGGCCCATAAGGATCCCAGGCTTGTTCATCATGCCTAGACCATTGCACACGGACATGCTTGTTGGGATATTCTATCGCCAAAAGTGTTGCATCGGTCGCTGCATCATCGGCCGTGCTATGGCCATAGCAACCAGCACCGGGAACACTAATAATATGAATCTTGTCCGAATCCATTTTGAACATTGATGCCAAAGCTTCCCTTAAAGGATATATTCCTTGACTGTGCGACCATACGTGCAATACCTCGCCATCATACATGGCTATGCCACATGCCGGACCCATGGAACCATGCATTAGGTAAGGTTTTGTATACCTTGATTTAATGGTTTGCATACCTGGCGTAACAGCTTCAAAATCGCCCTCATTTTTAATCGTCTCTGGTTTCTTGGCTATCTTCTTTATATGCTTAAATAGATTTTCTGTTTCCGGAAGCGGCGCAGAGGCGGTCCATTTTGTGTGACTTTTAAGGTGCCGTTCGGCTTTTACTGCTTGATATTCTCGTTGTGTAATTATGCCGACAAAATTTCCTTTAACGACTATTTTTAGCACACCTGATACTTCCCCTTTTAATCCCGAATCATCAATTTGCAACAGTTCGGATTCATATCCGGGAGGCCGAACTACCCTTGCATGTACCATACCGGGAAAACGTAAGTCATGAATATACGTGACCTTTCCCTGAACCATTTCTTCAATGTCCGTTCTTGGAATAGCTTTTCCAACATAACGGTATTCGTTCTTAGTTTTAATTTGGACCGGTGTTGTCACTTCTTTTTCGAGTTGAATACCCTCAAGAATTTCAGGAAATGTAAGGAACCTATTGCTAGCCTTTACACTTACTCGGCCGTCGTACAACACTAGTTCTTCGTTAACTATGCCCAATTTTTTACTTGCAAGTTCAAGCAGTTCCATTCGAGCAGTGGCCGCCGCATAGCGGACGGACATGGCGCTGTTTTGAATCGACGCACTGGCACCCGTATAACCTTCGTTCGGTGTAACCCCGGTCTCCGCTAGGTGAACTTCGACCTTATCTAGATCCATATCCAGTTCTTCTGCAGCGACCTGACGGATGGCTATGCTGATTCCCTGGCCTAATTCTACTTTCCCCGATAATACGCGAATCCTGCCATCTTCCAATACCTGTAACCAGCCATTCACATTTTTTTCCCGTCTCATACTACGCGGAAGGCTTCCGTTGTATGCTATTCTTTCAGCTATCATTTGGTCTTCTTCGCTCAGACAGGAGCTGAACAGTGAGAAGCCAATACTTATATAGCCTAGGTCTTTTATAAACCTTCTTCTTGAAGGACTTGGCGTTTTAATCATGGTTGTTGCAGTTCATAGGTTTTGGCAGCGATTTTAATGGCACGCACAATTCTGGTGTGGGCGCCACAACGGCATAAGTTCATCTCCAGGGCGCTTTTTATCTCAAGTTCGTCCGGATTTGGGTTTTTGTTCAGCAAACCTACTGCTGCCATCACCATGCCATTCAAGCAATAACCGCACTGTGCGGCTTGTTCCTTTACAAAAGCTTCCTGTACCGCATGTAGTTTTCCGGTAGTTCCTTCCAGACCCTCCAAGGTCGTGATTTCGGATTGCCCAATACTCGAAACCGGCAGCATACAGCTAGTTTTAGCACTTCCATTTATCAATACCGTACAAGAACCGCACTGCGAAAGCCCACACCCAAACTTAGGCCCATTCAGTTCGAGGTAATCCCTTAAAACATACAACAAAGGCGTGTCAGGGTCTGTCTCTACAATATTTTGAGCCTTATTGATGTTCAGAATATATTTAGGCATTGTAAGGGAGTTTATCCTCTAAGATAATTAAAGTGTCATCAAATGAGAATGAATAAAAGAAAAACAGTCGTTTACATACGCTTCAAGTGTCTCGTACTACATTGAATTTAGAAAATTCTAATTTTAAGCTGTACTAGTTATAGGGAAGGCTATAAAAAGGGTAAGGCTACAATAGGAAATCGGTAGTTTTTGAATTCGGTAGTATAGCAAACTTATTTATATTACAATGCAGCTCTTAAGCCCGTAATTAACTGATCGACTTCCTTCATACTGGTGTAATGCAAAAAAGAAATCCGCAACACCCCGGGAGGTCTAGGGATGCCCATATCCATCAGAGGACGCACTGCATAAAAATCGCCCTTACCTAACATCAATTTGTGTTCGGTAAGTGTTGCATACACCTCATCAATGGTTTTGTTCTTTGGAATGATCGAAACTGTTGGCGCCCTATCTTCCGAGGTATCGGGCCCTACAATTTGCACATCGTCACGAGATCTCAGAACATCTAGCAATCGTTCTAAAAGTAGGCGTTCATGCTCCTGAAACAAGCCATTCAAGGCTCGATTTCTTTGGGCCGGTGTAGCGTCACCATCAAAATGATGTTCATAGACTGCATCAAAATAATCCAGTATTCCTTGTACAGCCCCAATCTGTGCGTGATCTGGCCCTGAGGGTGTCAGAATGTTTCTGGTAATTCCCTCCTTGAAAAAATGGGATTGATTTTCCATCTTTCCTATCAGCTCTTTACCCACGAACATGAATCCCAAATGTGGGCCGAAGGTCTTGTACAATGAAAAAAGATAAATATCTGCACCCAAATCCCTTAGATCTGGAAAGCCATGTGGGGCATACGCCACGCCGTCTACGATACAGAGTGCCCCATGTTCGTGTGCGATTCGGCTTATTTCCTTAACAGGATTGATGTGGCCGATCACATTCGAACAATGGGGAAACGCTACCATTTTGGTTCGGTCGGAAATCAACCCTACCAAATCCTTCACATGCAATAGGCCAGTTTCTGAATCTACATGCCACTCTACAATTTTAATTCCGCGATCCGCTAATTTTCTCCATGCCCCCGCATTGGCTTCATGATCCTGACATGAAACGATGATCTCGTCGCCGTCCTTCCACATAGGTCGCATGGCATTTGCCAGTACATAAACGTTCAGGGTGGTAGACGGACCAAAATGAATTTCAGAAGCATCTACGTTCAGGTATTCCGACATTCGCTTATAGGAGGCATCCATGATTTCCCCGGCCAGCAGGGAAGCGGGATATGGATAATAGGGTTGCACCTTGTTCTTCATATAAAAGTCCGTCAGTCGATCGATAAACTGGGTACAAGGATAGGAACCCCCGGCATTTTCAAAAAAAGCCCACCCCTTCAAAGAAGGTTCCGAAAAAGCAGGAAATTGTGAACGTACAAATTGTAAATCAAGTTTCATATATATAGTTTACGCTAGCAAGTGTTCATAATAAGTTTAACATTATTCTATTGATTACCAAAACTTTTCACCTGTGATACATCGGGTGCATTTGAAGAATTGCGTATCATCATTCAGTTTTTATCGGTCTTTCTTAATATTGAATAAGGCTAGAAAGAAAAAGAGATAACTGGTAACTTTGTTGAGGGTACTTTTATTTTACGAGAACTTCGTTTGGCCCTCCCCATTTTGTTGCTTTCAATATTTTTTCAAAAATACTGGTATTCTCGTAAATCCCCATAAACTCTTCGGAACCAGGGCCATAAGCAAATACAGGAATCAAAGTAGCAGAATGACCAGTAGTAGAAAAGGTCATACCAATCTCACTATAATCACTATACACTTCGCCATCTTCATTTTTCTTCTTTTTTGCAGCCAAAGTAAAGCCGCCTGTTTCATGATCAGATGTGACGATTACCAATGTATTGCCCTCTTTCTCGGCATAATCCAATGCTTTGCCCACCGCATCATCAAAATCGATTAGTTCAGACACTAGATAGGGTGCATTGTTTTCATGGCCTCCCCAATCTATTTGAGAGCCTTCGGCCATTATAAAAAACGCTGAATTGTCTTTGCTTAAAAATTGTATAGCCAGTTCTGTTGCTTTAGAAAGAAAGTCTCCTCTACCCTCGGAAGCTGGAGGCATAGCATCTTTCGCCAATAAATATGCCGCCTTTTCGCTAGACTTGATGGTAGAAAAATCATTTAATGAAGTAGTATCAATAGTGAATTGTTTTTCATTTAATGTATGTAACAAATTTCGCCCATCTTTTCGTTTGTTAAAAAACTCCAGCCCTCCACCAGCGAAAAAATCTATTTCGGATTCTGCCAAGTGTGAGGCAATTTTCTCCGCGTTCCCTCTATTAAGCGTATGTGCATAGAAACTCGCTGGCGTAGCATGGGTTATTGAAGAAGTGGCGACCATTCCCGTATTAATATTTTTCAACGAAGCTATCTCCACCAAATTTTCTACCGCTGTTGAATCATCCGAAACTCCAATTGCGCCGTTGTAGGTTTTAACACCACATGCAAAAGCGGTTGCTCCAGCGGCAGAATCAGTGACATCTTCTCTGGAGGATGAAGTTTTTATTAGTCCTATATGCTTAAATCGCGCATAGTTTGGAGAAGATTCTTTGAAGTAAAATGCAGAAGATATTTGTGATAATCCCGTTCCGTCGCTGATTAGAAGGATAACATTTTTAGCTACTTTAATATCTTCGATGCCTGTAATTCTAGACTTACAGGCAAATAATATGAATACGCTACAAGTCAAAATAATTCTTTTAATTTTCATATAATCTAGTGTGTATTAAAAACCAATTGCAGTGGTCGTTTTGAATATTACGTTTGTCTGATGTATCCGTTGGCGGCTACTCTTACAAGGTACTGAATTATCTTAAATAGCTTAAGGCTAAAATGATTGGAAACTGAATTGAATACTATTACAATAGCTTGAAAGGCCGATGTTTTTTTGAGTACCCATCTTAAGTTTCTATGCTTTTGGGAGGATATCTAAGACTGGTGTACTCAACCACGCAAATTTCAGATTTCCGGTGAATCTGGCTATAGGTAGATAAGATATCGCGGCATTTAAATACACACTTTCCAAGAAAAACAGTCATTTTCAACCCGACAATTGTAACTCACTAAAGGACATACTTATACGCTAATTACCTTGCTTTAAAAAACTTTGATAAGAAACCAATAGTATTGGGACAAAAATTCATGCCATTCGGATAACTATTGCTTGTATTGGTCGTTTCCTTCCCCTTGTATAGCGCTTAATTTGGCTAACTTCATATCTATAAATTTGGGGAAGTACTGCTTTTCCCTGAATGTATAGCAGAAAGTAAAAACCTGAAAAAGTAAAATGTGCCAATACAAGTTATGTGCCAATTGACTACTTGTTTTAATAGACGATTATACTTGCTTACCTTCTTGGTATTTATAGCACAATTTGCCTTTTCCCAAAACAGTATTAACGGACTTATTCAAGATGATTCGGGTGTGCCAATATCGTTTGCAAATGTCTTATTGCTTAAAGCCAATGATTCCATATTGTTCAAAGGAACTATTACAGAAGATAGTGGACGGTTTTCGTTTGAGGGTATTTCACAGGGAAAGTATATCATATCAGTAAGCATGGTTGGGTTTAAGCCCAGCTTCAGCGAGCAATTGAATATTAATGAAAATTCAAAATTGATATTACCTCCGATTTTTCTCTCTGAAGGCGTTGAGCTAGATGAAGTTGTGGTCGTATCAAAGAAAAATCTATATGTTCAAAAAATCGACCGTATGGTCATCAACGTAGCGAGCAGTATACTTTCTGCCGGATCCTCCGCACTGGAGATTCTTGAACGATCTCCGGGAGTTATCGTTGACAGGCAGAATAATTCCATTTCCCTAGTGGGGAAAAGTGGTGTCTTTGTAATGATCAATGGTAAACAAAGCTATATGCCCATATCAAGTTTAGTACAGATGCTGGAGGGTATGAGTGCCAATAATATTGAAACTATAGAACTTATTACAACACCACCCGCTAATTTTGATGCCGAAGGAAATGCGGGTTTTATAAACATAGTGTTGAAAGAACAAACTGATGCGGGATTTAATGGCTCCTATTCCTTGTCTGTCGGAGTAGGTAACGGCAATACTACTTCAGATAATATCAGCTTTAACTATAGAAAAAACAGATTAAATCTTTTTGGTAATTACTCCTTTTTGAGAAACGAGCAAGGGCAAACTTTTGAGTTCGATAGAACTTTTGTCAATGAAAACGGAAACGCCAATAGGGTGTCAACCGTTTCTGACAGGGCGCCTATTCGGCGTAATCATAATATTCGCTCAGGACTGGATTATCAAGTGTCCGATAAAACGGTGGTCGGATTGCTTTTTTGGTATAACGACAATAAGTGGACCATGGAAGCCGTGAGCGATAGCCAAGAGACGATAGACGGCATGGCAGAATCTTTTGTCGAACTGCTCACTGCGGAGCGGAACCAATTACAAAATTTTTTTGGGTCCAATTTTAACTTCAAACACAATTTTAAAGATGACCAGTTTTTAAGTTTTGACCTTGACTATCTAAGTTATAATATCGAAAACCCAACGAATTATATCAACAGTTTTTTTGATGGGAGCAACAACTTTTTGCGCGAAGAACGGACTACCAGTGATAAAATAACACCTATCAACATCATCGTCGGAAAAACCGATTATAGTACGCGTCTAAACGATAAGATAAAGTTAGGTGCAGGACTTAAAGTTTCGGTCAACAATTTTGAAAATGACGTTGTCGTAGGTACTTTTCAAGGGGAAGATTTTGTTGAAGACCCTACCCTTACCGATAAAAGTGACCTAAAAGAACAAATACTTGCTGGTTATGGAAGTATGGAGTATTCGTTGACCGATAAGACCAGCCTGCAGGTAGGGTTGCGGTATGAACATACCGATTCCCAGCTGAATTCCGAAAAAGAGGGAAAGGTGGTTGATCGGGTTTTTGGTGAATTGTTCCCCACAGCTTATATATCCCATAAATTCAACGATAGCTTGGGGTTCAATTTTTCCTATTCAAGGCGTATTACAAGACCTACCTTTAATGATATGGCACCTTTTGTTATTTTTATTGACCCAAATACTTTTTTTGCCGGGAATCCGGCCGTCCAACCCGCCATTTCTAACTCGGTTAAATTAGACTTCAATTACCTGTCGACCATACTTTCAGCACAGTATTCGGTGGAGGATGGAACCATTTCAAGGTTTCAAACAACATTTGATGAGGAAAATGAAAGATTGATTTATGGAGCGGCAAATTTAGATCAAACAAAAATATTTTCGCTTACCCTGGGTTTGCCTATTACAATTACCAACTGGTGGAAAATGCAAAATAATTTTATTTATTTGAACACAAAAGTTGCCAACACTACGGAAGGGAATTTATTTACCTTAGAACAGAATACATTCAATATCAACAGCACGCAGGCGTTTACCTTACCAAAAAATATTAGCGCCGAAATCAACGTGTAAACTACAATAGCCCATCCATTACAAGTATCGTAGGCACCGCTGTTCTGGATGAATTTTATAGCATAAATTTGGGAATTCAAAAGAAATTTCGTGGGGGAGGGGGCACTCTGGGATTCAAATTAAATGATCTATTAGATTCCTTAAAATGGACCTTTGCAGCCGATCTTCCTCAGCAAAATCTAAATTTCGTAAATACAGTTGATTTCTTTAATCGAACTTTCGTGGTCACTTATTCCAGGAATTTTGGAAACCGTAAGCTTAAATCTGCGCGTGAAAGGGAGACCGGAGCCGAAGAAGAAAAAAGAAGGGTGAATTAGAATTTAATCCGCATTAGGATGCTGATACTTATTTTGTTTTTCGTATGAGCTGTTTCTCTTGATTAAAGGATAATCTCCATAAGTCTCCAAAAGTATTAGAGTAGCTACCTGTAATTATCCTGTACTGTGCTGCCATTTTTGAAAGCGCATTTAGTGATTGATTTTTAATAAATTTTGAGAAAACATTCTCTGTATTTATTCTTTATTGGAGTCTTTTTTTCGATTTTGTAGTTATCTAACTGGCGAGTCTCATGCTGGATATCCGACCCATATTTATTGTAAAAAAGTTTCGTTACCTGTGCCCAAGTAATAATGCTCTATACTAGCGGAAAGATGTACGGGTTGGGGAATTCGCAAAAGAGGCAAATAATTCCGATTTATGCGATTATTAATCCTTGTAGAATCAATTTCTTACAAAATTCCCAATGAAGTACTACTATGATTAGAGACCTATTAAAAACTTGAAATAATTTAATTGTATGTTCAGCTATAACAACATTATTCTCTATTTTAGAGTGAATAAAAAAAAAGCAACGGAAAACTTCAAACAATCGTTAATCAGAAACATGCCATCAATAGATTGTCAATGAAAAATTCGTCAAAATGATGGACCGGAAGATAAATATATTCACAGTTTATAACATGCAAGATAGGGATGTTATGCTTTATCTTTTGCTTCATTTGAAACCACTGGAAAAGGACTTCAAAATATCTATTTGGCAAAATGACGCCATTTACTCTGGGCAGCAATGGAAACCGCAAATTGCATCACCATTAAATAGAGCCGATATATTCCTTCTTCTGGTAAGTAATGACTTCATGCATTCTGAATTTATCAAGCAAGATGAATTCAAAATGGTCATTGACCGATATAAAGAGAGCAAGTCTTTAGTCATACCTATACTACTTGATGATTGTCCATGGGATACTGATTTTAAATTTGACGATTACAATTTTAATCTTAATGAATTACATTTTTTCCCCGAGGATGGAAAGCCAATAAGTGATTGGAATACAGCTGATCTGGCATTTAAGCAGGTCATAGGGCATGTTAAGAGAGAGATTACTTCGTTTACAGAAAAAATTGATCAAGAAGAACCTAGTAAAAAAAATGAAGTGAAAACGATGAGTACTAAAAAGGGAGAACAGATTGCGATTGATTTTTTTGAAGAAAGAAAGGTGAATTCTATAGTCGAAAAGAAAAACCAAAAAGAAGAAGCTGAAGCCAAAACCAAGGTCGAAGAAAAGAGTAAACCTAGAGAAGAGACTGAACCCAAAAAAGTGATTAAAAGGGAGACGAGGCAAAGGAACAAAGTGGAAATTCAAAAAAGAATTAAAAAAGAGAAAAGGCTTAAAGAAAAAGCGAAAGAAGATAATAAAATCGAAGAAGATGCCAAGACCAAAAGAATTGCTCTAGAAGAAAGGCAGGGCAATGAACTCAAATGGCAGTAGAGGTGAAAAGACGCGTCGAACTAAAAAAATTAGAAAGAGAGACCGAACGAGAAAAAAGACTAGGAGAAGCAGTTGCGGCGCAGAAAAGAGTCGTGAAAAAAAATCGCCTTTCAGGACATAATTATGAATTTAAGGCCGCAAAAGTCGTCGAGGCCAAAAGAGTAGTTCAAGGAGAAAGGCGGGGCAATGAAGAGGCAAAAGCTCAAATGGCAGTAGAGGTGAAAAGACGCGTCGAACTAAAAAAATTAGAAAGAGAGACCGAACGAGAAAAAAGACTAGGAGAAGCAGTT
>RCNB010000921.1_pt1 | contig 18983 bp, 21 predicted proteins | sample 2041321 | NCBI WGS metagenome assembly RCNB01 (sample SAMN09708232, study PRJNA481090) | Marine sediment metagenome, whole genome shotgun sequencing project. | reverse complement strand
ACTCTTTTTCTAAAAATCTTATACCCACGATGAAGATAAAAATTAACAAGTTGCTCATTATCTGCATATGTTTGAACGTATACATTTTTCTCTTCCATTAATCTTACAAGCTGTTCTGCTGATTCCATAACAAAAGTGCCAAGTCCTTTGTTCTGATTGTCTGGATGTATTGCTACTTTACTTATTTCCATTAATTCGTATTGTCTACTTCTTGCCAAAGTAAAAGTAGCAATGAGCTGATCCTTGAGCAAAACTGAATACAAAGTTTTCTTCTTTATTCTCTCTTGTAATCCATCAATTGTTTCTCGAAGTCCCCTGGGTTTTCTGCCAAGAATACTCTCGAGAGGAGCGTAAGCAGCGTGAATGATTTCCAATAATACAGGAGTATCTTCATTTATTGTTAATCTAATTTCTATATCTTTCATCCAATCTTCTTTCAGAAAATCCGGGAGATGCATACAAAGTTCACCATGAGCATTCAGTTGTTCTCTTTTAGAATTACATACTATATTTATTTGTTTATCGAGTAATGCCTTTATCTGAAAACTAGATTTTTAAAGTCAAGTAGCTATTTATTTACAATTAAAAAAAATAACTAAACTGTAATGATGAAAGGAGTTTTTTTATGCGTCCTATTACTCAAGAAAAATTAGATGACTTAACTAAATTTATGGAGAAAGAAGCTATTGATGCTATTTTGATCTCTGACTGGGAAAATGGTCGAGATGTTAATATGCGTTATTTGACTGGTCACCCGATGGATGCAACTATGGTTGTGTTGGCCTCCGGTGAAATTTGCCTTGTTCCTTGGGATTTGCAATTAGCAGAAGACCATGCAAAAGTGGATACTATTCTCGATTTTAAGGAATTCCCAAATAGAAGAACTGGCGGTGCTCTTCATTTCATTAAAGAAAATATCAAGAAAGCTGGTCCTATTATTGGCGTAAATCAAGGTATCCCTTACAATGTTGTTCTAGATTTGAAAGAGAATCTCTCTGATGTCAGAATCTATGGTGCCCCAGCAGCAGTTTCTGCTAAATTTACAAAATTGCGCTCAACAAAAAGTCCACAAGAAATGGATAAATTAGACGCTGCAGGCAAGATTGGCAATAAAACCATTAAAGATATTAGGAAATTTGCTGAAGAAAAAGAAGGAACAGAAAATGATCTTTCATTCTTAGTTATGAAGAAAATGAAAGAATATGGTGCAGAGGATAATTCATTTCCATCCTTAGTAGCCCAAACTACTCGATCACATATGATTCATTGTCATCCTTCCGCTGGAAATAATTTCTTTGCACAAGAAGGTCTATCCTTAATTGATTTTGGTGCATTACTTGATGGCTATTGTTGTGATATCACTATTCCATTCACTTTTGGAAAATTAACTGCAGAACAAGAAAAAATCAGAGATACAACAGTTAAAGCCTATCACGCAGCAATTGAAGCAATCGATTTAGGCGTTCCATTATGGAAACTATCGAAAGCAGCTACAGATGTAATGGATGAAGCAGGTTATAAAATGCCTCATTCTCTCGGACATGGCTTAGGTTTAACCGTTCATGATTCACCATCTGTCAGACCAAAACCAGAGGATGCTGCTGGATTAAAAGATTGGTCAGAATATGTTGTAGAAGAAGGTATGATCTTTACCATTGAACCAGGTGTTTATATCAAAGGCCTTGGTGGACAAAGACTAGAAAACGATGTAATGATACGAAATGGTAAGGTCGAAGTCTACACAAAATCAGAACTAATTGAAATAGAATAAATGAATGTTTTTTTTCACATTCATTTCTTTTTTTAATCTTTTATAACATCAAATACTTTACCAAAGATTTCTTCGAATAAGCCTTTTGCTTCTCTCATTGCTTTTTTGCCTTCTTCAGTAATTGTATAGTATTTTCTATCTGGTCTTCCTTCTGGATTATCTTTTACATAAGAGGTTACTAATTCATCCTTTTCTAATTTATACAGAATGGTGTATGAAGTTACTGTTGCAGGTTCAAAACCAAATCTGTTTTTTATTGACTCCTTCAATTCATACCCGTACATCTCTTTCTCTAAGAGTAATCTCAAAATATAAATCCATAAATTGTCTATTGATATTTTCTTCTTTAGACGTTTGAAAGCTTTTGATGTTTCTTTGGGGTCTTCTCTCTTGAGGTAGTCAGGATCCATGTTTTATCATAACCTTTTTTCCTTTTATTATGAATGCTTCTAGCTTTTTAAATGAAATGATATACTAAAATTTTGTCACTAATCACTTATTTGATTGTTTTTTTTCTTTTCAAGCAGAACACAAATCTTTAAAATGGGTAACGGACGTTTTCTACTTAATAAATTCCTTAATCTATTAAAAGGAACACCGGTCGTGAAAAATTGACTAAAAAAAGAAAATCAGGTGGAAGATCCAAAGGAAGTAAAGGTAAAGGCGGTTTGGTTCAATGCTCCGCCTGTGGTAGACAGGTCCCTTCAGACAAAGCAAAGAAACAAACAAAGTATGTTACTTTAATTGATCCTACTTTAGCAAGAGAATTGCGAAAAGAAGGTACTTTTATCCCAAGACAAAGAGTTACTAAAAACTATTGTGTGTCTTGCGCAATTCATAGAGGTAGTGTTAAGATTCGATCAAAAAGTGATCGAAAAACAAAAAACTACTAGTTATATTCTATCTGCTGAGAGGTTCTTTTCTTTATTTTTTAATTTATTAGAATAAAGTAGATTTACCAAAATCTTGCTTTGAGATGATAAAATGAATTCGAACCTTCCCAGTAACCTTTCTTTTCTTGTTGTAATTGAGAATGAACCTCCTCAACAAAATTTTTCATTAAAAGATCTTCCCAGTGCAAGCAAAATCGATGTTATTGCTCGGAATATTTTAGCATTGTTTCCTAATCAAACAGCTAATCTGAATATCACTTATTATGCGTTCTTTACACAAAAAACACCCAAGGTCTTAGTTGTCAAGAATTTAGTTGTAGATGATAGCAACTCGGATGAAATTTTTATCGCATCGAAGATTAGAGACGCACTAGAAATTACTTCTTCAGGAGAAAATGATAATCAAATGACTTGGATATCCGTTCTTGATTTTCAATCTTTTATTGAAACCATTTCAGCAAAAAATGATGTACTGTTTTACTTGAAAGAAGATGGAAGTAATTATGTAAACCATTTAACAAAGAGTCTTTTGGAAAAGAAAACGATCTTTATTTTAGGTGGAAGAAGAGATATTTCCGATATACATGAAGAGATTTTACATTCATTTAACATAAAGAAAATAAGCTTAGGAAAAAAAGCTTACCTGGCTTCTCAGTGTTTATCTTTAATTACATACGAGTTTGAGAAATTATTAAGTCACTGAACAAAGATGAATTGTTAAATGAGTAATCTTTGCCCTATAGATATATTAAAATAACACGCTACAACATGCACCAATTGAAGCAATTCAAATCAATTAGGATGTCTTATATAGTATTCTCATAATTATTTGATGGCAGTTGGTGGCAATCATGTCCGAAGATGAAAGTATAGCATATAGAATTTTAAAAGATATAAGCGAAGACACCAGTGTTCCAAGGAACATTCGTAGAAGCGCAAGTGATGCTTTGTCAACACTTGCTAACGTTGAACAAGAACCATCTTCAGCAATAAGAGCAAATATCGCAACAAGTATTTTAGAAGAAACCAGTCTTGACCCAAATTGTCCTGTACATGCAAGAACATTAATCTGGAAAGCAATCTCAATACTTGAAACCATCGAAGATGAAGAAGAAGACGAAGAATAGGTTTTTTTGGTCATTTTGACTCTTCAACAACTTTTCTATTTCATTTATTCACCGAAATGATTTTCTTTCTATTAAGCTGAAATTTTATTTGTTAGCATTCCTAGAAAATTTTCTTCAAAATTACTTTCTCCTACTGGGATAATGAATGGAATACCATATCCTTTTGCCTCAAGATAATTCAGTATCTCTTGAGTATTATCAGCATAATCGGTAATAATTACTGCTGTTTTTTCTTTCTCATTACTTGTTTGGATAGCAGCTAAAATTGCTTTTATCTCGTTTTTATTTGTAAAAGCTAATGAGTATGATTTCGTTTGCCTATCTTCAATGAGATAATTACTAGTCCAAATTAAACCATAAATTTCGTTTGTTATTTGAAAATCAAATCGCCAATTCTTTTTCTCCAAGCCATATTCTTGATAATTCTCTAATGAAATTGTTTTCTGATTTAATCTTAGGTTTCGTTTCTTACAAATTTTAACCAAATAACTTCTAATTATCTTTTTGTCTTCTGCTTCATAGATAGAATAAACAACAAATGATCCCTCAGGGAATGGTACAAGTAATTTGTAAAGAACACCGGCTTCAATTAAATACTCGATATCTTTTTCTCGATATTTTGATTCGTCAAGAGATGTTTTGTGCACTCCAAACTTTTCACGATCTGCAGCATTTTTGTAAATCCAATTATTCAAAGCAATTTCATTAAACAATTCTCGATGATTTGGTTGTAAAACTGATGGATTTCCTTTTGACCCTGTTAACTTCCTAACTAAAGCATGCTCTTTTTTTCTTGGATCTATTTGATCTCCACTTCTTTGTTTTGACTTTACTGTTTCTGTTGTTGATTCCCTCTTATTTATGGGACGAAAAAATCCTTCTAATGTTTTATCTCCTGCATCTAAGTTAAGCTGCTCCCCATCTTTTTTTTTATCGGAAGCACTTTGAACATGATCTATCGCTTCTTCCCACAACTTATCAAAATCAAGTTCTGCTTGTTTCTTTTCTTGGTTAGTCATACTACTAACGTTGGTTATGGGTATGTTAATACTTGGAGGAGTTCTGTTAGTTTCTTCGATAATTTCATCAATAGATAATTCCTCATGAGCATTAGTAATCTCAATTTCTTGCTGATCATCAAGATTCTCTTGGATGACAACTAAATTATCGTTCATAATAGCATCAATTTCAGTTATATCTGACTCTTTGGCATCTGGACTCTTTTTCTCCTTATATCTATAGTAAATTAGGAGAAGTATCTCGAAACCGAATAATCCCACAATTAGTATCCAACTTCTTGAGAGGACATAAGCAGGTAAAGAAAGCATAAAGATTGCATAATTTTCAAAAAGTAATGCTGAAATCAATAGAAATCCATATGCAATTAGGAGAATATAATTTACAACTGTAGTACCGATTAAGATTTTCTTGAGTGTTTTGTTACTCAAACTAAATTTCATTCTGACCCGACCCGAATTATTTAGCTAGTTACTAATATATCATAACTGTGCCTTTTAAACACAAATAAATTGAAAACAAAAGGCCCAAATTCAGTTAATGTTTTGATTATTCCTCAAAAGTGCAAATCATGGAACTTAGGGTAATTCCTAGTTTATGTGATCTATGATATTCTACCTTATGCGCACACTTGGAACATTCGCTTGTTGAAATAGGATTTGCAGATTTTGGACATAGAATAGCATGAAATTTTTGTCCCTCCGATTTTGCCCTAGAGGAGGTTTTTTCCAGCATTTCGTTTCTATTTTCAAGTTTCTCCTGTTCTGTTTCGTAAGTCATTAGTTCTTTAAACATTGCAAATCACATCATACTGTTTCAAGATGATAGTCCAAAGTGCTACATTGAAATCAGTAAAAGGAAATACTATTTTTCCCTTTTAAAAACCCCCCATTTTACAAGAAACCATAGAACCAGACAAGTATACGGGTTAAATTTCTCACGTTAAACACTTTTTTTCTACATTTTTATTTATTTGTGTATTTTAAATAGTGAGATTCAAACCAATCTATGAGTTGGGTTGATTTGGTAACTACATTTAATCTTTTCACATCAATATCTTGGATCCTCGCCGGAATTGTTTCAGCAGTTATTAGTACATTGTTTTTGAAAAAGAATCCTAAAAAACGGTTGAATCAATTATTCTCTGCAGGATTTATTAGCTGGTCTTTATCATTACTATTTAATGGGCTAAACTTTGCAGTTGCTTATAGTTCTCTCATTGCAGCTGATATCTTTAGAGATCTTTGTGTTGTAACTGGAGTCTTTAGCAGCTTATTGTTATTTGTTGCGACTATAGGTATCTATTTCGGTGCAGAACGACTAAATTGGATTATCTATCTTGTCTTTGGAGCTTTTGGAATTGCTGTTTCAATTGTTGGACTACTAAACGATTGGGTTACTACTGATGGTTTAGGTGGTTTTAAAACAACTGACAATCTTCTCGGTAAAACATTCACACAAATCATTCCTGCTGTATTCGTTATTGCAGGCGCAATATTCCTCGTTTTAACTTACTTCTCTTTAGAAAATCAATTGGCAAAAAAACGGATAGGTTATTTCATTATTGGCTTTTCTACGATTATCCTTGGTTTACTAATGTTCCTCGTTGATTCTTTAGTAAATACCTCTCCCTATATCTTTCCTTCCTTGGCTATTGTCACATGGGTAACCGGACCCATCCTTGTGCTTGTTGGTTTCTATGTTAAAGTTGATGCCAGTAATGAGGTCACTACTCACACTATTGGCAAGGCTGAAACAAAGACCCTCGATCCGAAACAAAACTACAATATCGAAAGACCCTCATAAACGGTGGCATATACTCTTGGGCATGAATTGCTCTCTAACTTTTCATGCTTGTGCCACCTCCCCATCATTTTTTCATCGCAAAATATATCGAATAGTTAATCACCTTTTTAACGTATTTTTTTGTGAGTAGTACAAAATCACTAAAGATGTGTATAAAATTGCCAACAAGTTTGAAAAATAAACTAAAGCATCGCTTAAAAGAAGCCTATGCTGAAAAACCAAAATTAATCATAGGAAAAAGTGGGATCACTGAAGCAATTCTGAAAGAAATTGATAGACAATTTAATATTAATCACGTAATCAAAATAAAATTCCTGAGTAATTACCTGACAGAAGATTTCCAAGCTGACATAGATAAAATCACCAAGAAAACAAAATCTAGTTTAGTTGACAAACGTGGTAAAACTATCATTCTTTATAGACAAAGAGGATCGGTTAGCTAATTCATTATTTAGAAATTCATTCGATTCTTTTAAATTAATGATTACTTTATGTTATTTGAAGATAAACTGTGATGCGTATGACAACAGTAATTTCAGGTCCGGGACAACCAGAAATTGGCAAACAATTAGCAGAATTATTATCAGCGAACCATATTTCTGTTGAATCTAAATTCTTTCCAGATGGCGAACGTGATTTAATCTTATCTAGCGAAAAATGTGATGAGAAAACAATAATTGTTCAATCAATTATTCCTCCTCAAGATTCCAATCTCGTTAGTTTGCTCCAATTAGCTTATACTGCTGAGGAATTTGGTGCTAAAGATATTACTTTGGTAACTCCATATTTAGCATATTCCGCAAAAGATCGCCGGCAACTATCAGGTGAAGTTGTAAGCATCTTTAATATTTTTAAAATGGTACAAGCCACACCAGCAAAACGACTAATTGTTGTAGATATTCACAATCCCGAAGTACTAGTTGGGAAAGAAAATTTCTACAAAAATATCTCTGCAATGCCTGTATTTGGTGAATATTATAAGAAAAAGAATTTAGAAAATCCTCTTGTGTTAGCTCCTGATAAGGGAGCAAAAGAGCGTGTCTCCCAAATTGGTAAAGTCTTGAATGCTGAAACTGATTTCTTTGAAAAGAAACGTGATCCAGTTACTGGTGAAACACAAACAATACCACATAAGGTGAATGTAAAAGATAGAGATGTAATTATTGCAGATGAAGTCATCCGTTCCGGAGGAACAATCGTCAAGGCAATTAAAGCTTTATTGACAATGGATGTAGGACGTATTTTCGTTGCAGCAACACATTTGACCTTGATAAATAATGCTGATGAGAAAATCATAGACGCTGGAGCTGAGGAATTAATTAGTACTGATAGTCTTCCATCAGATTATTCTACAATCAAAATCGCTCCGTTGATCAAAGAAGCTCTTGAAAAATAATACTGGGTAGGATGTAATTGAATACTTTAAGACAAAAATCATCAGTCATTAAAGATTCTTATCCGATTTTTTTCCAATTAGGTGGTGTTCATGAAAATCTGCCGAAACAAGAAGTTTTAGCAATTCTTGAGGGAGAAGAATATCCTTACAAAGTTATGGAGAATGGAACCCAATACTTGATTGCTAATACTAGTTTAACTTGCGGTTATCATACTGCTTTTCGGGCATCTTATTGTCGTAGATCAATAAGAATACTAAAAAAATCAACTGTTAGTTCTACTGATACTATTTCTTCTATTACTGCTGCAATCTCTCGAGAGATTGATTTTACGAATTTCTTTGAGAAGAATGAATCCTTTCTTGTGAGAGTGTATCGTATTGGTAAAGTAAATACAAAATATCTTTCAACTGATTTAGAAAGTAGCATTGGCAAAGTAATTTGGAAACAAACTAAGGGGAAAAATAAAGCTAATATGAAGAAACCTGACATTGTTTTTGTTTTAGTATTTTATGATGAGAGTTATGTTTTCGGAAAAGAGATTTACTCGAGACAAAAAGGAGCATTTGATGAACGCCAAGCTAATTTACGTCCGTTTTTCAAGCCTGGAACATTAGAACCTCGCTTTGCTAGATTAATGGTAAACCTTGCTAAAATAAACAAAAAATCGCTTTTACTTGATCCTTTCTGTGGTCCAGGAGGAATTCTTGTTGAAGGGGGATTAATGGGTTGTAAGATTATTGGGTCTGACTTGGATGGTAAAATGGTTGCTGGTGCACGAAAAAATCTGCAACATTACTTACCTAATACAAGTTATGGATTATTACTTTCAGATGCGAGAGATCTTCCGTTTACAGAATCTATACATTCAATAGCTACTGATCCTCCATATGGAAAATCAACATCGACATTTGGGAAAGGAATTGAAGATTTACTAAAACAATTCTTTGAAGAAGCACACAAGGTATTGGTTCCGGGTGGAATTATTTCAATAGGCATGTTGTCTGAGGTGCCATTGCAACAAATAGTAGAGGAAGCAGGATATAAGCTAGAGATATATGAAAAAATGTATATTCATAAGTCACTAACTAGAAGAGTAGGTGTGTGCAGAAAAGTATGAGTAGTATTAAAATTGTTTTTCTAGGAACATCAGCAGCTGTTCCAACAAAAGAACGATTTTTATCCAGTTTATCCTTACAAAGAGATTCAGGGGAGATTTTATTATTTGATTGTGGAGAAGGAACTCAATTTCGGCTCATGAAATTTGGAGTAAATTTTCAAAAAATATCGAAGATATTCATTAGTCATCTGCATTCTGATCATATATACGGTTTGTTTGGATTACTTAGTACTATGAAATTTACAGACAGAACCAAACCGTTGAACATATATGGTCCATTTGGTCTCAAATCTATAATTGAGGCTATTAAAGGTGATTTGTTAAATTATCCTTACGAAATTCATATACACGAAATTGATGAAGGATTAGTTTTAGACGAAGAAAAGTATCGTGTTTTCGCTCAAAGTGTACCTCATGGGATACTAACACTTGCATATGCCTATATTGAGAAAGATCGCTTGGGACGATTTGATTCCAATAAAGCTAAATCTCTTAAGGTAAAGAAAGGTGTTAAATGGCAGAAATTACAAAATGGTGTTTCTGTTTTATCAGATGATAACAAAGTTATCATACCTGAAATGGTTTTAGGAACAAAACGTAGAGGTTTTAAAATAGTAATTGCTTCTGACGGTTTGTACAACGAGGAATTCGTTCCATTTGCAAGAGACGCTGATATTCTCGTAATGGAATCAACTTATACTGAAAAATTCAAGAAAAATGCTCTTGAAAAATTGCATTCTACAGCTAAAATTTCAGCAAAAATAGCCGCCCAGGCTAATGCTAAGAAACTCATTCTAACTCATATTTCAGCTCGATTTAAAGAGGATACAGAACTAGTTACTGAAGCTCAGAAAGAATTTCCAAATGCTATCATAGCTTATGATGGTCTCGAGATAAATATGAATCTTAAAGATTTAAATGATGAAGAACAATAGTTAGTTAGGGAAATGATTTTACTAACTTGACTTCTGCACCATTTTTTGTATAAGGAGTTAACCAATCAATAAGGAGTTCAATGTCCTTATATTCAATTTCAATTCTAATAGGTCCTAAAGGTGATTCCCCTTCTTCGTCACAAAAATTTACTTTGCCAACAGATGCAACCTGTTTATTGATGAAAAAAATGGTTGAATTACCAACAATACCCTTTCTAAGTGTTTTACGAGCAACATCAAGAATTCTTTGTTGGCGCACTAATTCATAAAATCGTTCTAGATCTTTATGCTTTTTGCTTTCCTTGTACAAATAAACCTCTTTACCGTAATTTTTAGTATTAATTTCACCGGCAAGTACAGTGCCTAATGCTTGTCGTATTTTTTTTGGATCTTCTGTTGGATATTGCTTAGTCATTACAGTTATCTTAAACATTTACAACCACAAGGCATACAAGGAATCATTCAGTTTTTAAAAATATGGAAAAAAATGTTACATCTTTACAGTGGATTCCACTAAAAATTAATTAAATAAAAATATGATAGCTATTTAATGTAGGAGTAGAACAGATTGACTATTAGAACCTTCTTTGCAGTAGATTTAGTAGCAAAACCAATACTAAATAAAATAACCGAAATACAAAGAGATCTTGATGTGCCAGATTCGAGAATTGTTTTTGTTGCTCCAGAAAATCTGCATTATACTATGAAATTCTTGGGAGATATTGAAAAAGCTGTTGTACCAGAGTTGCAAAAAGCAGCTGAAAAAATAACTTTTGAGCCCTTTACTCTCGAGTTAAAAGGTATGGGGTGTTTACCAAGTTTTAGTTATATTAATGCACTATATGTGGGCGCTACAAAAGGAACAGAAGAGCTTCGAATCATAGCCAATGAATTGGATCAAATGTGTACTAAATTTAATGTTAAAAAAGAGAAGCGCTCCTTTACTGCTCATCTTACAATAGGTAGGGTTAAAAGGATTCAAGATAAGAATCTGTTAGTGACGAAAATTAGAGGGTATGCCGAAGAACTGTTTGGTGAAATAACTGTAAATGCAGTGCAATTCAAGAAAAGTGTTCGAACCCCACAGGGACCAATTTATACAAAGATTTTCGAGATAACAGCACAAGAATAGGCTGGTGAATAAATCATTGGATTTAGAAGAACAATATGCAAAAATCTGTCTTGATGTGCTTTCCAAGATAAAACCAAAATCAAAGGATAAGACAGTAATAGATGCTATTTATCAAGATATTTCTTCTAAGATCAATGAAGTACTAACAAAAAATAGTATAGAAGCAGAAATAACTTTGAGTGGTTCATTCTCTCGAGATACTTGGTTAGCTAAAGTGAAAGATATTGATATTTTCCTAATTCTCCCCTATGATAGTAAGTATCAACCTGAAGATGTCGTCTCACTAATTAGAGAGCAATTAGATTACCCTTGGGAAAAAAGACATGCAGAACACCCTTATCTTTATGCAAAAACAAAAGAATTGGCATTAGAGATTATACCTGGGTATCAATACAAACCTAATAGAAAAATGCGTTCTGCTGTTGATCGCTCACCTTCACATAAAAAATTCGTTATAAAAAATTTGCCCGTAGGGTCCAATGATGAAGTTCGATTATTAAAACAATTTATGAAAGGTATAGGTGTCTATGGTGCAGAGATTAAAATTCATGGATTCTCTGGATATTTAGTTGAATTGCTAATTATCCATCATCAAGGTAAATTCATAGAAGTAATTAAACAAGCTAAATCTTCACTTAAAACACCAATTACTTTTAACAAAAATGAAAAAGTTGATCCAAAAGAATTCAAAGATGATGCATTAATTGTTATTGATCCTGTAGATTTGAATAGAAATGTGGCTTCTGCTGTAGGTAAAGAATCACTAATAAGATTCGTTGCTGCTGCCGAAATATTTCTAAAACAACCAAAAATTGAGTTCTTTTTCCCAAAAGAGCTTGTCATTACAAACAAAATTTTATCTGAACTAAAAGAATCTGTGGTTTATTATACTGCTATTATTCATAAGCTGCCTAAGATAGTGGATGATATTTTGTGGGGACAAATAAGAAAATTCGAAACAGGACTATTCGGATTTTTAACCTCAAAAGGAATTAATCCATTAAAGATAGAATCGACGATCAGCAACAAAAAAATCATCACTATAGTAACTAGTGAACACAACTTTACACCAGAAAAAGTATGGATTTTAGGCCCACCAGTAAGAATTACTTCGAGTGAAAAATTTTTGGAAAAATATCAAAACAAATCTTCTACCATCTATGGTCCTGAAATTATCAATGGACGATGGCAAGTGCTACAAAAGATGGAAAAAGTTCGCATTGATACTTTGATAGAGAAAGCCTTTTCTGAAAAGCTCGTAACAACACCTTCGCATCTAAGTCTAGATGTAACAAAAATAAAAATACTGTTACAAGAAGAATTTGTGAATGATCTATCAACGGATCACAAAACATTAGCCTTTTTGTATTATTTGATTAAAGGAAAACCAAGGTACATGTATTGAAGAAAATGATTATTTCTTCTTACTTTCCTTTTTTGGTGGATAACGATATTTTGTATTTCTCATAGCTTTGAAACGTTTATTGCTTAAATCATAATTTAATGCAAATTTTATACCCTTTTCAAATTCTTTTGCATGATAAGCCCATGTTCTATCTTTGATTAGATCATAACCATTTTGTCCGATTTTCTTCCGAAGTTTTTCATCTCGAGCGAGTAACAAAATGTAATCTCGAATTTCTTCAGGATTCATAAGATTATCAACAAGAACAGCATTTTCTAAATGGATTACATCAGGATCATGACGATACTCAGAAGTTATAACAGGAATTTTACATGACATAGCTTCAAAAACGGTAAAACATTGGCTCTCATTAATAGATGGTGATAAAAAGAAATCTGCAGCAACATAATGACTCTGTAATTCTTCATCTGGAACGAATCCCGTGAATATCATTTTATCTTTATTTTTCCATTCTAAACTTGTATAATGATCCCAATCCGGTCCACCGCCAACAAATAACCCGTAAAGATTTGATTGTTCTTCTGCAGCGCGATTAAATCCATCAAGCATATTTCGTATGTTCTTTTCTTTAGCAAGTCTTCCAACATATACTGAAACTATAGCATCCTTAGGAATATTATGTCTCTTTCGAACATCAACTAAAGATGAACCAGGATGGAATTGTTCTTGATTAATAGCAAAAGGTGTATGGAATATCTTTTCTTTAGGAACACCAAGATCAATTAGTTTTTCCTTAAACCTTTCTGTGGCGTGAAAGAAGCAGTCCATAATAAGAGGGTAGATTATTTTAGATAATACACCGATTGAAACATTAATCCACATTTGAGGTGTATCTAAAACATTACGAAGAATTAATCTCTCGTCTTGATGAATAAATATACCAATCTTCTTTCGCATGGCACGGGCAATTAAAGCTCCTAAACCGCCCAAAAACATTAAGGAATGAATCACAACAAAATCTGCATCTTTTAAGGCTTTTAGTAATCTAAAATCAGGCAAAGCCAATTCGTAACCTTGATTTACTATTCTAGTACTCGTACATCGAACAACAGTTAACCCCTCGTATGGATACTCGTATTTTTTACATCCCTGGTAACGAGGACAAACTAAAGAAACTGTATGTCCTGCTTCAACTAATGCCGGAATAACGTAGTCTAAATAGCGAACAACACCATCGTACAAAGGTTTGTACGAATCGCAGACAAAGCAGATTTTCATTGGTAATTAACTCCATATAAATATAACGAATATTGGTTATTCTTTTCCGATAAGAATCTACATGACGCTTCCTAATAAATAATACCTCTGTGTTTTGATTTCTCAAATTAAATTTGGTAACATTCTAAGGGATATTTTCGACAGAAATAAACAGTAAGCAGTTATTTTTGTAAGTTCTATAGTAGTAAAATTGATAGTTTGTAGATAATGAAACATTAATTTAAGAGAAAAGTGTATAAGAATATGGCGAGAAGAAAGCCTGCAAAAAGACTTGCTATAGATACCGATGGACGATTGTATTGATGCGAGGAGTTTTGTAGGAAAAAGACAAAGACAGAAGATCTTCAATTCCAAGTTCCCGGGATATGAGGAAACGCTAGAAATTGTCGTCTACTCGCCATTTTTTCCTTAGGAACTACTAACGTCTTTGTATCGTCTCCAAAATCGTCTACTTTGTACTGCTTTTTGTTTTGACTTGTCAACTTTCTTGGTGTTCATTACTTCCTCAATTTCCACCATGAATTTCTTTGCGTGGTTTTCCCAAGTTCGATTTGCTATCAAGGAGTGACCATTTTCTGCAACAGTAAGACGAAAATCATTATCTGATGCTAATGCAGTGATATTCTCTGCTATTTCTTCAAAATCAAGAACATCATTTACAAGCATAGCATTTTCTTTATGTATGATATCTGGGTCATGATCATATTCTGCAGTAATGATCGGAACTTTACAAGTCATTGCTTCAAAGACTGTAAAACAAGATGATTCATTTAATGTAGGCGTAACGAAGATATCACTTGTTGCATAATGGCTCTGTAGTTCATTTTCTGGGATAAATCCTGTATAAATAAATCTCTCAGAATTTTTCAAAGGAAGATTCAAGAATTTTTCTTTATCTGGACCATCGCCAACAATAAGACCATAGATCTTAGAATTTTCTTCCATAGAAAGATCAATAGCTTTTAGGATATTATCGACGTTTTTTTCAACAGATAATCGTCCAAGATAACAAGTAATAATTGCATCCTCTGGAATATTATAGCGTTCTCGCAGATTGAATTCAGGAGTAGGATGAAATGTTTTCTTATTGATAGCGAACGGAGTATGATTGATTTTTTCTGGTTGAGCATCAAAGAACAATAATTTTCGCTTAAAACGTTCTGTTGCATGGAAAAAAACATCAACTACTCTTCGATAAAATGAGGTCATAAGTTTGTAACAGATATTACGAACAAATTTGTTTAGTTTTATAATATCATTAAAGATCACTCTCTCATCATGATGACAGAAAAAGCCAATTTTCTTTCGTAGGAATTTTGCTAAATATCCACCTGCTACTCCAAGTGGCATTAGAGAATGTAAAACTACAATATCAGATTGTTTCACTGCTTTTGCTAAACGCCAATCGGGAATAGCCCATTGATAAGCGTTCGTTTTGATAGGCGATGTTAACGTTCGAACTATTTTTAGACCATCTTCTTTCTGGGATACCCTTGGTTCTCCTTTGATATGAGGACAAACAACGGTGACTTCGTGTCCCATTGCAATAAGCTCTGGAATAAGATAATCAAGATAACGAACGATACCATCGAAAACAGGATGGTAAGTATCAGTAATCATACAAATTTTCATTTTGATCCAACCTCTACGGCTACCTATTGTTCTCTTGTAGAAATACTGGCAAATTTTCTTTTAAAAGCTCTAAACGACAAAAAAGACTATAAAAATAACCACCCTCAAAAACTTAAAGCAAACATTTTTGTATGAGTATCAAGTTCAGAACACAAAACAAGAAATTGTTTAAATAAACTCTAATTGGAGAACTAAAAAACATGGCAAAATATGAATGCACTGTTTGCGGATACGTCTACGACGAAGATGAAGGCGATGCTGATTCTGGAATTGCTCCAGGAACTAAATTTGCAGATTTACCAGATGACTGGGTCTGTCCCGTTTGTGGAGCAGGCAAAGGCGACTTTGAAGTACTCTAAGTAAATCACTAGCCTTTTTTTTATTTTCTCTTTTTCATTTTCTCGTAAATTATTTTGTACTATAAGACTAATTACTTCTCAAAACGATATGCTTTAACAAATTTTAAAAAAGAAAAAGAGAGAATGAAGAGAGTAAAATACTCTCTAAATAGACTGCATTTGTTTGCAAACAAAGAACATTTGTAGTTCTCAACATGCAATTAATTCTCTACAAGCTTTTAGCCTGTTTATACAATTGACTCGAAAGCTGATTGAACATCTTCAGCCTTAACTGTTTTTCTCTTAGCATCATTTGTATATACAAGAGTTTTTTCACAAGCAAGTTTAGCTACTTCTGCAAGTAATTTTCCAAACTCTATTTTAGCGTCTTTACCAATTTTATTGTTTGGTAGGTGTTCTTTCATAAGCCTCTCTATGGATGCTAGAGGGAATGCTGATTTTTCTTTAGACATAATTGTTTCTCCTCAAATTCTATAAGAAAAATATGTTAAATTGACTATAAAAACCATTGTTAGATGAAAAGCAATTTTTAGCTTTTTTTCATTAAAACATAGAGTCATTTAGCTGAATTTCAATACTAAAGAAAAAGAGAGAATGTAGAGAGTTAAAACTCTCTAATTTAATTTACATTCGTCTGTAAACGAATCTTGCCCAGTTTTCTGGAACTGGAACTTCTGCTGACAAACCTTTGCGTTTACGGATTTCGATAATAGTTTCAACTTCCATTTGTGTTGGTAATGGTTCAAATGCTTTGAACTGATACCCCCAGAAACTGCGACCAGAAGTAGCACTTCTAATCTTATCTGCGAAATCGCCTAAAGTTTCGGCTGTTGGTAAAATACCTACAACTCTTACTTGTTCGCCTTCGTCTACAGTATTTTCAACTCGTCCTCTGTGTTGACTTACGAGACCCATGACGGCTCCCATAAACTCTTTTGGAGTTTTAATGTCAACTGATAGCATTGGTTCGTAGAGATGTGGGTTAGCTGTAAGGAATGAAATGTTTAATGCTGCATTGGTCATACCAAGAACTTCTGAGAAACCAGTGTGTGCTGGATCTGTGTGAATAGTTGCATCTGTAATAACGACTTTGAGACCGAGGGTTGGTTCTTTAGCAACAGATGAGGCATAAGTAAAGTCTTTGAACATTTGAGTGACATATTGCTTGATACGATCCATTCTCTGGACACCAGAGCTAGCATTAATAAGCATATTTTGTCCTTCCAAATCCCAGATCTTACGAGCGAATTTTGCATCCCAACCTGCTTTATCACGAAGAACGCCGGCTCGTACTCTGTCGGTTTGATTCATGTTAATAGCACCGCTCTTGATAAGAGCAACAACGTCATCCTCTAAAGGTTCAATGTAGAGTCTCAAACGATTGTGACCGTTTGGTGATTTTGAATGAACTTCAGCACCTCTTTGGTTAATTCGTTCACGATAAACGATAATGGGTTCGTTGATGTTAATCTTGATTTGCTCATTGATTCGTTTAGTTAGAATCTCAATTTGGAGAGGGTCAATACCAGAGAGAATATACTTATTGCTCTCTTTGTCATGACGGAAAGTAGCAGTAGGATCTGCCATAATCCATTTACTGACAACATCACCGAGTTTAGCGAGATCTTGTGGGTCAACAGCTTCTATAGCACGACTAACAACTGGTTCTGCTGCGTAGGAAATTTCTTCAAAGCCTACAGCTTTGGATCCTGGTTCTCGGAAAGATTCACCACTTGGAGCAATGAACCCGAAAACTGCGAAAAGATTTCCTGCTGGGATTTCATCACAATCAAGAATATCGGTGATTTCCATAACACCTAAACGTTTGACTGGAACTTTACTCCTTTGATTGATGAGTTCTAGATCCATACCAGCACGAATCGTACCAGAGAACACACGACCAATTAATGTAGGGCGCTTACTCTTTGGATCAATGAAAATTTTAGTAATCATACCTAATAATGGACCATCTCGATCACAATTTACCAGTGCTTTACCTTCGACACTCTCGAGATCGCCACCCCAAATATGAGGGATTTTGTACTTTTGAGCTTCGGCAGGATTGGGTAAGTGATTAATAACCATTCGTAAGAGAGAATCTTCTAAAATGAGGTTGTCACGAAGCCATTGTTTGTCATCTTCGGCATACTTCTCGAAAACTATACTTGGATTCTCATAACCTGCTTCTTTGAGGATTTCAAGAGTGAAAGCCCAACCGTCCTTAGCGGAACCAACAGCAACACTGTTTTTAGCAAAAGAAACTTGCCAAGCTTTTTTAAACTTGGGAGGAGCGAATTTTTTGATTTGTTCGTTAACTTGAGTGATAATAACATCAATCTTTTCAAAGACTTTGTCAGGAGGAAGCTTTAATTCGCTAATTAAACGATCGACCTTATTAATGAACAAAACAGGTTTGCACAATTCAGAGCCAACGGCAAGTTGGATGTTAGTGATAGTCTGGGTCATAAGACCTTCAAGAGCATCAACTAAAATGATAGCGCCATCGCTACCACGAAGAGCACGACTGACTTCACCAGTAAAGGAAATATGTCCTGGAGTGTCATTAATCTCGAAAAGATACTCTTTACCATCATACTCGTAATCGAGAAGAACAACAGAAGTGAAAATGGTAATACCACGTTCTTGCTCTTCTTCATCAGAGTCCATCATAACTTTTTGTCCAGCATCCTGATCAGACATAAGACCGGCACGACGAAGTAAATAGTCGCTGGTAGTAGTCTTACCATGATCAATATGAGCGGCAATGCTGAAAACACGACGCTGATCCATAGGATGATCCTTAACCATTTTACGAATAGCTTCAGGATTCTTAATCTTAACCAAATTTTTACAACTCACTAAGTTTTTTTCTTTTAGTTATCACATCGCAAGTGGTTTTTCTCTGTCTTTTTCGGAAGGGTTTTCTTCCTGGACAGTCCGTTCTTGTAGAGCAATAGTTTGTTTTTTTGCTCCTTTTTTCGACATGTTGATGCGTTTCAGCACCATTGACTCAGATATAGGTTTTTTGGTTTCTCCTTTATCTCTAGCCGGTTGTGAAACTATCTTTAGTTTATTATTTTGGACGATAATCCTTCCCTTTTTAAAATCACTGATTAATAGGTAAACAGAATGTAGACGTTATTTTTTGGTCGA
>RCNB010000920.1_pt1 | contig 18985 bp, 12 predicted proteins | sample 2041321 | NCBI WGS metagenome assembly RCNB01 (sample SAMN09708232, study PRJNA481090) | Marine sediment metagenome, whole genome shotgun sequencing project. | reverse complement strand
CGCGGGAAAGGGGAACGAACCCTATCAAATCATCGGAGACAAAACCATTGCCTTTGATGACAGAAAAGAAGCGGAAAAAGCCCTTTCGACGTTAAACGTAAAAAGTCTCGGATCCAAAACGAGATCCAATCCGAAAGTCCTGTCCGATAATCCAAAACCTGTAAATTCCGATCTGATACCATGGCATGTTGCTGAAATTATAGAAGCCACCGGAGGACAGTTGTTTTGCGGAGATTCGGCACGTACGTTCACCGGAGTTTCCATTGATTCTCGCAGGATATCTGCCGATGATCTTTTTATCGCCATTAAAGGGGAGGTTCATGACGGCCACCGTTTTATCGGTAGTGTTATTGAACAAGGTGTCAATGGATGTTTGATCGATCAAAGAAAAACCGACATGCTCTCCAAACCCGAATGGTCAGACACCGGTGTCGTTTGTATCACTGTAGATGATACAACTAAAGCTCTGGGTGATATGGCAGCATTTAATAGAAGACGCACACCAGTTTCGGTTATTGCCATCACAGGCTCAAACGGAAAAACCAGCACACGTAAAATGACATCAGACGTGGTTTCCCGTCGGTTTTGCACATTGTCGACCCAGGGCAATTTAAACAATGACATCGGACTTCCCTTAACGCTGCTTAATCTGAGCAGGGACCACCAATGGGCTGTTGTGGAGCTGGGAATGAACAGATCCGGGGAGATCGAACGACTGGCTGAAATCTGTCTGCCGGATGTTGGCCTTATTACAAATATCGGTCCTGCGCACCTTGAAGGATTGGGTTCAATGGAAGCGGTCATGAAGGCCAAAGGTGAACTTCTGGGAAAAATCAAGCCGGACGGCATGGCGATTCTCAATGCAGATGATCCGAGGTTGCTGAAACTGGCAGATATTACACCTGTTAATGTTATGTTTTTCGGCATGTCCAGTGATGCCGCAATCAGAGCTGAATCTGTTGAGGAAAAAGGGGGAGGGCTTTCTTTCAGCCTGGTGCTGCCTGATGAAACGATTTCCGTTCATCTTAAAACTCCGGCAATGTTTATGATTTCAAATGCTCTGGCGGCGGCGGCGGCGGGCCATCTTTTGAGTTTAACTGCCGTTGAAATTAAGAACGGACTTGAAGCCTTCAAACCGGATCAAGGTAGGATGAACATCCATAAAACCGGTAAAGGAATCCATATCATCGACGATACGTACAATGCCAATCCAGGTTCAATGCAGGCCGCCATAATCACTCTTATGTCATTGAAGGGAAAGAACAAAGGATTTCTGATTGCCGGCGATATGCTTGAACTGGGAAAACACTCGGCGCCTATGCATCAGCAGATAGGCGCTGTTGCCGCCAGGTCAGAAATTGCGGGTCTTTATGTGACCGGCAAATACGCTGAAGATGTTGCGGCAGGTGCTTTAAAAGAACATATGAATCCGGATGACATTTTTAAAGGCACCCGGGAAGAGATCATAGAGGCTGTTACAGACCGGCTCGATGCCGGCGACTGGGTTCTAGTAAAGGGGTCCAGGGGGATGGCCATGGAAAAAGTTGTCCAAGGGTTGTTGGCGTGGGCTGATAATTAAAATGGATATAAAATTTAACCACACTTGAAGCAGAAGTTGAAACCGGTTTTTTAGAAAGATTTAAACTGCCATCGGGAGAGTAAAACTAAAGCATGCTGTATCATTTACTATATCCGCTTCATAAGACACTGTCGGTTTTTAATGTATTCCGATACATTACGTTTAGGACCATCTATGCCAGCCTGACGGCGTTTTTAATCTGTTTTTTACTGGGACCTTGGGTGATTCGAAAACTGAACAACATGCAGATCGGTCAATATGTCAGAGATGACGGTCCGCAGACACACCTTAAAAAGGCCGGAACACCGACCATGGGTGGAACGTTGATCATTTTTTCGATTACTGTTTCCACACTGTTGTGGACCAATTTGACCAATTATTTTGTGTGGATCGTGCTTTTGGTGACTGTTGGGTACGGAGGTATCGGTTTTATGGACGACTATCTCATGCAGATCAAAAAGCAGAGCAAGGGACTGACTGTTCGAAACAAATTTCTGCTTCAGGCGATTCTGGCGATGGTTACAGGGATTCTGGTCTATGTGAGTCCGGACTTTTCCACCCGTATAACCATTCCGTTTTTTAAAAACATTTCACCCGATCTCGGGTGGGGATATATACTGTTTGCAGCATTGGTCATTATCGGTACGTCGAATGCAGTCAATATCACTGACGGGCTGGATGGTCTTGCCATCGGACCGCTTATTATCGCTTCAGCCGCGTACATGGTTTTTGCATATGTGGCCGGGCACGTTAAGATCGCTAATTATTTGCAGATCAATTATGTGGCGGGAAGCGGGGAGATTGCAATTTTCTGTGGCGCTATGGCCGGTTCAGGTTTGGGATTTTTGTGGTTCAATTCGTATCCTGCACAAATTTTTATGGGGGATGTGGGTTCCCTATCGCTGGGCGCAGCCATTGGCACTGTGGCGGTGATCACCAAGCAGGAGATACTTCTGGCACTGGTGGGAGGGCTATTTGTCATTGAAACGCTGTCTGTTATTTTTCAGGTCGGTTTCTTCAAAATGACAAATGGTCGCAGAATTTTCCGAATGGCTCCCCTTCATCACCATTTTGAGCTCAAAGGATGGTCGGAGCCCAAAGTTATTGTTCGATTCTGGATCATCGCAATTGCACTGGCGTTGATTTCCATGAGTACGCTGAAATTAAGATAAAAGATATGGATCTTCATCAAAAAAACATTCTTATCGTCGGTCTTGGCATATCCGGTATGGCCGCAGCGCGATTCGCCAAAAACAAGGGAGGGATCGTGACGATAACCGATATTGCCAAAGAAGACGCCCTGGCCGGCTATTTGCCGGAGGTGCGTAAAATAAATGTTAGGACCGAACTGGGAGGTCATAACACTAAGACTTTTGAGAGTGCTGATCTTATTATTGTGAGTCCCGGGGTTCCCCATACTATTTTGCCCATTGAACGGGCCAAAGAAAAGGGTATTCCGGTATTAGGGGAAATAGAGCTTGCTTCACGATATATCCGGGAGCCTATTGTAGCCATATCCGGTACCAACGGTAAAACAACAACAACACGGCTTTTGGGCCATATGATGAAAAATTCCGGGTTTAAGGTCTTTGTGGGCGGGAATATCGGCAACCCATTGATCGATTATGCCCGCAGGGGAAAAACGGCAGACATTGTTGTGGCTGAAGTCAGCAGTTTTCAGCTCGACACCATCGATACGTTCAGACCCCGGGTCAGTGTCCTCTTGAACATCAGTGCGGATCATCTTGATCGATATCCGGATTTTGAATCTTATGTAAGGTCCAAAGGCCGCATTTTTAAAAACCAGGCCGAAGGCGATACTGCAGTGATAAATGGTGCTGATCCCTCTATTTCCTTAATCAGCAAAACACTTAGAACCCGTGTACTGCCCTTTTATCATCAGGGCAATTTTAATACTAAAAACCGTGAATATGCTGTCATCAGCAGCAGAAACGGACAAAATGCATTGATGATCAATATTTTTACAAAAGAAGACCCCAAAGGTTTTCTCGATCTTTCGCAGGTAGATCTTTTGGGACGGCACAATATGGAAAATATCGCGGCAGCAGCCTTGGCAGCTCTGGCCGCCGGCGGGACCTTGGAAGGAATTCAATCCGCATTAAACGATTTCAAAGGGCTTTCCCATCGTCTGGAATTTGTCAAAATCATCAACGGTGTTCACTTTTACGATGATTCAAAGGGAACAAACATCGATGCAGTGGCCAGAGCGCTTGAAGTTTTCGATAAACCGGTGGTTCTTATTATGGGCGGGCGTGATAAAGGCGGGGATTTTAAGCAACTGCGAGGGATAGTGAAGCAACATACGAAAAAACTGATCGTTATGGGTGAAGCAGGAAACACTATCAAATCGGCTCTTGAAGATGTGTGTCAAGAAGGCGCCCAAAATGCATCCACAATGGAGAATGCGGTGAATTTAGCGTATCTTGCGGCATCGCCCGGGGATGTGGTGCTCTTATCTCCCGGTTGTTCCAGTTTTGACATGTACCAAAGCTATGCAGAGCGGGGGGAAGTATTTTGTAAGGTGGTTGAAAACCTTGAAAATTCAGATCGGAATATAACGCATGGCCAGTGACAAACAAAAAAAACAAAATGTTACCAAACAGCCCCTGCAATACGATATTGCGCTGTTATTCCCGGTATTGTTCCTGGTGGGAATCGGTATTGTCATGGTTTACAGCGCGAGTTCGGCACTGGCCCTGAAAAAGTTCGGAACGAGTTATTATTTTTTAAAAAAACAATCCATTTTTGCGTTGTTGGGTATTGTTGTACTGGTCATCAGTTGTCATATTCCATATCATATTTTTCGTTCTTTGACATATCCATTGCTTATCCTGGCCGCGATGCTTCTTTTTGTGATTCTTATTTCCGGATTCGGATATTCGGCAGGGGGGGCAAAACGGTGGTTTCGCATTGCCGGCTTTACGTTTCAGCCTTCTGAATTTGCCCGTTTTGTGCTGGTTATCTTTCTGGCGTATTCAATGAACAAAAAAATGGATCGAATTAAGGAGTTTAAGGTTGGTTTTTTGCCCCATGTTTTGGTCCTGTGCATGTTTGCGGTTCTGATCATGTTACAGCCCGACTTCGGCTCTGTGGTTATTTTTGGTGCCATTACATGGATCATGCTTTTTGTCGGCGGGGTTCGTATCTCATATCTACTGGGATCGCTGGTCTTAATCGGCCCCATCATCTACTATTTAATGGTCAGTGCCGATTATCGAATAGAGCGCATCATGTCCTTTATGAATCCGTGGCAATATTCAGCGGATAAAGGCTACCAGGTCGTCCATTCCCTATTGGCCTTCGGTACAGGGGGAATATGGGGCACCGGCATCGGCAAAGGCTATCAGAAACTGTTTTATCTCCCTGAACCTCACACCGATTTTATATTTTCGGTCATTGGAGAGGAACTCGGTCTTGTAGGGGTTTTGATTATTATGGGACTTTATACCGTGATTTTGTGGAGGGGGATATCCATTGCCAGAAACAGCAGAGATGCTTTCGGATCATTTGTGGCCATCGGCCTCACAACGGCAATAGGTTTGCAGATTTGTGTCAACATGGGGGTAGCTTTAGGACTTCTTCCGACCAAAGGCCTTACGCTGCCATTTTTAAGTTATGGCGGCACATCCCTTTTGATGAACATGGTGTCCATCGGGGTGCTGATGAACATCAGTGCAATGAAAAAGGTTCGCAATTGAGTGACCAGTGACGAGTGACCAGTGACAGATAGCAAACGGCAATTATGGATCAAGACGATAAAAAAAAGAGGGCCAAAAAAAATGTTCGCCCGTTGCGAGATGCTGCAAAAGCCCTTCGGGTCGTCATTGCAGGAGGTGGGACCGGCGGCCATCTTTTTCCGGGAATTGCCATTGCTCAGGAGTTTCTGGCAAAAAATGCTGGAAACAGTGTCTTGTTTGTGGGCACAGGGAAGCCGTTTGAAATTTCGATTTTGTCGGAAACCGGTTTTGTCCATAAGCGCATTACAGCCGAGGGTTTTAAGGGGCGAGGAGTTTGGAATCAGCTTGCCTCGATCTCAAAAGTACCCAAAGGGATCATTGAATCGATTTTGATCCTTAAAGGCTTTAAACCGCATATAGTGATTGGTGTTGGCGGATACTCCTCAGGGCCTTTGGTTATGGGCGCCTGGCTTTTGGGGATTAAAATTGTTTTGCATGAGCAGAATATTCTGCCGGGGATCACCAATCGAATTCTTTCGCGCTTTGCAGACCGGATATATGTTTCGTTTGCAGAAACGATAATGGGCGTGACACCCAAAAAAATCCGGTTTACCGGAAATCCGGTGAGAAAAGAAATTGTTCAATGCGCAGAAACGTTAAAAAATACAGATATCAAGGCGTCGAAAAAAGAGAAAAAATTCACGATCCTGATACTGGGCGGAAGCCAGGGGGCTCACAGTGTAAATATGGCGCTTTTGGAAGCCCTTGAATATCTTGAAAATAGAGAAAATATATTCTTTGTGCATCAAACCGGCGCACAGGATGAAACACAGGTAAAGCGAAGGTATGACGAACACGGCATTGAAAACGATACACGGGCATTTTTCAAGGACATGGCCCGTCAGTATCAAAGCGCCGATTTCATTATATGCCGTGCAGGGGCAACCACTGTGGCGGAAATCAAAGCCATTGGGAAGGGGGTTGTTTTTATTCCGTTTCCTTTTGCGGCAGATAACCATCAGGTATTGAACGCCCGATCTCTGGAAAAGGCAGGGGCTGCCGAGATGATTCTTGAAAAAGATCTCACCGGCAAAATCCTTGCAGAACGAATCAATTATTATGTTCAACGGCCCGAAGCCCTGCAACAAATGTCGTCACGGTCCAGGGATCTTGGACGTGTCGACGCGGCAGCGATGATTGTCGATGATTGTTATGAGTTGATTTCTTAATTATGAATTTTGTGGCAAAACTTTTTTCTTTTCGCCACAAAGGCACCAAGACACTAAGAAAGAATCATAAAATAAAATCCTTCGTGTCTTTGTGCCTTGGTGGCAAATATTTCTTAGTTCAGGATTATCCGGATTAGGTTAGTTAAACCAATAAAACAAATTGAAATAAACAAATGTTTCTCAAAAAATACCATATTCACTTTGTGGGAATCGGCGGTATCGGAATGAGCGGAATTGCCGAACTTTTGCTCAACCTCGGCTATAAAGTGTCCGGATCTGACATCAGTTCTTCGGGCATTACCCGGCGCCTGGAAAGCCTTGGCGGTATCATATTTAAAGGTCATTCCGAAGCACAGATTCTCGGTGCTGATGTTGTTGTCATATCATCAGCCGTCGGCCCTGAAAATCCTGAAGTTGTTGCAGCAGGCAGAGCGTCAATCCCGGTCATACCCAGAGCGGAGATGCTGGCGGAACTAATGCGTTTAAAATACAGTGTGGCCATTGCCGGTGCACACGGGAAAACATCCACCACATCGATTGTCGCCGCTGTGCTGGGTAAAGGAGGGCTTGATCCTACTGTTGTTATCGGTGGGAAACTCAAGAGCATCGATTCCAATGCGCTGCTTGGAGAAGGGGATTTCATCGTGGCCGAAGCAGATGAAAGTGACGGTTCTTTTCTGAAAATGTCCCCGACCATCGCTGTGGTAACCAATATTGATAGAGAGCATCTCGATTTTTATCGGGATCTGGACCACATCAAGGACGTCTTTTTGAGCTTTATTGAAAAAATACCGTTCTATGGCCTGGCGGTTCTTTGTTTGGACAATGAGCCCATCCAGTCGCTTATTCCGAAAATTCATAAACGCTTTACAACCTATGGAATGAGTACACAGGCAGATCTTAAGGCAAAAGATGTGGTTTTTGAAGGGTTAAAAAGCAGGTTTACAGTGGATCATCTCGGAACATCTTTGGGAGAAATCACCTTAAATCTTCCGGGCATCCATAATGTATCCAACGCTCTGGCAAGCATTGCCGTAGGCGTCGAACTCGACATACCCTTTGACGTGATAAAATCTGCGCTTCAAATTGTGGAGGGCGTTCAACGGCGACTGGAAATTAAAGGAGAAGAAAAGGGGATTACTGTTGTTGATGATTACGGTCATCATCCCACTGAGATTAAGGCCACGCTTTCTGCCGCAAGGGTAAGCTGGCCGGACAGGCGGATTGTGGTGGTGTTTCAGCCACACCGCTATACCAGAACCCAGGCGTTGTTTGAAGACTTTACCCGTGCGTTCTACGAGTCGGACCTTCTTGTCGTTCTTCCCATTTATGCCGCCGGAGAAGAAAAGATAGATGGTGTCGAAGGGTTTGCCTTGTTTGAAGAAATTCAGCGTCATGGGCATAAGGATGTCGTTTATGTGGAAAGTCTTGAAACAGCGGTTTCGCATCTGAAAACAATTTTAGCGTTGAATGATATCCTCCTTACACTGGGTGCAGGAGATGTTTGGAAAGTTGGCGAAATGCTGCTGAAAGAGTTGTGAAAGGACATGACGGTTGTGGCACTTGACTCGGACTCAATCAAATGGCTCGAAAGCCGTTTTAAACATAATGTCAAATTTGGTGAACCGATGTCCAGGCACACATCGTTGCGTGTCGGCGGACCGGCCGAGGCTTTTGCAACACCTGAAAATGTTGAAGATCTAGAAGCGCTGGTCAAATGGTCTTGGGATAGAGGACTTTCTTATCTGATCATCGGCAAGGGCACCAATCTTCTGGTCAAGGACAACGGCGTCCATGGCATTGTCATTGTGTTGACAAAGTGCCTGAAGAAAATTGATCAGACTGATACGAACATCGACGGGGTGATTGTTACGGCTATGGCAGGCGCAAATCTGAAAACCCTTTGTTCCTATGCTCTGAAACAGGGTCTTGAAGGCATGAACTTTGCCCTGGGTATTCCCGGAACGGTTGGCGGAGGCATTATGATGAATGCCGGAACATCTCATGGTTCCATGGAAAATGTGCTTAAATCCATAAATGTTCTTTTGCCCACAGGCGATACACGCAGAATTAAAAAAGAAGCGCTCGATTTTGATTATCGGAAGCTTTCATGGAGCCCGGAGTTGACGGATGGTCATCGCGACCAAACGGTTATTTTGGACGGCCGATTCTGTCTTTGTCCTTCGGATCCCGAAGCGCTCAAAAAAACGGCTCGAGAAATTATAAGAACACGTAAGAAAAGGCAGCCCATTGGTTTGCCGAGTGCAGGATGTTTCTTTAAAAATCCGGCATCAGGAGAAACCGCCGGAAAACTTATTGAGATGGCCGGCCTGAAGGGAAAATCCGTTGGCGGTGCAAAAATTTCATCAAAACATGCCAACTTTTTTATCAACCGGCATAAAGCATCAGCCGCCGACTTTCTGGCGCTGATAAATCTTGCTGAGAAAGTTGTATTAGAAAAGTTCAATGTTCATCTAGAAAGAGAGGTTAAGGTTGTCGGGGCGTAAACGCATACGTAAAAACTATTACAAAAACAGCGGCGCCGGAAAGCGCAATAAGATGTCAAAGCGCTTTGTCTCCGGTTTAAAACTAACGGTCGTTGGAACAGCATTGGTGTTTGTCAGCCTGCTTTTTGTTTTTAGTTACGACTTCTTAACCCAGTGCGATTATTTCAAGGCAAAAGGATTGATGGTTATCGGTACGCATCGACTTACACAAAAACAGGTTTTGCAACAGGCGAATATCACGAACGGCGTCAATATATTTTCAGTTAATCTTTCTAATGTTCGAAAGCGACTGCTTGCGCATTCATGGATTGAGGATGCAGAAGTCAGAAGAGAACTTCCTTCGGGAATCGATATCAGAATAAAGGAACAAAAGCCCCTTGCCGTTCTTGACCTTGGCCGAAAATTTATCATCAATACCCATGGTGAAATATTCAAAGAAATGGATAAGGCAGACCACTGTAATTTACCCATGATCAGCGGGCTTGAATTTTCAGACATTAATGTGAACGGCGAATTAAGAAGCATTCCATTTGATGCTGTTATGAAAATATTAGGGCTTGGGCAAAAACCTGAAAGTGTTCTCCCTTACAGCCTAATAAAGATAATCCACGTGGATCGCGAAATGGGCCTTACCATTTATGCCTTTGATCACATCAGAGAAATAAAAATCGGATACAATAATTATCCGGATAAGTATGCCATGCTAAAAGATGTTCTGTTTTATCTGAAAAAGAATGGTGGGTTTCCACGCCTCGATTCAATTGATCTTAATAATTTGAATCGCATTGTTGTAAATCCTGCGAAAATAGAATCCGCTGCCAAGGGTAATAAGGAGGTTTAAAATGCAGGGACAGGAAAATATTATTGTCGGGCTGGATATCGGAACGACGAAAATATGTGCCGTGGTCGGTGAAATAACAGGAGATAAAATAAATATTATCGGTATTGGAACACATCCCTCCATCGGACTTCGAAAGGGTGTTGTCGTAAATATTGAGTCCACCGTAGAATCGATTCAGAAGGCGATTGAAGAGGCGGAACTTATGGCAGGCTGTGAAATTTCATCCGTATATGCCGGGATCGCAGGTGGCCATATCACCGGTTTTAACAGTCGCGGAATCGTAGCAATCAAGGGGCCGGAAGTGACCCAGCAAGATGTAGACCGGGTCATAGATGCTGCACGTGCCGTTGCAATTCCCATGGACCGTGAGGTTATTCATGTGATTCCACAGGAATTCATGATCGACGAACAGGGTGGAATTCAGAATCCTGTGGGTATGTCCGGTGTACGTCTGGAAGCCAAGATTCATATTGTGACCGGTGCGGTAACATCTGCACACAACATTGTGAAAAGTGCCAATCGGTCAGGCCTTGACGTCTGTGATATCGTTCTGGAACCGCTTGCTTCAGGAGAAGCGGTATTGACTAGTGAGGAAAAAGATCTGGGTACGGCCCTTATGGACCTCGGCGGCGGCACGAGCGATCTCGCCATTTTTTCAGGGAAAAACATCAAACACACATTTGTTTTGTCACTTGGCGGTAACAACCTGACAAACGATATCAGTATCGGTTTGCGTGCATCCATGGCCGACGCCGAAAAGATCAAGAAAAAATATGGTACCTGCATCCCCAGGAACGTCAGTGCCGACGAGACCATTGATGTCCCCGGAATGGGCGGGCGTAACCCCAGAAAACTTCAGCGGCAGATCCTCGGTGAAATACTTGAACCACGTATGGAAGAGATCTTTTCGCTGATAAAAAGAGAAATCTCCAGGGCTGGAATGGAGAAAATTATTACTTCCGGTGTTGTTCTAACCGGTGGGACATCCCTTTTAGAGGGCGTAACGGATATTGCGGAGTCGGTTTTCGATCTGCCAACTCGACTGGGCACGCCCAGGGGAATTAGCGGTCTCACGGATGTCGTCAATAATCCCATGTATGCCACGGGTGTCGGACTCGTATTATACGGCGCCAGAAATCAACCAAAAAAGAAATTCAGGATTCGTGACACAAATATTTTCAACCGTGTCATGACCCGGATGAAAAGATGGTTTAAGGAGGTTATATGAAATGAGTTGATATGGAATCAGCAGGTATGCATCGAAGCGGACAAGGGGACCGCTCGAAATTGAAAAATAAAGGCAAATTATTTTACAGGAGGTGGGGGAAATGACGTTTACTTTGGTAGAAAATGAAAATTTTGCAAAGATCATGGTTATTGGTGTTGGCGGCGCCGGTGGAAACGCGATCAACAACATGATCGAATCCAAGCTTCAGGGCGTGAGGTTTATCGCCGCCAATACAGATGCCCAGGCCCTTGAGGTTTCCAAGGCAACTGTCAAGATCCAGATCGGGGAACAGCTCACACAGGGACTCGGGGCCGGCGCCAATCCTCAAATCGGACGGGAAGCGGCGCTGGAAAATATCGAAACCCTCAAAGACACACTTGATGGCAGTCATATGGTGTTCATTACTGCAGGATTCGGAGGCGGCACCGGAACAGGGGCTGCTCCGGTCATTGCTGAACTCTGCAAAGAAATTGATGTCTTGACGGTGGCGGTGGTCACAAAACCGTTTTCATTTGAAGGCCGAAAAAGGGCCAAACAGGCTGAAGAAGGAATTGAATTTCTCAAGAAAGTGGCAGATACGGTGATCACCATCCCCAACGACAGGCTAAGGGGCCTTGCATCCAAAAATGCCAGAATGATCGATATGTTCAAGAAAGCGGACGAGGTGCTGCTCCATTCCGTCAAAGGGATTACGGATCTTATTATGATGCCGGGGCTGATCAATCTTGACTTTGCCGATGTTAAAACGATTATGTCCAAAGCAGGCCTGGCCATCATGGGCATCGGCATCGCAAGTGGAGAAAATCGTGCCATAGAGGCTGCCCAGCGGGCCATATCCCATCCATTGTTGGAAGATATCTCCATTTCTGGCGCTAAGGGTGTTTTAATGAACATCACCAGCAACACCGATTTGACAATGGAAGAGATGACCGAAGCTTCCGATCGGATATACAATGAAGTCGGGGAGGATGCCGACATTATATGGGGAACCGCAGTAGATGACAGCATTGGCAATGAAATGCGCGTCACTGTCATTGCCACCGGAATCAATTCGGGTCCTGACACCAGCATAAAAAATGAACTCAGAGGCAAGGTCAGAGATGTCACACTGGACGATATAAACGATGCCGTAGATTATGACGAACCGACATTTATTCGTCGAAAACACGCAGTGGGTGAATCGAGTGGCGGTACCTACAGAGGGTACAGGGGTATTGTCGTCGACAATGCCGACCTTGCGAATCTAGATGTCCCGACATTTTTACGGAGAAAGGCAGACTAGAGATTGACGTTAATTAGCCATGACATGGACAACCCATAAATTTCGTAAGAACATTACGGATTCCGAAACCGGCGTTATCCGTAAAAAATGGAACGGACGCATCAAGGTCGCGCTGGTTTATCCAAACACGTATCACGTTGGAATGTCCAATCTCGGTTTTCAGGCAGTATATGAACTCATCAATACATTTGAGAATGTCGTATGTGAAAGGTCATTTCTTCCGGACGATGGCGGTTCGGGTAAAGCAGAACGCATCACCACCATAGAGTCCGGGAATCCCGTTTCAGCATTTGACCTTATCGCTTTTTCAGTTTCATATGAGAACGACTACCCCAACCTCCTTACAATTCTTGAAAAAGCAAAACTCCCCCTGGGATTCAAAGACAGAGGAATCCCCCACCCTCTCGTTATTGCAGGGGGAGTTGCTTTTTTTTTAAACCCGGAACCATTGGCGCCGTTTATCGACTGTTTTCTCATCGGTGAAGCTGAAGCCATTTTGCCTCGATTTTTCGATACGGTTTCACATGACCTATTGACCCAAGACAGAATATCGTGTTTAAATACACTTGCCCGTGAGGTTCCCGGCGTTTATGTTCCGTCATTATACAAGGCTGCATACAATTCAGATGGAACCCTTGGTGCATTTGAACCAATAGCCGATGTACCGGACAAAGTTGAGCGACAGTATGTGAAAGATCTTTCCCGGATTCCCACCTGTAGTCCGATCATCACACCCGATACCATCTTTGACAGTACGTTTCTCATAGAAGTTAGCAGAGGCTGTCCGCATGGTTGCAGGTTCTGCGGTACAGGATTTGTTTACAGACCACCAAGATTCAGGCCCTTTTCTCTTTTAAAAGAATGTATGGAGCAGGGGGCTTCAAAGACGGATAAAATAGGACTTGTCGGTGCCGCCGTATCGGATCTTCCTGACATCAATAAAATCTGCGGGCGGGAATTTGAAAAGGACGCCCGAATATCTTTCAGCTCCCTCAGGGCGGACGCTTTGACACCCGAACTCCTTTCAGTCCTCAAAAAAAGTAAAACCAAAACAGCCACAATTGCACCGGATGCCGGATCAGAACGGATGCGAAACGTCATTAACAAGGGGATCAGTGAAACCGACATCCTGAATGCTGCCGAACAGATTGTTGCCGCAGGAATCCCCAACCTAAAACTCTATTTCATGGTCGGTCTTCCCACGGAAACCATGGACGATGTTGAAGCCATTGTCACACTCTGCAAGAAAATCAAGCATCGATTCCTCAAATCGAGCCGGGCCAAAAAACGCATGGGGGAAATCACCATCAGTCTAAACAGCTTTGTTCCTAAACCGTTTACCCCTTTTCAATGGGTTAAGATGGATGATGTTCATCTGCTTAAAGAGAAGATAAAGAAAATCAAAAACGGGCTGAAAAGGGTGGCAAATGTTCGTGTCCATGCGGATATTCCGAGATGGGCATATATTCAGGCATTGTTGTCACGGGGAGACCGCAAGGTTGCACAAATATTGTCCCTGGTGAACACGAACCAGGGAAACTGGCCAAAAACCTTCAAATCCTCTCCCATAAACCCTGCTTTTTATGTTCTCAGGGAGCGTTCTTTGAACGAACTGCTTCCTTGGGATTTTATCGATCACGGCATCAGAAAATCTTTTCTCAAAACAGAGTACAAAAGGGCCCTTCAGGGTAAAAGCTCGCCGCCTTGCCCCATGGAATCTTGCAATATTTGCGGCGTCTGCAAAGAATAGGTGAAAAACGAGTAATCGTTGAGGTTGGTTCTATACTTGTTACAGCAGACAGCAAAAAGTTTGTGGTTAAGGATTTCAGAGCTAAATCGAATAAATTTAGCAGTACTTTCCATAACGAAATTAGGTGCCCAATACCTTCCGAATGGTTTCGGCAATTTCACGTTTTAAAATCGGCTTTGAAACAAAGGCCCGAATGCCCATGGCCATCGCTTTTTGCTCATCTATTCTTGCACTGAATCCTGTACAGAGAATTATTGGAATATCTGGCCTTACTTTCATCAGCTCACTGGCCAGAACTTCACCGGTCATCTTCGGCATTGTCATATCGGTGACTACGAGATCGACATTGTTTGGGCGTGCCTTAAAGTATTCCAAAGCCTCAATGCTGCTGGTTCTCGTAACAACTTCATATCCTATAGACTCAAGAATTTGCTTGCCCATATTTGCAATGGTAGGTTCATCGTCAATAAAAAGGATACGTTCGGTTCCGGTAGGAATAGGCATGTCGATTTTTTTCCATGATGTCAAAAGACTCTCTATGGCAGGGAAAAATACTTCGAATGTAGAACCTTTTCCTGGCTCGCTGTAAGCGTAAATTGTGCCGCCATGACTGTGAACGATGCCGTGAACAACCGAAAGTCCCATGCCGGTGCCTTCACCCTTTTCCTTGGTAGTAAAAAAAGGATCAAATATTTTTTCCAAAACCTCAGGTGGAATACCATGGCCTGTATCGGTTATCGTTAACATGATATATGAACCAGGACTTAGATCTGAATGTCTGGAGATTAACTCTGAATCGAGTTCCGCATCTGAAAGGTTCACCGTTAATACGCCCCCTTTATCTCTCATGGAATGGCTGGCATTCGTACACAGGTTCATCACTACCTGATGAATTTGCGTTGCATCGCCCATAAGCAATGCGTTGCTTTGAAAATTCTGCTCGATCCCAATGGTAGATGGTATCGAAGCCCTAAGCAGCTTAAGGGCTTCCTTTACAAGCAATTTTACCTGAACGGGTTTTTGTTCCTGGTTTACTTGGCGGCTAAAGGTAAGAATTTGTTTGACAAGGTCTGCTGCACGGCTGCTTGCGACTAAAACTTCCTGAAGGTGTTCATGTTGCTGTGATTCTTTTTTTGCCTTGTCAAGTGCCAACTCCGTATACCCGATAATTGAGGCAAGGATATTGTTGAAATCGTGCGCAATCCCGCCAGCTAAAATGCCCAATGACTCTATTCTCTGAACCGCTTGAAATTTCGATTCCAACTTCTTTGCTTCTGTAATATCCACTAAATTGACGACCATTCCGGCCGCCTCTTTTTCAGTACCTTTGATCTCTGCAGCGCTGATTAGAATATCTCGAATATCTCCATTTTTAGTTAAGCGACGAGTGTTAAAGCTTATTGTTTTATGAGTTTGAAAAAGCTTTTTAATTTTTTCGGTGGTAATCTGCTCCTGATCGGAAGGTACAAATGGAATTTTTTCCCCTTTTAATTCTTCCATCGTCCATCCGAAAACTTTAGTAAAAGCAGGGTTCAAATATAAAGGATGCCCCTGAGAGTTATAAACAACAACCGGATTCGGATTGGAATTTAAGAAAGATTTTAATTGTTCTTCGCTATTACGCAATGCATCTTCATATTTTTTACGGTTTGTAAGATCTCTTATGGCAGACATTCGAACCTTTTTGCTTGAAAATGCCATAGTTTTAGCTCGAATTTCCATGGGAAAGTGTGAGCCGTCTTTCTTTATCCCGGTGACCTCGTATGGTCCTAAATCCTCCGATTTGATATGCTTTCTAATCTGATTTCCCGAATTTTTCGAAGTTGTCAAAGAAATCGCATCTACGCCGGCCAATTCATCCGGTAAATATCCAAACATTTTATAAAACTGATCATTTGCTTCTATAATTACTCCTTCATCATGAATAATAACAGCTTCAAAAGTGGCCTCAGACAGTTTTCGAAAACGCTGCTCACTCTCTCGCAAAGACTTCTCGGCACGCTTGCGCTCGACTTGAGCTTCAGCTTCTCGACGTTGAAGGATATGCTGGCGGATGAGCAAGAAAATCATGATGATTGTGATTATCAGGGTCATCAGAAAGAGCATATTGACACTGAACAAAAATTGATCAAGCCGATTGCGTTGATCATTCAGCATCATCTGGACTGTTATTTGGGAATCATAGTACTGAGCTCTGGCTTTCTGATGTGCCTCAGAAATGCGGGATAAAGCGATATCAATTGTCATTTCTGTTTCCGGACCGTAGCCCGATACCCCTTCAGAAAGCCAAATTTGTAAATCGGCAATGGCTGGTGCAACAACTGCGTGGAAATCGGAAGCATGGATTAGATTATCAAACACATATGTATTGCGAAGTTTTGCGATACCATTGTAAACGGTCCTGACCTTATTGCGGAGTTGTGTGAAGTTGTCAGGGATGGGAACAACCTTCGTTATTTCAGCAGCAGAGACGATTTCAGCAAGATCTTCAAGGACTAGAGCAAGGTCATGAAGTTCTGTAAGAAGTGTGCTGGGCAAATGTTTTTCTACTGAGCGCAGAGTGGTGTTTGTCAGTATCCCGGTTGCGATTACGGCAAAAATGACCAATACCATGGTGCTCCATAGCAAAATCTGAAAAAATGAACGAGATTGCTTCATGGAGTATGAGTTTCCTTTGGATGCATGCCATGTTCCCGGTAAAAACGTTCAGCGCCTGGATGAAGTGGTATCGAAACGCCTACTAATGCTGTTTTTAGAGAGATCGACTTTCCTTGGGGGTGCCCTCTTTCTAACAGAGTCAGTGTCCGTTTGCTCCACAGGGCAGCAGTTACTTGGTAAACGAGATCTTCATGCATTGCTGAACTGACGACCAACAGGGCATAAACCTGAAGGGTGGGAGTGTCGGGGATTCCCGGATAAATACCTGCTCGTATTTGCGCTGGAACAAGATAAGGGAATTGTTTGTTAATTCGTGATGCCATTTGTGGAATAATGGGAACAAGTGATAACCCAATATCGGACAATTGAATGACCGCTTCCATAGGAGCTCCCGCCATCATTACAAAACCTTGAAGTTCATTATTTACCATTTTGTCGTAGGTGAACACTGGTTTTAGATATACAGGTAATAAATCTTTTTCAGATAAACCATGTGCATCAAGAACAATTCGCATGACCGACAGCGTGCCTGATCCGACTTCATCGATGGAAATGCGTTTCCCTCGAAGATCCAACACACTGTGTATATTTGCGTCTCGACGTGTAACAATCTGAAATTTTTCTGGATAAAGGCTTGCAACAGCTCGAACAACGCGGACGCTTTCATCTCCAGAAAAGGCATGTTTTCCATGAAATGCCCAAGCGGCAACATCCGCCTGGACTAAACCTGCCTCGATTTCTCCAGATACCACAGCCCGAACGTTTTCTATGGAGCCGGCAGAGTTTTGGGCCACACCGATGTATCCGGGTACACCCTGCACCCCGGTTTTTAGGGCTTTTTTTTCTTTTGAAGGCGTCGTCAAACCTTTCGCAATCAATTTGCCGATGGGGTAATAGACACCTGTGAGCCCTCCGGTTCCAATTCGCAACAGACGTTTTGTTTCTCCAAAACAAGGGCCAGGAATGGTAAATGTTAGAAATATCAATAAAATTATTAAAGTCGGCAAGATCTGATTCCGGTTAGAGCTGTACCGTCTACGAATTCCACATATTTTTGGGGATGGCCTTTTTATTTGATAAGTTCTAACAATGTAATTACGCTGTGTTCCATTCATTTCATTTTTTCCCAGTTACGATAACAAAAAATTAACCACACCCTTTTTCTAATAATAGACTGATTCACATATTGTCAGGGAAATGAAATTATATAGACCAGATCTGACAAAAACTTTTTAGAGTGCAAGTAAATTGTCTCAGTGTTGGGCCAACTCAGATAGATTTTCAGGGGAGGCTGATATTGATACGTCTAATTTCTGCACTTGTAACAAATAAAGCAATCTATATCAAGCATTTCAATCATGGCAATGTTCATTATTAGGAAGCGATCTATATATGAAAAAGGGAATATGCATCCATACATGTATCTTGAAATGGCTTCTAAGCAAGTATGTGCACTCAATACTTCAACCCTAAATGGTCGTAAATAAGATTGATTTTTCAGTTCTTCTTTTTTTCCTGCCATGGATATGTAACCCGGGAATGGAATGTGGCCTCTATGGAATGGGTCAGTATCTCAACAATCTTTGCTATATCGCTCGTAGAGACATTGCATTCGTCGAGTTGACCATCAGCAATTCGTTTTACAATATTGAGGAGAATCATTTTTTCGATTTGTTCCTGTGACGGCGTCTCCATGGATCTAAAAGTGGCCTCAACCGAATCCACTATCATCAATATTGCGGCTTCAAGGCTTTGAGGCTTTGGGCCTGGATATCGGAAATCCGTTTTGCGAGGCTTGGACTTGTTGTTTGCCTTGACGGCCTTGTTGTAAAAAAATTCAACAAACAGCGTCCCATGATGCTGCTTGATAATGTCCAAAATAACTTCGGGGAGTCCATTTTTCCTTCCAATCTTGTCACCATTTTTTACATGATCGATAATGATCCGGGCACTTTCTAACGGGTCCAATTTATCATGAGGATTTTCGCCGCTTGATTGGTTTTCAGAAAAAAACGTGGGATCTGCCATTTTTCCTATATCATGGTAGTAAGCAGCTGTTCTCAAAAGGAGGGTATTTGCCCCAACGGCCTCTCCTGCCGCTTGAGCAAGGGATGCCATTGTCATGCTATGTTGATAAGTTGCCGGGATTTTAGAGAAGAGGTCTTTTAGAAGGGGATGTTGGAGGTCTGAGTACTTTGTGAGTTTAAAGTTGG
>RCNB010000919.1_pt1 | contig 18993 bp, 18 predicted proteins | sample 2041321 | NCBI WGS metagenome assembly RCNB01 (sample SAMN09708232, study PRJNA481090) | Marine sediment metagenome, whole genome shotgun sequencing project. | reverse complement strand
AAACCCCTTCGACGAGTACGCAGTCGAAGAAGGGCTACGACTCACAGAGAAATATGGTGGTACAGTGAAAGTATTAACCATGGGTCCACCACAGGCAGAGTCAGCTCTCAAGGAGACAATAGCCATGGGAGCTCATGAAGCATGGCTGGCAACAGACAGAGCGTTCGCAGGGGCAGACACATGGGCGACAAGTTACACTTTAGCTAAATGTATAGAGAAGATGATCCCCTATGACATAATTATATGTGGGTTAAAGACAACGGACGGAGATACAGGTCAGGTCGGTCCGGAGATTGCTGAATGCTTAAATGTCCCCCACATATGCTATGTGAGTAAGATTATTGAAATAATAGATGGTAAAATTAAACTCACAAGGAATCTGGATGACGGCGTGGAGACCTTGGAGACCAACTTACCTGCGGTCATCACTGTCTCCAAGGAGATAAACCAGCCCAGACTTTCAACTCTAAGAGGTAGGATGAAAGCTAGGAAGGTACAGGTCAATGAGTTGACCTCAACTGATATCGACGCTGACCTTAAAAAGCTAGGTCTAGAAGGCAGCCCTACCAGGGTTGTCAAAGTTTTCACGCCTCCCTTACCTGAGGGTGGTGAAATAGTTAAGGGTTCACCGGAGGAGCTAGCTGAGAAAATATTCCAGAAGCTCTTGGAGTGCAGGGTGATTTAGATGAGTGAATTACCAATAAAAATTGATGATGCTCGATGCATCAGCTGTGGTCTCTGTTCTGATGCCTGTAATTTCGGGAGCATTGAGATGTTAGGCGACTACCCCAGTATAAATGATGACTGCCGACTGTGCGGTGCATGTGTCGAAGCATGTACAGAGGGAGCCATCACAATAAATGAAGCATCTATGGATTCAGGTCTATTAGAATACAAGGGAGTACTCATATTTGCAGAGCAGAGACAGGGAAAAGTACACCCTGTAGCTTATGAACTCCTTGGAAAGGGTAAAGAACTGGCAAAAGACCTCGGAGAACCCCTATATGCAGTTATCATAGGAAATGAGGTTAGCAATGCCGTTGAAGAGTTGATATCAAGAGGTGCTGATAAAGTATATATCTATGAGGATCCTGCCCTCGCTGACTTTAGAGATGATCCCTACACAGAGTTACTATCCAAACTCGTAAAAGAAGAAAAACCAAGCATATTTTTAATCGGTGCTACAGCTATAGGTCGTTCACTGGGTCCAAGAGTCGCTGCTAAGCTCTATACTGGACTTACAGCAGACTGTACATCTTTATCCATTGATCCCGAAACCAAACTCCTGATGCAGACACGCCCTGCATATGGTGGAAATATTATGGCGACAATAATCTGCGCAGATAACAGACCCCAGATGGCTACCGTTAGGTATAAGATGTTCACCGAGGCTGAGATTGACCTATCTAAGCAGGGTGAAACAGTCACTAAACCTGTGGATATGAGCCGTATTACTGACAGGGTGAAGATACTTGACTTTCAGAAGGCTTCAGAGGAAATCAGTATTACTGAAGCCGAGATCATAGTAGCAGGCGGTAAAGGCTTAGGAAATGTGAAAGGTTTTGAACTAATAGAGGAATTAGCGAAGACTCTCGGTGGAGCTGTTGGAGCAAGCAGGCCCACAATTGATGAAGGATGGATGGAATATCGTCATCAAGTAGGGTTAAGCGGTAGGACGGTCAGACCAAAACTTTACATGGCATGTGGGATCTCGGGAGCTGTGCAGCATATTGCAGGTATGAAGACCTCGGATGTAATCATCTCAGTGAATAAGGATGAGGAGGCTCCTATATTCAAGGTCTCATCACTAGGAGCAGTTGGTGATCTCTATGAGGTAATTCCGAAGGTCATCAAGAAGATAAAAGCATATCATGAAACTCAGTAAATATCTCTTATCTTTTACATTTTATTAAGATTATATTTGGCGTACGCGCGCTTATACTCGTGGATTAATGTTACTTGGAAAGATTTGGTTGGTATTCTCACACAGGTTCACAGCCTATTGGTTTGCTAAAACCCAATCAGAAGGAGCAATTTAAGGTTGAATTCCAAAAGGGGACTAGCAATGATCCAGCATTACACCCAGTATATACGGTTCTCAAGCAATCCAAGTTAAACCTATAACTTTGAACCTATAAGATGACTCATATGGAGAAGTTCTACGACACTAATAGAAGACGCTGGAATGAATTAGTGGATATTCACATGAAAACCAGCAAATATGATGTCAAAAGCTTCAAGGATGGAAATTGCAGCCTAAAAAAACCGGAGTTGCAGGCACTACCAGATGTCAGAGGAAAGACACTCCTACATCTTCAATGCCACTTCGGTTTGGATACACTATCATGGGCCCGTAGGGGAGCAGAGGTTACCGGTGTAGACTTCTCAGACACAGCAATACATAGAGCAAAGGGCTTAGCAGAAGAACTGGGTATTCCTGCGACATTCGTCTGCAGCAACATCTATGATCTACTTAAGCGACTACTCGGTAGTTTTGATATTGTGTTCACAAGTTATGGTGTCCTCAACTGGCTTCATGATCTTTCACTGTGGGCTAAGATAATAGAACACTATCTCAAACCGGGGGGTGTCTTCTTCATTACGGAGTTTCACCCCTTTGCATGGGTATTCGATGATGGGAATCCAAGTGAGTTAAAGGTGAAATATAACTACTGGAGCAGTAGGACCCCTGAATACTATACACCTGTGGGTTCCTATGCCGACCGGAATGCAGTGGTTGAGAACAGAGGTAGCTATGAGTGGGCTCATCCCATAAGTGAAGTCTTGAACTCTCTAGTTGACGCAGGTCTAAGTATTTTAGAAACTAGAGAATATCCCTACAGTGTTGACCCCTTATTTACCTTTATGAATAAAGATAGTGAAAGCTACTTCCGTTTCAACAATAAAGAGTACAGCATCCCCTTAATGTTCTCCGTTAAGGCGGAGAAGCCCCCTAAACATACTTCTTGATGTAACTGGCAGTAGAACCAGCTCCTCCGATAACAATCTGATAGGTACCATCGGAGATATTCTCCAATTTTCCACTAAATGAGACCCGGTCACCTTCATTGAACATATCACAGAATATACTTTCGAAGGAAATCAGAGAGGTGACGGGTAGATCCTCTCCTACTAATTTTACGTCCTCCAGTTTGTAGATGGCAGGAAGGAATATGGATTCACTTGAATCAGATATCACAGCTTCACCCTGCACTACATATAAAGGAGTATAAGTCCGGTCTCCATAATTCTCAGTTATCTCTTCATCGGTCCTGACGGAATGTATACTGAAGTATGTACCCTGAAAGTATCCATAATTCCACCGTTTCTCAGCGAAAGTCATGAACTCCTGAGGATCAAGTGGGAAAATTTTCGATCGACTCTTGCTCCATGACTCACGATTGGCCAGACTGAAAGGTTGAATCAATTGGTCAGTACCGCGTTTATCTAGGATCATCTTCTTGAGTATTCGCGAAGCTTCCATGCCGTATACAGTTATGTCCATGTCAGAGAATTCTATGTTATGAGAGGAAGTTAGGATGGATCCGGTTACTCCAAAATCATCGTTGTCTAGCCCTGAGAGACAACTGAGAACAGTGATTAACTCCTGGAGTTTATATTCCAACTTATCCGGGGGGTCTTCAAAAATTGACTTCAGTCTCTCTTGTGGGCTGTAATATTGTTTAACTTCAGTCTTGGGTACCGTTGAGACCCTGATATTCCTGACAGGACAATTATAGAGATAGTCGGGATAGTGTTTATCTAGGTATCTGTAGGAGTTTTCTACTTGGGAGACATGGTAATATGGAAGTATCCGCTTATACTGAGTCTCACCGCGGCTCCATTGGCCGTCTTTATTTGGAACATATTTGAGGTATGCAGTGTACCGATCTGGAGGATGTAGGTATCCTACTATGCAGAAGAGTAACTTATCTATGGTCTCTATGAAATCACGGTCTTTAGGCTTCATTAGGCTTGAAGGGGGGTAGCCGTTGATATCTTTATCCGAAGTCGTTTTATTAATCCAGTATTAAGAATTATTTGGAGCCAAATGCCAGCGAATCTGCCACCTGAAACGAAGAAGAAGTGGGTAGAGGTTACATTAACTCGTAACCCTGAGGAGAAACTCCGTCTGATGGTGGAGTTCATGTCCATGGTCCCCAAGCATAAGGGCACAGAGAAGATGTGCCGTCAGGTTAAACGGCAGATGGCTCAGCTGAAGGATGAAATAGAGGAAAAGAAGGAAGCAGCCAAAAGTAGGGGTGGTTTCTCATATTTCATTGAGAAGGCAGGGGCTGCTCAGGTAGTCGTGATTGGTCCTACTAATGCTGGGCGTAGTAGTCTTTTGAAGGCTAGTACTAATTCAACTGTAGAGGTCGCTCTATGGCCATTCACTACCAGACTCCCGACTCCTGGTATGCTCCCCTATCTTGATATTCAGTTTCAGCTTGTTGAAGCACCAGCAATCGTGGATGGTTCTTCTGAGGGTAAGTTTGATGGTTTTCAAGTTCTCAGTCTCGCACGGAATGCAGATGGTATTATAATTATGGTAGATTTGACGGATGACCCAGCGGGAAACCTCATTATGACCAGGGTAGAGCTGGAAAATGCCCGGATACTTACAGCTGAACCGAAGGGCTCTGTAGAAATCACTCGGAGGGGATACGGAAGGGATATTCAATTCATATGGGATGGTGATCTCGAAGGTTGCACTACAGAAGATGTAGTCCAGCTCCTCGCAGAATACAGGATAAGATCAGCTCTCGTTCGCATAATTGGAAAGGTCACTCTAGAAACGGTGGAGGATACCATCTTTGGAAACGCAGTATACAGGCCCACTATGGTTCTCGCGAATAAAGTGGATATCATGAAGGACAGGGCAGTTCTAGAAAGTGTTTGGAATGCAGCTAAACCTCTTGAGGTTTATGCTGTATCTGTTGAGAATACCAAGGATCTGGGGGAGAAACTTGGTAAATGTTTGTTTGATATGCTGGATATCATCCGCGTTTATACGAAGCAGCCGGGAAAAGCTGCAGCTACTGAGCCTATAGTAGCCCGTAAGGGACTGAATGTAGGGGAGTTAGCGAAGACGATTCACAGTGATTTTTATGAGAATTTTAAGTATGCAAAGATATGGGGACCCAGCGCTAAGTTTGATGGTGAACGTGTTGGCCTTGACAGAGGTCTCGATGACGGAGATATCATTCAGTTTCATACATAATGGACTCGTATGATATTTTATCCATTCATAAATGGTTTATAATGATATGAAACGAATTCTACATGTGTATTTCTCTTGAGGAAGATAGTAGCCTTCAGTCTAGGTTTTTTTATAATATATAATGTGGGGTATTTGACTCTTCACTCGTCATTCCTGATGCTTAGTGACTGGCTTGGACCAGTATTTGGTGACGGTTTGCTTTCTGCCCTCACGGTCATCTATATTATACTCGGTAGTCCTGTTAGATTTGCTGTCCTAGGTTTCACATGGATACTTGTGGGTCTCCTCGGGGGAATGATTATACGTAGAAGGCTGGGAGCAGTGTTAACCATGCTCATGGTTTTCTTTATATTTGTACCTGCTTTGGCGATATCAGTAGCTGGGATAGGTTTACAGATATCTGAGATGAATTTTGATGGTGATAATCCCTTTGATATACTCCCACCGTTACCCCAAGGGCTTTCCATGGCAGCATTCTTTGAGGCACCAATTATAGGAGAAGCTTTTCAGACAGTAATGGATGTCATGGAAGGGGGGATCCCAAGCGGTCCCATTTTTAATTTAGTTATCCAGATGGCTAGTCCACTGGCTTTGGATCTGACATTGAAACCGTTACTACTCATTATTGCAGCCCTTGTTGGTGTTGAACTTGGGAAGTTAGTTGAGCCCTTCTTCAGTCCATATTCAAAGGCCATCAGAAAATCATTTGGAGGTAAACCCAGAGTTCAGCCAATACTCATCATCCTAACGATTATACTAGGATCTTTGTCCACATGTGGCTTTGCTGTAGAAGAGAAACTATACGGTGAGGCTATAGTCGGTTACATAGATGAACAGGGATCAGTGTTCATGGGGGATCTGTTCCTAGATACAGAGGCATCCATTGGTGGTATACAGTGGGGAAGCCCTGCAACTGAGGGACTACTTGCCTCAATACTGGTGACTCACGAAGGTTTCATGGATGACATCGACCTTGGAAATATCACTATGGGTTTCGATCTAAGTAGCATTATCAGTGTTATGCCTTCAACTTTGATGGTTGTTGTCTATATGGATGTACCCTTGGAGCTAGCTGAATCAAGAGCGGATACCATATCATCGGCTTTTTCATCCTCGATGGATATCGGAATATCCAAGCTTTTTGCATTCAGCCCACAGATACCAATGGAGAATATGACAGAATTACCAAATATATCACTTGTAATATACCAATCATCTGCTACACTGGAGGATATAGGAGGCAGCTACCTTGAGCCATTTATCCACCACGAAGGTCTAGTAGAAATAATCGAGGACGCCATTGATGATGGCACACTAATCCCCGAAGCGACCTCTGAATCAGTAACTGGGTCAGCTTTCATAACGGGATTCTTATCCCCCCAGATATTAATCGAAGAGATGATAGAAAATGGACTCTTCCCTATGGATAACGGTTTGGAGACCATGGATGAACTTTTGGCCCTTGTTGATGGATCAGTTGGATTCACGGGGGGTTTTGCACGATGGGAAAATGGATACAAGATTACAGATGATGGATACTACTTTGACCTACCAGAACTTCTAGGATACACTGAGGATTACGTCATCCTCTCAGAGGACGCAGACATATCAGCAATAGGGGTTTTTGGACTAGCTGAAGACAAGGAACAAAATGGTTTTACAGCAGTCTCTATTCCAGAGGACGCGGTTTCAGTCGTAGAAGAGAACCTTTCAACTATGGGAAGCCTTGAAGTGTTATCCACTGGAGGAAATACTTTGTCAGAGAATTTCAGGCTTTTCTTTGGGGGGAGTACATTACCTCTGTTAGTTAAGGTAACCAAGACGGTTACACCTGAAATAATTGGACGCGGAGGTAGCGTCACGGTGAATGTTTTGGTTGAAAACAGGGATATAGGTGCAATGAGTGCTGTTGAACTAAACGATGAAGAATCATTACAGGGTTATTCACCCAGTGCCAGAATTGTATCAGGTATTACATCAGGTTACTGGAGTAGCATCCTTCCAGGAGCTTCCGAGAGTATCTCATACACTATCGAACTGGGTGACTTAGGAGTGTATACACTTCAGAAAGCATATCTCAATTACCAACATGGAGATAATGAGTACAGCAAGCAGTCTAACAGTGTCGAGGTGACTGTGACAAGGCCTAATGCCATATCATTTACCCTAGCCAGCTATTCTTCATGGTGGGGTGACGCAGGCAGACTACTTGATATTCCCACGGGGGGCAGTGGATCAACAACTCTGTTAGGTCTAGGGGCAATAATTGTGGGAATTCTAGCATTCCTTGAGGTTATGAATATCAGAAAATGGCTTCAAGGCTAAATTTCACTAAACATGATTTTAGATTCATAATCATTTTAATTGTATACCATAAAAATTTAGTAATATGTCAGCAAAGACTTTCATCATATTCATAGTCATACTTTCAGCAATCTCCGGAGGAGTCTATCTGTACAGTTACGATTTAGGCGCTATAGATGGTTATGAGACAGGATATTCTACAGGAAACATTGATGGATATAGAACTGGTCTTGAAGAAGGTCTTGATTCAGGATATACAACTGGTTTTGATGATGGAAATAGCTCTGGATATAATGTGGGATTCGTTCAGGGTAACGAAGAGGGATATGACACTGGATTCACCGAGGGAAACAGTGAGGGAACTCAGACGGGTTTCACAGAGGGTCATTATCAGGGTTACGATCTGGGATATTCTAATGGAAATATCACAGGATATTCTCTGGGATATGTAGAGGGAAACCTTACTGGGCACCATGAAGGATTATTACACGGTAATGAAACAGGCTTTGACATTGGTTATTTGTCAGGAATTGTTGATGGATTAGATTCAGGGTACACAATTAGGAACCCAACATACAGCGAGGTGCTCAAATTCATGTGGGACGACAAGACAGACGATAACGACTATATTGATGACGTATATGTATGCAGGCATTTCTCATCTGATGTTGTTAGACACGCCTATGAGGAGGGGTACCGCAGTTTTTATGTATACATTGGTTTCGGAAATAGTTCTCATGCAATTGTTGGGTTCAACACGACGGATAGAGGTATGATCTATTATGAACCCCAGACAGATGACCGGGTCTATCCGGTTGTAGGTAATGTATATTGGGATAGATCCAAATACATTCCACCACCTTATGATGATAAAATAACTGAAATTTTAATTGTTGGATAAAAAGAGATTAGAGGATGACCCTAGCGTCTACGACGCGGGCTCCTTTCTCGTATACGATAATGGGATTCATGTCAAGTTCTTTGATCTCCGGACATTCTTCAAGCATCTTACTTGTGGCCATTAAGATCTTAACTAACATCTCCTGGTCAGCTGGAGGCATACCTCTAACACCTTCCAGAATCTTGTAGGCTTTGATCTCCTTGATCATTTCAGCAGCGTCAACCTGCTGGATTGGTACAATCCTAAAGCTGACGTCCTTAAGGACCTCAACGAATATGCCTCCTAGACCGAACATTAGAGTGTTCCCAAATGTTGGGTCCTTTGTTGAGCCTACAATAACCTCGGTTCCGTTTGGAGCCATTTCTTGAACCAGAATTCCTGTGATCACAGCCCCTGGAACGTGCTTCTTGACGTTCTCAAGTATCTTGTTGTATCCCTCCCTTATCTCATCAGCGTTCTTGAGATTGATCAATACGCCTCCAGAGTCAGATTTGTGAAGAACTTGGGGGGATACAATCTTCAGTACTATAGGGTAGCCTATTTCATCAGCGTACTTGACCGCCTCATCTTCTGAGGATGCGATCTTGATAGCTGTGATGGGCATACCGTAGTGGGCGCAGAGTTCCTTGGCCTCATGCTCATAAAGGAAGTTTCGTCCTTCATCCTGAGCAACTTTGAATATCTTTTTAATTGCTTCGTCTCTCATCTAGCATCCCTTCTAATTGAATCCTATAGCCAATTCTGTCTACACTTTTAAAAATATAGGCTATAAATGAAATAGAAACCTAAAATGGGGTAAAAGAGACTAGGATTTATTATCTATTCTATTACGAAGCCATGAGGCGGCCTGCCTTAATACAGGATTGGGTGTTGCTACAACTGGAACATCCATAACTCCAACTTTAATGACTGGTTGGAATATGGGCATGCTGGCAAACATCACGCTAACCCAATAGATTCGTCCATTCATCCGCTCCTTTAGAAGTTCTTTGGTATTAAAGGGCAAGGGGGTATGACTGTATGCAACCCCATCAGCCCAAGTCAATATAATGGGTCTACCCGCGTTCATCAGCAGGGTGCATGTCTCAGCAAGTTGCTGAAGACTATACTCAACCATCTCCAAAATTATGAGCTCTTGAGCCGGCTTGTAAGATAACTTCACTTCGTCCTCTTTAGATATACTGTGAAACATGTAAACTCCTCAATGTATTCCGATTTCGTGTAGAAAAGCAATACGACGGTAGGACTTAACTGTACCGAAGAATCCGATAATGAATAATAAAAACAGAAAAAATTATACAAGATATACCATCATTCAAGTGAAACTAAAAAATATATAAGAAATGTATTAAATGAGAATACCTCGTAACTTATATAAACAGATTGCGAAGCCCTATTCCAGATTTCAAATACTAACTAGAAACCACAGTAAATTATATGAATAAAAAGTATCTATTGGTTAATTAATATAATATTACTCATTATTAATGATTATAGATAGATCATCCTCATTAAAATTATGAATTATAAACACATAACATTTTACGATAAAACTGAATTATAAAACAAAAATATCCCCTCTATTTGATTTTATAGTTAAATAGCCATGTAAAACTGCCCTAAAAGATGAAATAAGTCAAAATAACATTTAGTGGGTATGGGGTTTAAGGCATCTATTATTGGTGGAGCAGGAGGGATGGGACAGTGGTTTGCTCGGTACCTATCTCATCTAGGATATAGAATCAAAATTTCTGATGTAGACACAAACCGGATGATGGAACTAGCGAATGATTTCAATTATCAGCATTCGAAATCTAATATTGATGCCGTAGTGGATGCTGATTTCGTGTTGGTATCAGTCCCCACGACTCATATGGAGTCTGTTATTGATGAGATATCAGAGAGTATTAAAGAGGGAGCTATTGTATGCGAGATAGCTTCATTCAAAATGCAACATTTCAACCAATTAGAGAGTTTGAACGGGAAAGGTGTGACCACATTATCCCTACACCCTATGTTCGGTCCATCAGCTGAACGAGTTGAAGACCTTACCTTCGGATTAATTCCCGTTAAGAATCCTGAGGAGGAAGAACAAATTGCCCGTTCCCTATTTCCGGAGGCAGACATCATTGTGATTGATGTAGAGACTCACGATCGTGTGATGGCCCATGTTCTGTCCCTGACATATCTAATGAATTTAGCATTCAGTATGACTGTAGGTGAGAAAGAGGTCAAACTGTTAAAAAAGTTGGCTGGCACCTCCTTCACGATCCAGATGGGGTTAGCCGAAAGTATAGTCTTTGAAAATAGTGAATTAGTGGAAACAATCTTGTACTCCAACCTCTATACGTGCGAGACAATTAGTAGGTTCATCCAGAATGTTGAGACTCTTAAAGACCGGGATGTACTAAAAAATGAACTCGTTAAATTGAAGAACAGGTTCAAGGAAAATTTGGATAAAAAATCGGTTGATAACTGGAGGTATGAAACTTATCTGAGTTATCGGAAAGCTATGCAGCCTGGGGATAAGACCCCAGTATCTTGACTGATCGGGTGTTTTTACTCAGTCCCTCGATGGCTTCTTTGATGTTAGTATCTGTTCTGTGTCCAATGAAGTCTATAAAGAAGATGTACTCCCAAGGAGTTCCAACCATAGGTCTGGACTCTATCTTTGTTAGATTAATCTTGCTTTCGGCGAAGGCATGTAGTGCCTGATAGAGGCTTCCGGGTTTATGGTCAACTGTGAAGGCTATTGAGGTCTTGTCATTGCCTGTTGCATCGTGGTCTTCGGGTTTAACCAAAAGAAATCGAGTGTAGTTCTCAGAGTGGGTCTCGATTCCCCTTCGGAGGATTTTCATGTCATATACTTGGGCAGCCCTTCCACTGGCTATTGCTGCTGAGTCTTTAGAGCCAAGGTTTTTGATCATCTTCACACTGCCAGCTGTGTCGTATGAGGGGATGGCATCCATGTTATGTTCATCTAGGAATTTCCTGCTTTGTCCTAGTGCCTGAGGGTGAGAATACACCTTTTTGATGTCCTTTAGTTCAACTCCATGATTGGTTATCAGGCAATGGGCTATTCTATGTACTGATTCTCCACCTGCCTTGAGGGTTCTTTCGTTGAGAAGGTCATATGTTCGAACGATACTACCCTCAATACTGTTCTCGACGGGTACAAGACCGGAGTCAGCTCCACCGGCCTCCACAGTATCGAATACGTCCTTCAGGTATGGTCTTGGAACAGGATCCACAGATTCTCCTAGGTAAGCGATTATTGCTTCTTCACTGTAAGCTCCACGTTCTCCCTGGAATGCAACTTTCATCGCTCTTCCTCCTGTGCTTCAACACTGAGTCTAATTATTTCCTTAAACACTTTTTCTATACCTTCTTGATCTAAATCCATGTCATTAGCTAGTTGTTTCACTTGCTCATAGACATCGGCTTCCCTGCTGGTATCTATAACAGGTTTCCCCAACTTTTTCTTGACTTCACCTATCTGCTTGGCGATATTAACTCGCTCTGCCAGGAGCTCAATAATCTCTCCATTTAGCCTATTGATGTCATCTCTTAATTTCTGGATGTCTTCCTCATTCATAGCTTGTACCCCCTAACACATTCGGGATCAAACCTGCCATCAAAGCATGGTCTGCTAAGACCACTGCAACCATACTCTCTACAACGGGAACAGCTCTAGGGACTATGCAGGGATCATGTCTACCGTCTACTTTGAGAATAGTCTCCTCCATCTTCTGAAGGTCAACAGTAGACTGTTCTATACTGATTGACGGTGTTGGTTTAAATACTACTTTACAGGTTATGGGCATCCCACTGCTTAATCCACCAAGAATTCCACCAGCATTATTACTCAACGCCTTTACGCGACCATCCTTGATGGCGTAATGGTCGTTTACCTCAGAACCATGGGCTGAGGAGTAATCAACCCCCAGACCGAATTCAACGGATTTCACAGCGGGAATTGAGAATAATGCCTTCGCAAGGTCTCCTTCTAGGTTCCCGAATACTGGTTGCCCAAGACCTACAGGGACATTAATAGAAATACACTCAACTGCCCCTCCGACACTATCTCCACGAGATGCTGCTTCCTTTATTATTTTCTCTATCTTAATAGCAACTTTCTGGTCTGCACACCGTACTGGATTTGATTCACCATGCTTCATGATGTCTTCTGGTGATACCTTGCCTGCTTTGACTCCACCTACCTCCGATGTATGAGCGAGAACCTTGATATTTAGTGAGTTATTCAACAGCTTCTTCGCGACAGCTCCAGCCATAACGAATCCTGCAGTTATCCTTCCTGAGAATCTCCCTCCACCGCGATAATCGTTTAGGTCTCCGTATCGGATATATGCGGGATAATCTGCGTGACCGGGTCTGGGCGTATATCGTCTCTTCTCGTAGCTAGATGATTCCCGGTCGCTATTCCATACGAGGAGACAGATAGGTGCCCCGGTAGTTTTTCCATTGTAGATTCCTGAGAGGATTTCAACTTGATCTGTTTCGCTCCTGCTTGTAGATACCTTGCTTTGACCTGGACGCCTTCGATCAAGTTCCCTTTGAATATCACTAGGCTCTATGGTTAACCCAGCGGGACATCCGTCAATGACGATGCCAATACATCTACCATGGCTTTCACCGAAGCTTGTGATCCTGTATCTTGTTCCTAACGTATTGCTCATTTTTCTTGCACCTCTATGTTTGCTCCGAGTTTTCTGAGATCGTCCCAAAAGTTGGGATAGGATTTTGATACGCACTCGGCATCCTGTATAGTGGTTTCACCCTTTGAGGTAAGGGCTAGGACAGCGAATGCCATGGCTATCCTGTGATCATTATAAGGGCAGATTATTGAGCCAGTGGTTTCTCCACCGGTTATCATCATGATGTCATCATTCTTTGTGAATTTTACTCCCATGCTCTTTAGACCTTCGGCCATGGATTCTACCCTATTTGACTCTTTGTACTTTAATCGTCTTAACCCTCTCAGAGTACTAACCCCAGAAGCTTGGGAGCATAGGGCTGCAATCATGGGGAAGAGATCTGGGGAATCAGAGAGGTTGATATCTATTGCATGTAGACTATTCTCCGATATGGTGAAACCATGTTCATTCTGCCAGATTCCTGCCCCCATATCTTGCAGAATATTGTATATCACAGAGTCTGCCTGATTACTAGCCTGATTCAGGTTGCCTAAGGATATCTCCCCTGTGAGGGCTCCAGCTGCTAGCATGTATGATGCAGAGGACCAATCACCCTCCACAGTATATTCTACTGCAACGTACTTTTGTGGGGTTATTGTGAAATGGTCCATTGATTTTGAAGATTTGACATCAACACCGAATACACGTTGGACATCCATAGTCATAGAGACATAGGGTTTTGATTCCAAGGCAGTAGTAAGCATGATATCGACCTGATCCTCAGCATTGGGCGCTACAAGCAGGAGAGCTGAGATATACTGTGAGCTAACGTCTCCCTGGATCTCAACGACACCCCCTTTAAGCCTCCCATTACCGTTGACTGTAACAGGTGGATATCCTCCTTTACTCGTGCATTCGATCCCAAGTTGTATCAATCCATCTAGAAGCTGACCAATCGGCCTCTTCGATAATCCTATCCCACCAGTAAGCTTGCATTGATCATCAACAAGGGCACAGATAGCCGTCATTAACCTCATCGTAGTACCAGATTCACCACAGTATAGATCCTCTAATGGTACTTTGAAGGTTCCACCGGATATCAGGTACCCGTTTAAGGTATCCTCAATCTTGACTCCGAGGCTTTCCAGTAATCTCCTCGTGGCATCCGTATCATCTGATATAAGTGGACTTTGAACATTGCTTTCCCCTTTTGCTAGTGCGGCGCATATCAGGGCCCTGTGGGTCATGCTCTTTGAGGCAGGTGCATCGAGGGACCCATTCACCCGGGAGGGTTTAATCTTGATAATCATACTAGGTCCCATTCCAAGTTTTTCAATATCTCTTCAACAACTTCATCGGGGGTTAAATCTGAGGTGTCAACAATGAGATCAGCTGCTTCCACATATTTTGGGTTCCTATCAGCAAGGAGGCTCCGGATTTTGTTAATTTTATCATCAACCATGAGTAGGGGGCGAGTCTCACCCTCTGCTTCTACCCTCTGTAGGATGACTTGGGGATCTGCGGTTAACAGAACCATACTTGATGAAGTTCTAAGGCTGTCCCTATTCTCGGGTTTAAGAACAGTTCCCCCTCCGCAGGCAATAATCTGCCCCCTGTTCGAAGCTATGTCATGGGTTACCTGATTCTCAATGGCTCTGAAAATTGTTTCCCCCTCCTCTGCGAAGATAAGGGATATGGTTTTCCCTTTCCGGTTTTCTATCTCCTCGTCTACGTCTATGTACGTATACCCGGTTTTCTCTGCTAGTAATTTACCGACAACTGTTTTTCCGACTCCCATGAAGCCGAATAATGCAATATTAGGGGGCATGGTTGAGTTCCTCCTTTATCACCTGTAACATTAGTTGCTCGGGTGGGGCAAATCCGGTCCACATCCTGAATGATTCAGATCCTTGATAGACTAACATTCGTAAGCCGGGAAGGATTTGGGCCCCAGCAGTCTCAGCTTCTCGTAGTAATTTTGTCATGGGTGGGTTGTATACTGCATCGAATACTAGTAATTTTGAATGGAGTAGTTTGGCGTCTACTGGAGATGCTTCTACGTTCGGACTCATCCCTACGGGTGTTGTATTTACTAGTATATCTGCATCTTTTATGCAGTTTTTAAGATTCTGATTATCAAGGAGTAAAGAAGAGATAGAGGAATTACATTCAGGTAGGCTTTTCAGGTAACATGCTAGTTTCTTGGCCCTACCCCTGTTTCTATTGAGAATTCGCAGCCTGCCTGAACTTTTGGATATATGATACCCTATGGCTCGAGCCGCACCCCCTGCCCCCAGCATTACTACATCAGCTCCATTCAGAGGACCATATGATTCAGTTATTGTTCTGATCGCCCCTTTTCCATCTGTGTTGTAGCCCTTCAAGCGATCACCTTTCATGACAATGGTGTTTACGGCGCCAATACGTTTAGCTTCTGCATCAACTTCATCCAAGTATTCCATTACCTTGACTTTGTGAGGTATAGTCACATTAGCCCCACCGAAGGTTTCAACCCGAAAATTCTTGATAACATCTCCAAGATTTTCTGGTCTAATATTAAGCAGTTCATACTGGTAGTCTAACTCCATCTGCTTGAAGGCTGCGTTGTGCATGATTGCACTCATGGAGTGGCTGACCGGATATCCGAGAAGGTAACAGTTCTTCAACACATAGCCCCCATGTATCGATATATCTGAATAAGTTCAACAATCGTGAGTTGACCAGGGGCACTCTCCATACCTGCCTCAGCTGAAGCGTAGGTGTACTCCGCACCATATAGAGGAGAGAATATCCGAGACATCAAGCCATCTTTACCCATGGCAAAGGATACCAACCGGGTTTCAGGGTTCTCGTGAACGATGTTAAGGTAGGTTAGATTATCCCATTGTGACATAGCGGTTCCAATTATCTTGCATATGTCTGCATTCTTCTCCATAATATCCCTGAGTATACTCTGGAGGTTTTCATTAGAGGGCGTCCCCTCAAAGTCATGGTAGGATACAATTACCTCTGCTCCCCTGGTATGTACCTCATCGATGACTTTTGATAGATTTGGAGTTGTTATCGCAAGATCAAGAAAGTTAAAGCCTGTGTCACAGGCTTCCAGCAATAGTTTTATCCTTTCTGGTTCGGGGCACGCTAATACTCCTCCTTGGTCGGTGCGACGATATGTTGCTATTAATTTTGTGTTGGTAGACTCTCTGATTGTTTTAAGGTCTGGTTTTTCATTCATGTAGTCTAGTCTGAGTTCAATTAAGTGAGGAAAATGGCCTTGAACTTGTCTGATTGTATCCAGTGTTTTCTTGTTACTGGATGCTGTGATGGTAACACAGATTTTTGGTTTAACCATATCCCTCCTCCTTCATTGCGTCCAGTATTGTTGCCTCACTAACTGGTACTAATTTGGGGGTGTAGCCTATTCCTGTTGGTAGTATGAATCTAATTGAGTCCGCCTCTGTTTTCTTATCCAACCACATGGCTTTGACTACTTCTTTGGGGTTAACACGAGGGGGATTTAAATTGAATCCAAGATGTTTCATGAGGTTTCTCTGGCGTGCTTCATCCTTTGGCTTCATCAAGCCATGTTCTATAGAAATGTTTGAGGCTATACACATACCAAGGGCTACTGCTTCACCATGTCGAAGCTTCATGTGAGTCAGTTTTTCAAGAGCATGACCAGTAGTATGACCATAGTTTAAGATAGCACGTATACCTGTGAGGTCTCTTTCATCTCTCTCAACTAATCTCCCCTTAATTATTACGTTCTTTCTGACTATTTTGCTGAGGGTATCGGGCTCAACTTTCAATATTTTTGATGGTTTCTCTTCAAGGTATTTGAATAAATCAACGTCAGCTATGACACCATGCTTTACTACCTCGCCGAGTCCGTTGAGAATCTCCCGTTCAGGCAAGGTGCCCAGTATCTTGGTATCAGATATTACGAGGCTGGGTTGATGGAATGAGCCGATTAGGTTCTTACCGTTTGGATGATTTACAGCTGCCTTACCCCCAATGCTGCTGTCTACCTGCGCAAGGAGGGTGGTAGGTATCTGTATTAGTCTTATACCCCTCATGTATATTGAGGCGACGAAGCCAGATAGGTCCCCTACTGTTCCACCACCGAAAGCGATGACCGTGGATTTTCTATCCAGACCTATCTCAAGCATGTCTCCAAGGAGAGACTCAGCTGAAGACCATGACTTGGCTTCTTCACCATCAGGTACTAGTGTGATACCAGCCTTGATGCCGGCTTCTTCGAGTGATGCTAGCAGGGTTTCACAGTGGAGATCACATATTATCCTGCTTGTGACGATAACACATTTCCGGGCCTGAGGAAGTATATTAGATATGATCCTACCCGTTTCATTGAGCAGGTCCGGTGCTACATATATAGGGTAGCTTCTATTACCTAAGTTGATGTGAATGGGTTCTCTATCCATAATCATGTATGCCCCAGTTTTTTGCCGACTGCAGATGCAATAGGTTTTACTTCAGCCATCAGAGATGCAAAACCTTCGACTGTAAGAGACTGGGCTCCATCACTCATGGCTTCCTCTGGTCTCGGGTGAACCTCAATCATAAGGCCATCAGCACCCGCAGCAACTGAGGCAGCAGCCATAGGAGTTACCAGACTCCGTACACCTGTGCCATGGCTTGGGTCAACGATGACAGGTAAGTGAGTTACTTCTTTGAGCAGAGGCACTGCTGTAACATCCAACGTGAATCTTGTGAGTTTACTGTAAGTGCGAATACCTCTCTCACAGAGCATAACATCATCATTACCCCCGTTAAGGATATACTCGGCTGCACCAAGCCACTCCTCAATAGTCGATGAGAGGCCACGCTTTAATAATACTGGTTTCCGTGTCTCACCAAGTCTTTTCAATAGGGGATAGTTCTGGGTATTCCTCGCTCCCACCTGGAAGACATCAGCGTATTCTTCAACCACTGAAACCTCTCCAGGAGCCATAACCTCAGTGACCACAGGTAAACCAGTTTCTTCTCTTGCATCAGCTAGTATCTTTAGTCCTTCAACGCCTAATCCCTGAAAGCTGTAAGGGAGGGTACGAGGTTTAAAAGCTCCACCCCTTAGCAGAGATGCCCCATGAGCATTAATACCGTGGGCTGCCTCCATGAGCTGCTCCCTTGACTCTACACTGCATGGACCAGCCATAACTGCGATGTTTTTACCACCAATTCTGGTGTCTCCTATCTGGATTATATGGTCTTCTCTATCATTTCTTGCTGCAAGCTTGATTTTTGATGATATTTTCAGTGACATCTCATTTTCTCCTTTTTATAACGTCTCTTACTGCGTTCGTAATCCCATGGGGAGTTAAACCTAGATAATTTAATAGATCAGGATAGCTCCTGCTGGATGCACCAAACCGGTCTGGTACCCCAACACGACTCATGAATGTTGGTTTTTCCTCGGATAGACACTCAGCAACTGCACTTCCGAGGCCCCCATTTATGTTATGCTCTTCCGCAGTAACGATTGCATTCGTATCAGAGGCAGCTTTGATTATCGATTCCCTGTCCAATGGTTTTATAGTGTGCATATCTATGACTTTGACACTTACACCTTCACTATGCAAGGTTTCAGCTGCATCCAACGCCATTTTTACCATTGCTCCATTGCAGATTATGGTTGAATCTGATCCATCTCTCAGGGTTATGGCTTCACCGACCGTGTATTCGGCGTCGTCCTCATAAATTACTGGTGTTGACCCACGTCTGAGTCTAAGATAAGCGGGACCATATGATTCAACTAATTCAGTTATTGCATTCCCCGCTTGTGATGCATCAGAGGGTACAACAATTGTCATGTTTGGTAATGAGCGCATCCAGCTGATGTCATCTAAAGCTAAATGGGTCATTCCCTCAAGTCCATAACCAACACCAGCACCAAC